>Ga0256845_1001281_pt1 | contig 20508 bp, 16 predicted proteins | sample RiftiametaG_FD_189101 | JGI IMG/M metagenome (GOLD analysis project Ga0256845, IMG submission 189101) | Tube worm associated microbial communities from hydrothermal vent at the East Pacific Rise, Pacific Ocean - Riftia | ecosystem: Host-associated > Annelida > Integument > Unclassified ...
GTGCTCGAACATACTCCTATCGACTGGGTTCTTGAGAAACGTCATTGGTGAAATTTGGCACCATTGAGATTTGGGGAGGGGTGGTTTTGGGCTCTGCATTGCGTGTTGTGAGGCTTGCTCTCGGCCCCGTCGCCGAGGCCGGATCGCACTTCACCATCTCTGCGGACATCAGCTTTTCTCCAAAAACCTGGCTTCCAATTGTCACGCCTCGCGTCGCGATCAAACTGGTATTTGTTGATTCCACTTAAACCCTGCACAATTCAACGATTGTTGCGGACTTTTTCTATTTGCTCAAGTCCCGACTAGACAGCCAATCACCTAAGCGGGAAAAGAAGAGGAATGACTTCCTGCAATCGCCCGCTCTCCTCCGCACATGCAATAAAACTTGTGAGTCGCCCCGAAGGAATGAACTCGGAAGAAACCCAAGAACTCCTTGAGCTTCTCACCAGTGGCACCGTCGAGGCACCGGAAGGTGGAGAACTACTCAAGACGTGGGCAAAGCGAGGAGAAACCGGGGTCGAACTGGCAGCAACTGTTCGCTATCTCCGTCAAAAAGCCGTCTCGGTAAATATTACTCGCCCTTCATTTGATACCTGCGGCACCGGCGGCAGTGGACTGACTCGTTACAATATATCCACCACCGTCGCCTTCGTGGTCGCCGCTGCCGGTATTCCTGTCGCAAAACACGGTAACCGTGGCTCGTCCCGCCCCAACGGAAGCTTCGATCTGCTCGATGCTCTGGGTATTCCCTTCGAATTAAACCCCGCGCAAGAAGTCGAAGTTCAAAAAGAGACTGGGCTTTGCTTTCTCTTTGCCCGGACCCATCATCCCATCGTGGGTCAAGTTGTCGCCTACAGAAAGGCCGCGGCCTGTCGCAGCATATTTAATATGGCTGGCCCCATCGCAAACCCATCACCCATCGGTCACCAAATCATTGGCACTATCAATCGCTCAACTGCCAAAGTAGTGGTCGAGGCTCTATCACTTCTAGAAACTGACAATGCGTTGGTTGTTTGGGGTGATCCTGGAATTGACGAGATCTCCGTGACGGGCGAAACAGGCTATTTTCGTCTTACACCCTCGGGTCAAGAAGAAGGGACTCTCAGCTCCCCCCAGCACCCCCAACTCGACTACGCGAGTTTACCCGGAGGAGACGCGCAGGAGAACGCCGAGATTTTCACTCGACTCCTTCAAGGAGAGGAGCGTGGCCCACTTTTGGATATGCTTTGTGTCAATGCAGGAGCTGCGATTGATCTCTGCTCCGGACGCCCCCCTTCAACCTGGGGAGCCGGGGCTCGCCTTGCACAAGAACTCATCCAAGCGGGAACCGTGTGGAAAACTTTTGAGCACCACAAGAATTTCGCACTCAGTTTAACTAGATAAGCCCACATTGAAGACAGTACGCGCTGACAATTGGGAGGAACCCCCGCTTCACGGAGTAAAATTGAGAGGACCTCAAAAAAAAGCTTCGAAGGCATTATCTTTGAGGGCGAACGTTCGTTGTGGAAACGTGAACTCCTCTGTTGCTGCCCAGCACGCTCAAAGGGACTAATTGTCGTCCGCGCTTTCACTCTCCGACCTTCGAAAGGACTTGCCCGCCCACCATCGACGTTGGGTAAGGTTAGGCTTCGCGATCGCCGCATTTGCATATGCAGTGCTCCTCGTCACGCACTTTCTGCAGTCGGGCAGAGTCAATTACGCGGAAGTCTTACTTCTCTTTCTGTCCTGTTCCTCCTTTTTTGTAGAGCCCGCTCACCCTCGTCTCGCTTCTACTAGTCTCATCATCAGCGTATGGGCCGAGCTGATCTGGTCCATGACGAGCGAATCCTATGGCGTACGAAGTCCGAGTTCGGTAGCTTTCCCTGTTTTGGTCATGAGCTGTGCACTGCTTTTAGGTGGGCGTGCTGCATGGGCGGCCGCTCTCTGTACGGCTCTCGCCATTCCTGTCACCCTGGTCATTGGGCGGCAACACTTTGGCGGACCAGGAATTCCCTCTCAAGATCTCCCCTACCTCATGGTTCTTGAGGTGGTTCTTTTTGGAGCAGCCGCGCTCCTCACCCTCTTTTTACAAACTCTCGCTATTCTGGTGAGAGGACAAAAAGCAAGTGTCTTACGTTGGCAAAAGTTTTTTGAGAATGCACCAGACGCCATGGTAGCCCTCGACCCACAAAATCAAGTTGTTGGCTTCAATCGCTTGGCAACCCTCTACTTTGAACTTTCCAATACAGAAGCCCTCGACTTACCTCTCAAAGAGCTCAAAAGAAAACTCCCCAATTGTTTCCCTTCGGAGAAAGAGTCCCTCCAATTTAGCCCAGTACAGGTCCAAGTAAACACACGAATATTGGAAACTCATATTCGCACTACTCAGACGGGGGCTGAAGCCGGAGGCAAGCTTTACATCTTTCGAGACGTATCGGCTCGAGAGCGTGAAACTCAGAAAACAGTCACCCTACGTTCCCAGCTCAACCACGTTCAAAAGCTGAGCGCCATTGGACAACTAGCGGGTGGGGTAGCTCACGATTTTAACAACTTACTCACTTCATTGAGTGGTGCCACATTTTTACTTAGGAGCTCAAAAGAAGAAGAGGTTAGAGAAATCGCGGAGGAATTGTCAGAAGTATCCCACCATGGGGCAACCCTCACTCGACAGCTTCTTAAATTTGCGCGCCGAGAAAATTTTAACGCACAAATAATAGATATTGGGCAAGCATTTGAAACCGCACGCCCGCTCATTGCCCGCTTGCTAGGAGAGCGAATTACTCTCGATATCGAGAGCGAGATGGGTTGTAACGTCAAATTGGACGAGGGTCAGCTTGAACAAGTCCTCTTGAATTTTGCTTCAAATGCCCGATACGCGATCGAAGGAATTGGCACATTTTCTTTGAATGCCTATTTACGAAACGACCAGGTTTCTATTGAAATAAGAGATACGGGCAAAGGCATGAGCCCAGAAACAATGGCTCATATTTTTGAGCCATTTTACACGACGAAATCGAGCAACCAGGGAACGGGCCTCGGCCTGGCAACTACCCATGGCATCATCACTCAGTGCCAAGGAAGTATTGGGGTTTCCTCGGTACTGAATGAGGGCACCCTTTTTACAATTCACTGGCCCTTAGCCCACGAAGAAGTAACTGGCATCACCTCATCACGCCCCAGCTGGAAACACGAACACAAAAAAGCAAAAATACTCCTGGTAGAAGACAATGAACCAGCCCGCCTTTTTCTTAAACGCATCTTAGAAAGAGCTGGGTACAAGGTATACGACTCATCGAGTGCCGAAGAAGCGCTCAAGGCATGCCACGATGGGCTCCAGCCCAAGCTATTGGTCAGCGACGTTATCATGCCCGGACTTACAGGAGTAGATTTGGCGACGAGGCTACACAAAACATGGCCGCAGCTTCCCGTGCTTTTTATCTCGGGGTATGTGGATGATGTATTGAATAGCTGGCCCTACGACACAACTAAAGATCTACTCCTCAAACCCTTCTCGGCGGACGCTCTCCTCGAGAGAGTGGAGGAGAAGATTCATGCAAAGCCAACCCGAATGACCAGTCCAAAAACAGCTAACTTAGGCCACTAAAATAGCGGCAAAGTGGTCACGACTCCCAAGCTCTAGCTCCCCTCGACTTTCGATACTGAACAACTTGCCTTGAGGGCGCGTGGGGCCATGGTGTTCAGGTAGGCGAGAATATCTATTGCTCCTTCACTTGAAATCTCAAATAAATCGAACACCGCCTGATCAAAACGCTGACGCTCCTCTTGCGTCATACCGCCCTTGTGCACTGCACCGCGACTGAATTCTCTTACCCTCTCTCGGGCCACATCATTTGAGGGTGGGGCTGGTAATTTTCTCAAGTGCCCCACTTTTACTTGAGGAAAAGCCGCCTGGCGGGCGTCCCGTTGGCGACCAATATGTAAAGCTCGAAAGAGCGCACTATTGAGAAGGCCAACTAGAAGTTCCGTGTCTACATCCGTTGTCGCAAAGGCGGCTATCAGCGAATTTCTAAATCGACCACCGTTGTGCCGAGCCGCTATGGTGAACGCAGCTGTTTGACGCACTACTGCGTCTACCCCTTCATAGTCGGACAAGTCCCGTAGACGACAGCGAGTACTTTTCAACGTAGCTTGGTCAGACTTCAAAAAGAGCCGAGGGCTTCTCACCTCAAACTCACCCACATTGCGTCCCTCAAGAAGGGGCACTTGAAAATCCCCCTGGGGCACTTCTCCTCTGTAAAAAAGGTTCTCCGCGACGATACGATTGCTCTGAAAACCCATTTCTCTAAATGTTTCCGGAGGAAGTACAGAAAGGCTTTCTAAGTCTTTCAATACTTTGGGTGGCGCAGTTCTTTTCACGACACCCCCGGCCTTGGTGCGCTCTTCGAGCAAAAAAGGAGCGCCCACCGCACCGACTAATTTTTCTGTTCGGGGTCTTGCAATCAGTCCAAAACAGGGCTGCACCACTCCCTCAAATGCGTCTTGCCCAAATTCAAGAAGCGGTTCACAGGGAGTGTGAGCTTCGCGCAAAGAAGTACGTGTGGCGCGATAACCATCAAGATCGGAAACCGAACTGGGGACAAGCAGGGTCAAAAAGCCCTGAGGGGCGAGTGCTGCACCCCGCTCGATAAAAAGCCCGTGCAAAGTTGGATAACCAGAAAAAGCACGAAAGTTCTTTCGATAAAAACTACGCCTCAATAAGGAGATCTTTTGGGTCGCGCGCCCTTGAAAGGCTATCCATGGCGGGTTGCCTACAACCCAGTCGAAACCCTTGGGCTGCGGGGTGTTTGATGAAAAAATCTTTGGAAACGCACGAAAGAAATCGACAGGAGGGGGGCCTTCTTTGAGTCCCTTGCGACTTTCGTCAGGTGATTCTTCTCTCACCTCCCCCACCAAGGCATCCCCTACGACAAATTGTTCGGGTCGATAAATGGGCTCATTGATATCGCCAACAAAAAGAAAGAGCGCGAGTTCGGCCACAGCGATTGCCAAGGCTGAAGTGTCTACGCCAAACGCGCCCTGGGCCACCCGGACCCGCAACTTCAAGAGTTCCTTTTCTGCGGGCGCTGGGCTCACCTTGCGCTGATGCATCATAGCTCTGCCCAGCTGGTTGATTTGTGCGGCGGCCTCCAACAAAAATGCTCCCCCCCCGCACGCTGGATCGCAAAACGAGAAAAGGGGCGCCTTGCCCGCCTCCACTCTGCAAAGAGAGTCCTCACTTGGCTCGTCAAAGACCCTTCGCGCCTTCAAGACCTCAACAATTCCCTGGGATAGAGCCCGTTCAATCAGCGAGCGCGCCACGGAAACGGGGGTATAGTAGCTGCCAATTTTTCTTCTTGTGTCTCCTTTTTCGTGGGCCAAAAGAAGGTCCAACGCCTCCCCCAATCGATGAGCGAAAAGCAGCGACTGGTCCTGAGACGATGCATTAAAAACCGGCTGTGAACGGGGCAAGGTGCCCGCTGGGGTAAAGCCGACAGTCGTCTTCACATATTCATCAACAGCGTTGAGAGCTTGGACACTTAGACGACTCGCCCCAACCATACCAAAAAGACGGCTCTCTTGTAGGACGTTTGAGTCAAGACCCTGCACCTCAAAAAGGCGCCGGGCCACCTCAAGCAAAAAGGCTGCCCGTTTTTCCTCCCTCAATTCCGGCTGTGGCAGCTCGGCTTGATGTACCTTACCCAGGTTCACCATTTTCCGTGCTCAATTTTTCGTGACGAATGCCCCAAGCGGCCCGCCATGACAATCGCCTCACGCATACCACGGGGGTCTGCAAGGCCATTTCCTGCGATATCATAAGCAGTACCATGGTCAACCGAGGTTCTCACCAAGGACAACCCCTGGGTGATATTCACCGCCCCCCCAAAGTCGAGAAGCTTCATCGGTATGGTCGCTTGATCGTGATAAATGCCGACGACCCCATCAAATACTCCAGCGGCTCCTTTTCTATACGCGGTCTCGGCACCCAGCGGCCCGCTAATTGAGGCCCGTCTTTTTACAGTTTTTTGAGCTTGGAAAATACCTGGAATAATTACCTTTCGCTCCTCATCACCCAAAAGTTCCCCCTCGCCTCCATGAGGGTTCAAAGAGCATACGCTTACATTCGGCCGCGGCACTCCTTGACGAAGCAAAAGGTCCACAAGTTCTAATATCGCCTTCGTCACCAGCTTCGCGGTCAACACCTTTGCTACCTGACGAATAGGAATATGTGTGGTCACCAAAGAAGTGGTCAACCTTTTCGATGAAAAACACATCACGCTATGAGGAGCAGAATCGAGTTCTTCTAACCATTCAGTATGACCACGAAATTTCTTTGCGCGGCGAGCCCCACAATTGGCAATGGCCTCCTTACTCACGGGCCCCGTCACAAGAGGCCAACCACGCTCCTTGGCGAGACAATAGGCGTCTTCTATGTATTGAAGCTGAGCTAAACCAGTATGATGAGTGGGTTTTCCCCACTTGCGGTCCTTTTTGTTGAGTTCTCCTCCCGAAGCCTGAAAACGCAGGCCACGGGTCAAGGTCTCAAGAGGATCGTAGGGGAGCACGGCACTCAATCGGGTTGCGGGCCACCCCAAGGAGTGGGCTCCAGCCGTCAATGCTCCCCAATCGCCCACAATTACAAGGGGAGGCATTCCCCGAAGACGCGATGCCCCCAACACAATCTCCGGGCCGACCCCCGCAGCGCATCCCATCGAAACGACCACCGGGAGAATAGGAAGGTCTTTGTTAGGAACTATTCTGCGGATAGGGAGATTTTTCGCTGGCGCTCTTTTAGATGTAATCTTCTTCGTCTTCGTCTTGGTTTGCATCAGGAACTCTCAGCTTGTACCCGGAGCCACGGAGCGTTTCTAGGGGCAAAGCATCCCCCAACTTCGCTCGCAAGCGCCTTACATGAATATCTACGGTTCGGGGGCCCCCCTCGTAGCGATTACTCCAAACCCGCGAGAGCAAGTGATCGCGGGAAAGCACCTTGCCGCGCCGCTCACACATATATGCGAGTAGCGCGAACTCTTTTGCAGTCAAAGCCACAGGACGCCCATCCACGCTCACCTCGTGGCCAGCCCTATCAACAAGAATAGACCCCACTTTGTAGCGTTCTTCGGTGGCAAACTCACTGCGGCGCCACTCAAGGGAACGAATGCGCCCATAGAGTTCTTCGGGTACGTAGGGGTGCAATACAAAATCATCAAAACCACTTGAGGGCTCAATACGAGCAACCTGACCAACGGTGACAGAAATAATGGCGCCCACGGTGTCAAAAAATGGTTCTTTACGAACCGCTCGCAAAGCTGCCACTGCCAAATCGGGACGATCGAGAGCCTCAAAAAGTAGGGCGCGAGGCTTTACATCGTACTTTTCGTCATCCTCGGAAATGAGCTTTACAGGATCGTCCCAAAGGTCCAACGATCGTACGTTCGCCCCCAGTTGGGTCAACGTGGCCACAGCCCCCTCTTCTCTGTCTAAGAGAGGCCCATGCCCTACTACCGCAACATAACTCTTGGATTTTCCGGGTTCATTAGCCAATTTCTGTGCCACCCACAGTAATTTTGGAGATCTTCACGGTGGGGCAGCCAACCCCAACAGGCACACTCTGTCCATCTTTTCCACAAGTCCAAATTCCGTCCGAGAGAGCCACATCGTCCCCCAGCATGGAAACCTCGCGCAAAGTTTCTGGTCCGTTTCCAATAAGATTGACTCCCTTCAAGGGGGCCGTGATCTTGCCATTCTCAATGAGGTAGCTCTCCGTGAGGGAGAATACAAAATCGCCGTTGGAGATGTCCACTTGACCACCACCAAAGGTTGTTGCGTAAATTCCATTTTTGACGCTACGGACAATTTCTTCGGGAGAGCTCTCTCCGCCAAGAAGAATTGTATTGGTCATGCGCGGCATGGGGGCGCATTGAAAGCTTTCTCGTCGACCATTTCCGGTCGTTGGAACTCCAAAATGTCCACTACTCATTCTGTCCTGCATGTATGCCCGTAAGACGCCATTTTCAATCAAAGTATGGCGCTCGGGCTCCATACCTTCATCGTCCACGTTGATGGCCCCACGACTTTCAACAATTGTCGGATCATCTACAATCGTGCAAATACTAGACGCGACTTCTTTGCCAATTTGGTCTGTATAATTGCTGGTGCGCTTGCGATTAAAGTCTGCCTCCAAACCATGCCCGACGGCCTCGTGCAGGAGAATGCCGCTGTCACCGGGGGCGAGAACTACCTCCAATTGTCCAGCTGGAGCTGGGCGTGCGTCCAGGAGGACTAGGGCTTGTTTCGCCGCTACTTCGGCATGTTTCTCGGGCGAGTTCTCATCGAAATAACCCATGCTGACTCGACCGCCACCACCACTACGCCCCGACTCACGCTTTGCACCGGCTTGAGCAACCACATTGACACCAAAACGCATCATCGGCTGAATATCGTGAGCCCATCTTCCTTCACTCGTCACAACTAATATTTCACGCACTTCCTCAGAAAACGATGCGGAGGCTTTCTCAATTCGAGAATCATATGCAAGAGCATGACGAGAAGCTCGTTCTAATAGTTCCCGCTTCTTCTTTCCGGATTCGTTCAAGGTGGGAGAAAGAAGAGCGTAGCGCTGAGGAAGAATAATTGGCTGAATCTTATAGGCCGTGGGGCTCCCACCTCCCGAAGCGATGCGTGCTGCTGTTCGCGCCGCGCGCGCCATCGCCTCAAATGTGAGGTCCTCTACATGAGCGTACCCTGTAGCGTCCCCCTTCTGAACGCGCACTCCCAATCCCATACTTACCCCTCGCGAAGCACTTCGGGTAATACCCTCCTCGAAAGAAAGCCCTCCCCCTGCTCGGTATTCAAAGAAGAGGTCGGCGTAGTCTCCCCCCTTGCTCATCGCAACTTCAAGGAGCTTGCGAGCAATTTCTTCATCGACGGGCTGGGCCTGATCGGCTGCAAAGGGGGCGCGATAGGCGGTAGTGTTGACCAAACTCATGCCTAGAGAAAGATGCGCTGACGCCGAGCATATCGCAAGGGATACGTCTCACTCAAAGAGAAGGGAGCGCTGAGAACAAAATAGTGGAAAAAACTAAAAAATATCCGACAAGGTTCTACATGCTTTCAGGGCACTCAAAGGAGTATTCGCTCCTGCTTCTGGATAGATAAGTGGCTCTTCTTCGGACTTTTCCAGGTATCACTGTAGAATTTTACACTTAAAGCATAAAAATAACTTCAACTACGATTGTTGACCGATTCCTGGGTCATCTCTAACCTATGCTCTTCGAATTCTCGACTCTCCCGTACTACCCCAATTATTTTCGAACCACGTGGCCATAGATCGCGAAAAGCTCCTATTGAGCGCCGGCAAGCTAGTCGACAAGAAAAAGTACGACAAAGCTATCGTCGAATATCGAAAGATCGTTCAAAACGATCCAAACGATGCGCGCACACTTCTACGCATTGGTGACATTCAGTCTCGTCAGCAGGACTACGCGGGGGCCATTGCAACCTACGATAAAGTCGCCACTCACTATGCGACTCAAGGGTTTCAGCTCAAGGCCATTGCAGTCATCAAACAAATTCGTGAGTTGATTCGTAAGCACGCGCCCGAGCTTGCGGCGCGGTACAGTCATATTACTCCGCGTTTGGCGGATATTTACGCCGAGCTCAATCTCGTCACCGATGCCCTCGCCGCCTACGACGAAGTGGCTACGATGTACCAAAAGGGCGGCCGCGATCGAGAAGCCATCGAAGTTTTCGAGAAAATGGTTTCTCTCGATCCTAAAAATCCTTTGCCTCATTTGCGTCTGGCTGAGGCACGCTGTCGGGTTAAACAATTGGACGAAGCGATTCTGTCTTTTTGGACAGCTTCAGAATTGCTCCTGGGTCTCAAACGCCCCGACGATGCTCTCAAGGTGATAGAAAGGATTCTTCATTTCAAGCAAGAGCCCATCTACGCCCGAGCAGCGGCACAGCTTTATTTGCAAAAGGGCAATACCCAAGGCGGCATGCTCGCATTGGCTCGCTTGCAAATTGCGTTTCAAACCAATCCCAAAGATCTCGATACCCTCGCGTTGCTGGCCCAGGCTTTTGATACAATCAATCAAGGTGAAAAAGCCCTTGAAGTACATTTGGAGATGGCCCGACTCTCTCGGGACCAAAATCGCCCCGAATTGTGGGCGGAAATCATTGCCCACCTCAAGGCGATCGCGCCTTCTCACGAAGGACTCATCGCACTAGAAAAGGCCGGCCCACCCCGCAACTCTCAGGGGCCTGGAGCCCTCTCTGATGCCCCTTCCGTTGGAAAAGAAGCACCTTCTGCGGGAGCACCTCCTCGGCGCCCACCTCCGGCCAAACGTCCAGGGCCTCCGCCATTGAGCGCCCCGCCGACGTCCACCAATTACCAAGCGCTCTCTCGTCACGCCCCTGCCCTCGAAGTCACAGAGCTTCCCGCGGAGGACATCGATGTCGAAGAAGATATCGAATACATCGAAGAAGAGGCAGAAGTACCCGCCTCATCTCTCCCAGCTCCGCGCGCCAAGATGGCGAGTGTGCTACCGGCAAGTCGAAAACCCCAAATATCCAGTCCAAGTATTCGTGGTAGCCAACCCGATTTGGACGACTTCGACCTCGACGCAGACTTCGAGGAAGACCTGGACCTCTCACAGAGTTCTACATCAACTTCCTTGGGCGCCAGCGAGCCTGCACCCTCATCAGAGTTCCACGCCTCCAACCCTCATCACAAGGCTCTCGCCGACGCAGAGTCATTTCGTACGCTGGGTTTGCTCGACAAAGCGGTCGAGGCCCTGCATCTTGCTCTCGACCTCGATCCGAATTCAATCGTGATCCGCGAAAAGCTGCGCGAGATCTTAGTCGAGGCAAACGAACGCGAAGCGGCAATTCAAGAAACCTTGAATATCGCCACGATTCATATTCACAACCAAAACCCCAACGAGGCCGAACCCCTCGCGCGCGAGGTTCTTGAGCTTGAAGCAGACAACGGCGATGCCCTCAATATTTTAGATCACGTCGCAGCTTTGCGTGACGCTCCGCCCTCTGTAACGGACGAGGGCAACCTAGCAGCTTATGATATTGAGAGCGTGCATCCTTCTCAGGCGCTCAACCAAATTCCTGAAGATCCGCGTTTACCAAAATTCGATCACTTGCAGGATATTGACGAGAGCGACTTTGACGACGAAGCGCCTATCTCTTTGCGCGCGCAACACCTCTCGCCACCTGCGGCAAAACCTTCGCTCCCGCCCTACCCCGTTGCAGCCCAACCTGCGGAGCACGCTCTCGATGCGCCACCGGCATCAGTTGCGTCAGCCAGCGCAAAAGCAATAGGTGCACGCCCCTCGCCCGAGGCCATCGAAGAGGTTTTAGAAGAAGCCGAATTTTTTGCCGCTCAAGGGCTCTACTCGGACGCCGAGGCCATTCTTCTCGATATGCTCAAGAGCGCTCCTCATCATGTTCTCCTCACGGAGCAACTGACAGAGGTGCAAGCACTCCTCAAAGGCGAAGTCGACGACTCGGACGAAGAAGCACCAGATTCCCTACTTGAGGACAACTCCTTCGATATAGCAGCTTCCCTGGACGCCCTCGACGATCTGGACGAACCGTCCTTAGCGCCCGAGATGACCTCCCCGGAACAAGAGTTGGACGTGGACCAAGTGTTCGCTAAATTCAAAGAGGGAGTGAAAGCTGTCGTGAACGACAGTGATGCGGCCACTCACTACGATCTTGGTTTGGCCTACAAAGAAATGGGCCTCAGTGAAGACGCCTGTAGCGAATTTGAACTCGCTAGCAACGATCCTTCTCGCGCATGCATGTGTTTCGCAATGGTGGGTCTAATTCGCCGCGAACAGAAAGATCTCCCCGGCGCAAAGAAGGCTTTCTTGCAAGCCCTAGGCACCGATGAAAAAAATGTCGATCAGGAACTCAGCATTGAGTACGATCTAGCTCTTATTTGCGAGGCCGAGGGAAACCAAAGCGAGTACGTCGCTTATCTACGTGCCGTGGCCAAAAAGAAAGCCGACTACCGCGATGTAGCCGCACGCATGCGCGCCTTAGGTGAAAGCGTTCCGACCTCCAGTGAAGCAGACGATGACGACGAATTCGATGCCGCCTTTGACAATCTCTTCTAGAGATTGAAGAAGAAGATTCTGCCTCGTCGTTGAGCGTTCGCTCCTTTTTTGTACTGCCAAATTCAATCGAGTGTGTGCCCGTTCCGGCGCTTGAACTCAATTGAACCCGCCTCACACTTTGCGAGTGAATTTTCCCCCCACGCAAGACCAATCACAGGGGGACACCTGCAAGTTCGCGTTGCAGTTCCTTTGGAGATCCCAGGGAGGATCACTCCGCGAAGGGCAGGGGCTCACTCAAGCAGCCCTGGCAAAGCGCGCTGGTATTCCCCAACCGACCCTTTCTTTACTCGCATCAGGGTCAGCAAACCCTACTTTGAGTGTGGTCATCAAAGTATGCAATGCCCTCGGCGTGCAATTTACAGAGCTGCTCAAGACAAGAGCGCCAGACACGCTCATCTATCGAAAAGATGAGCTACCTCATCAATCGAGAAGGGGTGTAACTATCAAACAACTCCTTCCCCATACGACCTTTGGGGTGGCCATCGAAGAGCGGATCCTTCCACCTGGCACCTCGTTGGTGAGAACTCCTCACCAGATTGGCGCCCGTGAGTACCTCACCATAGGCTCGGGATGTATCGAGTTACGGGTAGCTGGCGAACTTTTTCACCTAAAAAGGAACGAAATTCTCCCCGACTCTCCTTTTATCTTGCCCCATTATTCACAGACAAATCCGGTATCAATCCAATCCGCGACAGAGGTGTAACTTGCCTCATCCTCTAGGCTCGCTCCAACGCATTGGCCCGCGCTAGCCCGGCGAACTTTCGAACCGCCCGTGGCGTCTAATGCTCCACTAATTATCGTTACCTCCCGACGCTCTGAAATCGGCGGGTCCATGCCATCCGGATTGACCGAAAAATCGTTGCACATCTTGCGAGCGGGTACAAAAACACTTGCGGCAGGAGCCCCTCCAAAGGTCAAGTCAAATATCTCATCTTCGAGCCAGGTGGGAAGTGAGAGCTGATACTTTTCCGAGAAGCTTGAAATGGTAAGAGCTCCACCCAATTTCAGGGGCGGGTCAAAGGTCACAAGGTGTCCTGCAGGTTGCAGGTCGACGTCCAAAGAGAGGCTCCCGCCCTTTCCTCGCTCGCCCAAGCCTCCTTCGGCAAAGACTTTTCCGTTGACGCTCGCCCTAGAAGAACTGGTGGCGTGCACCTGCAGCTTCAACTCTTTATCGCTCGCATTATTGGGCTGTTCTACCGTGGCAGACACACCGCCCAACGCGTAAACCCAGTCTCCATTCATCTCAGCCTCATCACAATCATCAAGACCACAAGAAACAGAGCCGGGTACCGTCATGGTCAAATTCCCCAAATGTGCTGCCGCCTGCGCTGCACCACGGGAGGAATCAGCGCCCACATGCATTCCAATACAGGTAGCCTGAGCATCCACTTGAATATTGTCTGCATCGGAGGGGCGCGTGTCCACTTTGAACCCGAAGATCCCCATCGTTCCCGAAATACCTCCTTGCGCGTCCTTACGTGCCACCATTGTCACAGTTCCCAATATGTTTGGGGTGATTGTCGTTCCTGAGCGCGTGTCCTCATTGTAGTCCTTCAGCCACGTAGAATATTGTGCCAAGTCAAATTGCACGGCCATTGCGTCTGGTGTGAGATAGAATTTTCTCGTCCAGGGCTCTCCCTCCTGAAGCTCAATGCCCAAAACGAGAACGCCATCGCTGGTTGCCTGAGCATTGAGAATAAAAGATCCGTCAATTGTAGGATCGTCACAGGTATCACAAGTCCTCTTCAATGAAATGCGTAGTGTCTTACCTGTTGAGAGCACCGTACCCTCTGCAATGAGTTCAATGAGATCATTGCGAGTGCTTTCTCGTGGACCGCTATCGAGCAAACCATCCTCCCCAAACTCAAGGTCTTCAGGTGAATTCTGGTTACAGTCTGTAAGAACCGCCCCAAACACGGTCTCGAAGGAGGCGTTGAATAGGGAGCGCTCATGCACTGCCGCGATACCTTCGTGAAGAGGGGTCATCCAACTTAGAGCGTAATCACCCAAAAGTTTCCCCAAGGTGTCTTTGTCCAAGTCAACGAACGAGCCAGGTGTGAAACTTGGCAGCTCACACCAATTGGAGCTTTGAGCAGACAAAGAACTCACATCCAAAGAATCGAACGAGTAGGAGATACCCGAACCCGGTCCCGAAGAGTCCTTTGCAGTTCCTTCGCTGGTGCCGAGTTCGCTACAAGCACCCAAGGTTGAGGAAATAAGCAGCCCCAGTAAAACACGCGAATAATTAGACGTGATTTTATTGATAGTTTTCATTTTAATACTCCATCTATTATACAAATTACGCGGCCTTTTTTCGCTTTTCTGAAGAATTGGTGGGTGCCACCCAATCTACTGCCTGTTCTTTTAGCTCTTTGAACTTACTAGACGCGTTGGTCAATCGTTCGTCCCAGACTAAGTTGATCTCTTGCCCTTGCACCTCGTTGTGAAACTTAATCATCACCATTGTAAGAAGTAGAGGCTTCAAAAAAGCGGCCCGAACGTCCCCGGCAAAAACAATGGCGCATACAAATGCTGTAATTGTCACCCACATACCCGAAGCTGGTAAAATTGCCGAAAGGGCAAAAGCGGGGGCAAGCATGACCAGCCAAATGAAAGTGGTGACCACTTTATCAACGACGACAGCCCACATACCTGTCTTCAAAACCTCCTTGGAGTTTTGCGCGTAGTAGATCAGTCCATCTTTTGCGCTACGAAATGAGTTTTCGTCCCCGCGAGCTAAGTTATACGAAAAGAGAGTTTCGTCGATATAGGTAGTCGATGCCTTCAACACCGCATTGACGATTCCCATGAGGGAGTCGAGACCCGGTATAGGCAGGAGATCTGCTATGAAGTTGAGAGTGCGATTGAACGCCTTGACCACTCCCTCTATCAGTAAATCCATCGCAAAAAGCACATTTACTTCGCCAAATCGGGCCTTAACGGTACGTATTCCGTACTGAAACATGCCCTCGTTACCGTGAGCAATGCTTCCGGTTGTAATGAGCTCGGTCAAGACAGATATATGTGCCGCCTTGAGCAGGTAAAGAAAATAACGAGCAATGGTGTGCCAGACGAAGCCCATGCCAACAATATTTGCCCCCATCCATGCATAGCCAATGATGGGACTCGTGCGCACCGCCAAAAAAGCAGCCCCGCCCAAAGTGATAGCCCACCAAATAATTCCAGCTACAGTCATTGCCACCAACACCCCGAGGCGAGCCAATGCAAATGGGAGCGTTTTAACCACCAAACCAAGAGCTGTCGAGATGCTCGCGTCTTGAATAGCCAGGGGATAACTATGACGCACATTGGCCTCCGGATGACTCAAGGGAGAGTTGCTGAGTTCTTGAACGGAGGAGGCTGAATTCTCATTTCTCTGGGGCGGGCCTTGCTCCGTCAAATCACCTGAAGGATTAGCTGGCGTCGAACTCGAGTCCAGGTTTGTGGCTGCTAGAGGGTTGACTTCTTGAGGGGAAAGCACCTCACGAACTGCAACCTGCTCCATCATTTGGGTTCCCCCAGCCTGAGGCACGCCACGAAGCAATGTCAGAGAGGCCCCCCCTAGACGAAGGGTTTCTCCTTGTTCGAAGCTCCATGGTTGAGTAATGGCTTGCCCTTGAGGGTTGAGACTGCCGTTGCTCGAATTTTGATCGTCATATTTTACCCCCCAATCACCCACCGCCAATAAGGCATGCACCCCAGAAACCTTAGGATCACCCACAACGATATCACCGGCCACCCGCCCGATCGTATATTGGCCATTGTCTAGGTCACGCACCTCAGTGGTGCCATCAGCTAACGTAATTCTTATTTGAATCATTTCTCCCCATTCCCTTTTCTTCGACTAACTCGAATATTTACCGCTCGACTCGACCTCAACGCCCGCAGTTCTACGAAAGTTGAATTGATGTACTCAAAAGCCCTCAAGCTTTTTTTTGCTCTGGGACGAGACTGACCCGAACGCCAGTTTGAGGCTTTGTCGCCCTCTCACATGGAGCCACGCAAAAGTCTGAGCCCCATCGCCAGTGGGGGATATTTCATGGGACCCCTTGTTGCACTCGTCTGACCCAATCAGCATTGCCACTGAGCCACTGAGCTATGGCAAGCCGCCAATCATCAAACAGACTATGAATTCGCACACACCCACCCCTTTGCATGACAGTGTTCCTTTCCCTGGAAGAAACCTATAACGAAACCCCTCATGCCAGCCCCCGCCGCATAATCGAACTTCTCGCCTACAACGTGTATCATGGTAGGCAATAGTGAGCAATAGCCACGTTTGTGATTCAGGAGCAGATCGCAGTCACCGGGCGCCCCTTGCCGCTAGAACCAAACACCTTCAGAATGTTGCGGGCTTGGTACCAATGAGACAAAAAGTAGTTCCGAGGGGAAATAAGGAGGCTATTGCGGGTTTCATCAGGCCCCCACTTCAGTTGGGTCGGGTCAAACCCGGCATGAATTTTCGGCACGAGGTACTAGAGCGGTGACCGGTTGTCGCGACCAGCAGGACATCTAGAAGCGGCGACCGGTTACCGGTTGTCGCGACCAGCAGGGCATCTAGAGCGCCGATAAGTGGGCACAATTGAAGCTAGTGCGGCATTTTGGACCACCTCTACAATCTGTAGGTGGGCAAAATTCCGCGTATTTCCTTCAAACTGAGAGACGCTCTAGAAGCGGCGATCTCATCAGAAAACCGCACACGACAAAAAAAATGGACACAAGAAATTTGTCGTATCCATCAAGATCTTGTTCAAAAAGGTCTACTTCTTCTTCGTCGTCGTTGTTTTCTTCGACGACGTGGCAGCCTTCTTTGAAGATGTAGTCTTTACCTTGGGTGGAGTGACTGCACTCAACGCCCCGCCATTGTACAAAGTGATAACTCGATCTGTCAGATCCAAATCACCGCGAGCATAGGGGACAGCTTGCTTGTCAATCACCATATCGTATCCCTCGCTCGTGGCGACGCGACGAATGAGGCGCATAGTTTTCTGAATGATGGGTTGAGTGAGCTCCGCCTGCTTTTTCTGGAGTTCTTGATTGTAAGCCACTGACATTTGCTGCAGTGCCACCATTTCCCGCTGCCACTCTTCAGCTCGGCGGCGCAGAGCCTCTTGACTGATTACGCTTTGCTGCTTCTCGATGTCGGCGCGCTCACGCTCCAACTCTTTCTGCTTGATTCCGAGTTGCTTCTGCTTTGTGTCGAAAATTTTCTTAATATTTGCCTGCATGCGCAGACCATCCTCGGTCTCCATCATCGCGCGCTGCGTATCGACGAAAGCAATTTTCGTCTGCGCCCAGGCAACCAGGGCAAGAGATGAAACGAGAGCAAAAGCACTAGTCGCTCGCCGAAAACGGCGAAAAGGAGTGCGAAAGGAAGCAGAGCGGAACAAATCGACCATGAGCCGGCTTAACCGGCCCCTGAGCTTCGGTCAATGGCCACTCTTTCCGCCCAGTTCTTAGGTCAAAGGGCGCCGCTCAAACGATTAAGTACTTGAATAAATACAAGAAATATAGGTCTTCTGGAAATTACTGATACAATCAAGTCTCATGAAATCTGTGCACTCTTGCGCTCTGCTTAATGATTTAGCTACGCAAATCGCAAGAGACTCTGTAATTTCCTTGACAGAATTTGCTGGGGCCCGGATGATTTCATTCAGTTTTCTACCCAATAATCAGGGAGGCCTTGGTGACTACCAAGCTGCTCGCAGTCGATGACAGCAAGACCATGCGTAAGGTGCTCGAAATCACCTTCGCTGGCGATACTTTTAATTCTACCGTAGTTGGCTCTGCTGACGACGCTTTGAGTTCGCTTCGTTCGAACCCGCCGCAAATCGCGGTGGTCGACGGCGCTCTCGCGGGTACCAATGGTTATGATTTGTGCAAACAAATTAAAACTGTTGCTCCGAGCGTTCGGGTACTCTTGCTCTCGAGCAAGCAGCGCCCATACGACGCCGCCAAAGGAACGGCTGCCGGAGTGGACGACCACTTCGACAAGCCCTACGACTCCACAAAGTTTCTCGATAAGATCGACAAACTCGGTGAGGGGGCAGCGGTAGCACCTGCGGCGGTAGCACCTGCGGCGGTAGCACCTGCGGCGGTAGCACCTGCGGCGGTAGCACCTGCGGCGGTAACACCTGCGGCGGTAACACCTGCAGCAGCGAGACCCGCCGCAGTCAGGGCGCCCGTTGCGGCAAAACCCGCGGCAGCACCTCTCGCAGCGCAACGTCCCCAAGCACCTCCATCGCGGGTAGCTAGCGCGGCTCCGGCCGTCGCTACGAGTCACGCAGCACCCGCCGCCAGGCCTGCTGCAGTTGCGCCTGCTGCAGTTGCTGTCAATGGCATGCAAGGCAAGCTCCAAGCGATGGGTCTTACGAGTGATCAGGTCCAGGGTGTTCTGGCTCTATCTCGTGCAGTGCTTGAAGAAGTTGTGTGGGAAGTCGTGCCGGCTCTCGCTGAGACACTCATAAAAGAAGAAATTGCTCGTCTCACATCAGAATGAGCCACGCTGAAAACCGAGTACTCCTGCCCCGGGCTATGGTGCGAAGAAACTTCTTCTCGCCTCTCCGCCCGAGATCTGCCCAACCTAAGATCTCCAGCAGGGGTGCTTGTGTTCAAGCATTTGCTATTCTTCAGGGTGACCAGCTTGAGCGAAAGAACTATCTGTGACTGACGAGGATTGGACAAACGACGAGGCCACCGCGGTAATCACTCTCAGTGATATCAGTCGCCAAAGTCCAAAACCTGGTCAAAAAGACCATTTCCTACTCGTGCACGTTCAGGGAACCGAGTTGGGCCGTGTACGCGAGCTCAAAGCTCGTGAAACTGTTATCGGCCGCTCCGCCGACGCCGATCTCTGGCTAGGAGACGATGGTGTCAGTCGAAAGCACGCTCGTCTCATCAAAGAAGCGGGTTCTTTCATTTTAGAAGATCTTGATTCAGCGAATGGGACCTTTGTACAGGGCGAAAAAATTACTCGCAAAAAGCTCGAGGACGGAGACCAAATTCAATTGGGTCCCAGCGCTATCTTTCGCTATTCGGTCGCCGATAAAGATCATAAGGCGCTTCTGGAACAACTCTATTCTACGAGTGTTACCGACGCCCTCACCGGAGCACGTAATCGTGAGTACCTTGGGACTCTCTTGGTCACCGAGCTCTCCTACGCACGACGCCACGATCACGATTTGTCGTTCGTCATTTTTGACCTTGATCATTTCAAGCGCGTGAACGATACGCACGGTCACCCCGCCGGAGACACGGTTCTCGTAGAAATATCCAAGGCAGTACTCAAGCAATTGCGTGCCGAAGACGCACTCTGCCGCTACGGCGGCGAGGAATTTTGCGTGGTGCTCCGAAATATCGATTTACCGGGCGCTCATGCCACCGGTGAGCGAATTCGCGCCATCATCGAAGGTCTTGAAATAAAGCACGAAGCTCTCACCCTCAAGGTCACTGCTAGCGTTGGTTGTGCCAGCCGGCGAGAAATTGACAAAAGCGCACCCCACGGGGCGTTAGTTGGTCTCGCAGACAAGCGCCTCTACAAGGCCAAGGACGGCGGGCGAAACCGCGTCGTTAGCTCCTAAGTATATCCGTCTGGCTTCTACTCCATGATTGATCCCATCCCCCGCCTGCGGATCTATATTCCTCAAGCGCATATTGATGCTCTTGCTCTTGCTCTAATAGATGGGGGAGCTCCGGGAGTCGAAGAGAGCGCAGGTGAGTTAATTTGCTACCCCGACGGGGAAAAGCAGCTCCAAGAGTTTCGGAGTATTGTAAATGGTTTTGTCAGACGCCTCGAGCTGGACAAGGGAGATGTCAAAATCGAAGTAGAAAAAATATCAGCCAACTACCACGACTCATGGTTGGCGGCGCTGACTCCAGAGAAGATAACCGACACCTATACTCTTCGTCCGACTCATTGTGCGCCCGCCCCACCCCATGAGGCTACCATTTGGTTTGAGGCGCAAGCTAGTTTTGGTTCGGGCGAACATGCAACCACCCGCCTCGCTTCGCAATTTGTCGAAGACTTCATCCAAGCAGCACCTAAGACTACGTGTCTTGACGTCGGAACGGGCACCGGGGTCCTCAGTCTCGTGGCTGCAAAATCTGGAGCTACAGAGATTGTCGCCGTAGACATTGATGAAATTTCGGTACAAGCAGCTCGCAAGAACAGCGAGCTCAATCACGAGTCATCAAACATCTCATGCTCCCAAGGTAGTGCCGCGAGTGTCGAGAGTTCCTTTCAGTTGGTTCTCGCGAATATAAACACGCCCATTTTGAGAGATATCGCCCCCGCCCTCGCCGCCCGCGTCTGTCCCCAGGGGAGCCTGATGCTCACCGGGCTTCTGGACGAGGATATTCACGAGCTTGAGTGCATCTTCAATGGTCTCGGGCTCAG
>Ga0256845_1001282_pt1 | contig 20495 bp, 17 predicted proteins | sample RiftiametaG_FD_189101 | JGI IMG/M metagenome (GOLD analysis project Ga0256845, IMG submission 189101) | Tube worm associated microbial communities from hydrothermal vent at the East Pacific Rise, Pacific Ocean - Riftia | ecosystem: Host-associated > Annelida > Integument > Unclassified ...
TGAGACAAAAAGTAGTACCGAGGGCAAATAGGGAGGCTATTGCGGGTTTCATCAGGCCCCCACTTCAGTTGGGTCTGGTGAAACCCGGCACGGACTTCCGGCACGAGGTACTAGCGTCACCCTTGGCAGCTCGAGAAGCCGTGAGCAATTTGTCGACTCGTTCCAAGATATCTCGCACGGTAAAAGGTTTTCGTAAAAGCTCGCAACTCTCGGCGCTGATACCGTGGGCGTTCACGATGCCGCCCGTGTAGCCTGATACAAACAGAACCGGCAACAGTGGCCAAATTTTTCTCGCGGAGTCAGCTAGTTGCCCCCCATTCATTCGCGGCATGACGACGTCTGTTACGAGGAGGTCAAACTGATGAGCTTCCAACATGCGCAGGGCCTCTTCTGCAAATTCGGTTGAACTTACCTTGTACCCACCACGCTCAAGAATTGCTTGGGTCATTTCTCTTACAGGGTTCTCATCTTCGCAGAGTATGATTCGTTGTCCTCTGCCCGATGGTGGCGGCAGAGAGGCCCCATCTTCATCGGCCTGAAGAACCCCTTCGTAGGCGGGTAGATAGATAGAAAATGTTGTTCCTACTCCAAGTTGGGAATGAAGATCGATGAAGCCGCTGGCGGCGCGCACGATGCCATGAACGGTTGCTAAGCCAAGTCCCGTACCATGTCCGGCCATTTTCGTCGTAAAAAATGGTTCAAAAACTCGGCCGACGACTTCTTCTGGCATACCGCTGCCATTGTCGGCTGCCTCGATGACTATGTATCTGCCGGCTCCAGCCATTCCTGACGTGAGTCTGCGCGGGGCGGCTATTAGTACGGAGTGAGTGCTGAGATTTAGTTGGCCCCCTTCGGGCATAGCGTCGCGAGCATTGACGCATAGGTTCATGAGAACTTGTTCTAGGCGTCCGGGATCAATTTGTACTTTGGGCAGGTCGGGGCTGGTGTTTACGCTAATTGTGACAGTCTCCTCTAAGATTCGTCGAATTAATTTATCGAACCCAGTAAGTACATCATTGGCATCGACGATTTGCGGATTGTCCGATTCTCGGCGAGCGAACATGAGGAGTTGACGTGTGAGATTTGCTCCTCGGTCTGCTGCCTGACTAATTTGATCGACAAGTTTTCGAATTTCCGGATCTCCGCCATCATCGTCCATAATGGCAGCGGTTAACTCCGCACTGCCGACGATGACTGCGAGGATATTGTTGAAGTCGTGAGCCACACCACCGGCGAGTTGGCCAAATGCCTCCATCTTTTGTGATTGTACCAGGTGATTTTGTAGTTCGGACCTTTCAGCTTGTGCCTGGCGTCTCTCCTCCGCTTCACGGCTTAGTTCGGCGTTTTTTGCCTCCAAGACTGAATAGGAAGAGTCCAAGTCGGAGACCATGCGATTGAAGGCTCGCCCGAGTAATTCGAGTTCATCGCCAGAGTTGATGGCAACTCTGGCTCCCCGGGTGCCTCTTGCCAGGTTTTGTGCGGCCTTGGTTAGTTCTGAAATCGGGCGAGTGATTTTTCGCGCGGTGCGCATTGCGAAAGCGATGCCCACTAGGAGGGTGAGGCCCACAACTAGGCCAACAGTGAGCAGGGCCCGGATTAGTACTGATTGCCTTTCGTTTCTCGCTTCTTGTAACGCGCTTTCTAAGCCCGAGGTAGAGAGGCCATAGCGAAGGGTTCCCGCTAGCTCGTCGTCTAGAACGATTGGTTCTGCAAATTCGAGAACTTGTTCTCCAAAAAGAAAAACCTCACGAACTTGCTTGTTCGAGATCTGCGGAAGGGGGGCGGGGAGCTTCAAATCACGGGTGACCTGTGCTGATTGTGTGACTCCAAACTCTTTTTGTGGGTCTTCGGGTAGACAGGGTGAATAGGGAGAACAATAAGACCATGGTTGACCGTTTTGATCGGTAAAAACCCCATAGACAATATCTTTTCCTTCGACGGACTGAGCGATGGTACGGCGCATTTCTGTCACCGCGGTATCTTCAACTAAGGCACGGAATGCGACGGCCTGGCTCGCTGTAAGGCTTTCTCCTCTGGATGTGAGCGTTTCGCGTATTTGGGTTTCTAAAGTTGCAAGTCCGGTACGCGCAACAGAGTATTCGACCGAGGCGATGACAATCAGAATCGAGGCGCCCGTGATGGCTAAGAGTCCCGCCGAGGCTCGCACCAACTTTACCTTGAGACTTGATTGCGGTGTCGGCTTGGTCGAGTACTCCTCCGGTCGATCTCCCGTCACGGCGCAGGCCCTCGCCCAGAGAGGGAAAGTGTGTGAATGGTCATTTTCGACATCAGTACGGCCGCCTCAACTCAAATATGAGACCGTGAGAGTGTGTTTTGGATGGAATTATCGCCCGCAACGCTTATGCCCTGCAGGAGCTGCGCGCGGGCGTCTCCTTTGTTCAGCTCACCGGCTGAGTCCTACCGTTCGCCGAGCATGGAGACAGTTTTCTGAAAAGAGGGTAAATTGTCGACAAGTGCGAGGGCGCGTTGCGTAAATAGAGCATGTAAAGTCTTTCCCTCCTGGCATGGCGAGAGGCGCGACCTTGAGTCCCTCGTCTGGTGCTAGCTGCCCTCCGGGTATTGCCGGTTCGGTAGGGCTCAAAGCAACGCCACCGTTCAGACAGATGCAACGGGAACCCTCTCTTTTCATATCGTAGCCGCCCGAGCGTTCTTTCATAAGCGGGAGGTGGAGCTTGAGTGCGGGATCTCGACGAGCAACCTCGACAGTATCGTAGGCTTCTCGACAGCAGGCCCCGCAGCTAAGGCAGTCGAACTGCCCTTCATAACGATCGCAGGCGGGGAGAGCCTTGTCGATTCGAGCTCCTTCAGCCTGTCGGCAACGTAAAACGCTTGTTCCTCTTCCGCCTAGGTAGGACCAGGAACAATCGGAGCAGGTAGGGCTTTCGACAGGAAGGTCATCCGTCGGGAGCAGGGGAACTCCGATCTTGTGCAGCGGACGAGAAGGCCCGAGTGTTCTCAACAAGGAGTTGGAGGGAGCAGAACTACCTAGATAGGCTTCAGCTATTTTTAGTACCTGAGCAGTGGCACTGAGGGCTTGGTCTAAATGCCCGCGCCACGGTCTGCGATTTCGTCTCGTCCATGCAGCTCGGCCCCGTACGATGCTCTCTCGTTCGGACTCGTTGTGTTCTGCAAATGGATCGCTCCCGAGACTATCGTAGTAAGATCTAAAATCTGTGGTGGGACCGAGAAAGGCTCTGAGGCCGTAGGGGTCGAGTAGGGCAGCCTGAAGACGGATGCAGGCGTGCTCTCGTTCGTCGTGCGTGTTGTCTGTATTATTCAGTCCCCAATCAACCCAGCCAAAGCTTTGACTTCCCTGAACAAGGGAGTGACAAATCTCGTGAAAGATCATTTGTGCGAGACAATCATCGGGGTCCATGTCCTCTTGCGTGGCGACAAAGAGAGTGCCGCAGCCGTCGGTGTGGGCGTAGGTTGCAGAGCTACGTTTCACTTCAAGGCCCATCCGCAGAGCTGCGGAGGTCCAGATGGCATCGAGGGGGTCTTGATATCGATGTTCGATTGGACGGCTCATCATCTTGTCGCTTTGCATAGCCAGCTTCTGATTGAAGATCGAAATCAATCGTAAGTTAGCCCAAGAGAGCTAGTACCTCGTGCCGGAAGTCCGTGCCGGGTTTCACCAGACCCAACTGAAGTGGGGGCCTGATGAAACCCGCAATAGCCTCCCTATTTGCCCTCGGTACTACTTTTTGTCTCATGGGTACCAAAACCCGGCACGAAGTTCCGACCTTTGGTACTAAGGGCCGGGCTCTGCCGCGGTGGGGTGGGGGTCATCACTCCCAGTCAACGCCGAGGCTTGCTTCTACATGGGCTTTCACTATTAGACTAAGTCTAAAGTTTTGAAATTCGACCAACCTTTCTCTCTAGAGTCCCAGCTGCGCGAGGCGGGAATTTTTCCTTCACCTCAGCGCTTGGCGGTAGCAAGCGTGGTGCTGCATACCGACGCTCACCCCTCTGCAGAGCAGGTGATGGAGCAGATTGCAGGACTAGATCACCATGTATCTCGGGCAACCGTTTACAATACTTTAAATCTTTTCGTTCAAAAGCGACTCCTACAAGAGTTGGTGATTCGAGAAGGGCAACTTGTCTTTGATCCGAATGTGGAGCCTCATCATCACTTTTTCGATCAATCATCTGGGGAAATTTTCGATCTCTCAAGTGAAGAAGTCTCCATCTCCCTTGGTGAAAGGGCTCACGAAAAATTGAGTCGTTTTGCTATTGAGGATATTCAAATTGTGATCAGAGGACGTTGCAAAAGCTCACTTGCCCCGTGTCCTCCTCTTGAGAGTGCCAATTAGGTAAACTAGGCGCTTTTTAACAATTTATTTAACCGAAGTAGTCACCGGGCTGTGCAAAGTACGGCTTTCTACTTCATTTAGTCCAGGTGAAACTCACTCATTGTGTGAGCCACCATAGAATCTCATCAAGGAAAATTAAAAATGGGTGTATTAGTTACTCGTCAGGCTCCTGACTTTACCTCAACCGCTGTCCTCGCTAACGGAGAAATTGTCGACGAATTTACCCTTTCCAAGGAAATTAAGGGAAAGTACGCGGTTCTCTTCTTCTATCCAATGGACTTCACCTTTGTGTGTCCCTCGGAGCTTCTTGCCTTTGATCATCGTCTTGAAGAGTTCAAGAAGCGTGGCGTCGAGGTAATTGGTGTTTCTATTGACTCTCATCATACCCACAACGCTTGGCGTAAAACGGCGATTGATGATGGCGGTATTGGCGCGGTGGGTTACCCCCTCGTTGCTGATATGTCTCATGAAATTTGTCGCGCCTACGATGTAGAATTGCCTGACGGTACCAAAGCATTCCGTGGCTCTTTTCTTATCGATAAGGATGGAATTGTTCGTCATCAGGTTGTCAACGACCTGCCTCTCGGTCGTGACATCGACGAGATGTTGCGCATGGTGGACGCTCTGCAATACCATGAAGAGCACGGTGAGGTGTGTCCCGCCGGTTGGCGTAAAGGCAAGAAGGCGATGGCTGAGAATGCAGCTGGAGTGGCCGCTTACCTAAAAGAGAACGCCAAAGACCTCTAATTCTTAGACTCTCTCTTTTTAAGGGAGATCTTCGCCCCATGAGGCCGGTAAAAGGGCAGCGCGTACTAGCGTTGCCTTTTTTTATCTCGCCCTCAGCTTCCAGCGCGGTAGACTATTTCACGATGAAAAACCTACAAAAGTTCCGTATTTCCAATACTGCACGCACGCGACTTCTCTGTGCAATGGTCCTGGCCTTGGGATTTATTGTGAGCGGTTGCGTATCCTCCCAAGCAAAGCGCGAAGCCGAGCGGGAAAAGCTTGTGCCAGAGAAGACCCAAGAAAAGTCTCAGCAGATGCAAGGGCAGCAAGAACTCTATATGGATCAAATGGGATCGACGTCGTCGGAGCAAGCCGGAGCGCGGCACGATAACGCCGTACTGCCCAAAAAGAATCCCGACAGCGAGAGAGCTCGTTCAAAAAAGTGAAGAAGAAATTTTCTTGGGAGCCCCGTACCCTCTTTGCTCCGATGGAAGGAGTAACCCACCCACCATTGCGCGAAATGATGGCGAAACGTGGTGGGATTGGAGTGGTCTGTACCGAGTTTGTTCGAGTGACCTCCAATCCTATGGGGCGCTCCATTGTAAAAAAACATGTGGTTAGGCCCCCCCGGGGAGCTCTAAGCGTGCAGGTAATGGGCAACGATATCGCGCAAATGGCTGACGCGACCTCCCTGGTAACTGACGCCGGTGCCGATATCGTCGATATCAATTTAGGGTGTCCAGCGCCAAAAGCCGTACGAAAAGGTGTCGGCTCGGCCATGTTAAAGGACTTGCCTTTACTGGGGCGGGTGCTGTCAGCGATGCGTGAGCGGACCACATTGCCTCTATCGGCAAAAATTCGAGCTGGTTTTGATGATGCGTCTGATGTCTTGGAAGTCGCGCGAGTCGTCCAGGACTCGGGAGCCGACTTTATTGCTGTACATCCCCGACGCCGTGTTGATTTCTATCAAGGAGTTGCCGATTGGCGTATCATTGCTCTCTTGGCTCAAGAACTAGATATTCCAGTAGTTGGAAATGGTGATATTTGGTACGCCGCCGATGCTCAGCGTATGCGCAAAGAGACTGGTTGCGCGGCTGTCATGCTCGGTAGGCCCGCCTTACGCAACCCGTGGATCTTCTCTCAAATACAGGCATTGCAAGAGGGCAACGAACCGATTCATCCAAAGGGTGAAAATATTTGCGATCATATCCAAGAGCTTTCGGTAATTCTTGAGAATTCTTTTACTGAACGTTCCGCCCTAGGAATGTTGAAGGAGCAAACTCGTTATCTGGCGCGTGGGCTCTTGGCCGGAAGTGAGGAATTTCGAAAGAATGCCCTCAGATGCGCATCGACCCCGGAACTCTTGGACTTTTATTGCGCTCGCTTGGGTTCGCTTTCTGCCGACGAACTCGATTTACAGGCTCATGCGGGAAGTGTTGAAAGGTCTGGCTCGGCAATTGCAAACGCGCATGTTCCAGAGAAACTAGGCAAGAACTCTCAGGCTTGCGAAACCTAGAGAGCTATTGGTTTAGTCGAGAAGTTGAAGCGATTTTCCAAAGATTTACTAGCACTCGCCTCGTCTGAGTCGCGCCCCTACTTTCGTCTTCTTTGCTTACCCCTCTATTCAATCAGCGAGAGGGTGGGAGCATGGTTGATGCTTGGGGCCGTGGTGGTCAGTCTTCTATTGGCACCACGCGACGCCCTCGCCCAAGCGAATTACGAGGGCATTCAGTTGGGCGGACGAACGGCGATGATGGGAGGAGCGGCTGTTGTAGGGGGGCAAGATCAAGCCACGGCTTTTATTAATCCGGCCGGTATCACTCGTATCCCCGGTCAGTCTTTCTCGTTTTCTACGGTAACTCTCGATCTCAACTCGCGTACCATTGATTCCGCGTTGGATCCGTCGGGCTCGCTTCAGCTTTCGGACCCCTCATCTGGTGAGTTGAAGCTGCGCATCGTACCCAATACATTTTGCCTCTTCTTAGATGGCCCCGCAGAAGATGAACTCAGTCGACGCAGTCGTCATAAGTACGCGCTTTGTGCAGCGACGACGGAGAGGGAGGAGTTCTCTTTTACAGAAAATCGATCCGATAATTTGGGAGCAGATGGACGCCTCAACGGTATCGGTCACTCCACGCGTATGAGCTTTTTAAGAAGCACACTGGCGAGTAGTTGGGGACTTAGGTTAAGCCGCGACACAAATATTGGCGTGACCGCCCGAGTGGGCAATACACGATTGAAGGACAGCACCACTGCTACTGCCTACGCGAGTTCGGGGGGGACAGGCGAGGCTCAAATGGCTCAACTGGCCCGCAATGCGTGGAGTTGGGATACAAGTTTAGTCTTGGGTATCACCTCAAATATCTCCCGTGTGGTGACCGTGGGGGCCTCCCTGACCACCCCTTCTCAGCATTTGTTTGGCGAGTTTGTCGGCATGTCGTCGGTTGCCTCGAGTTTCTCCAAAGAATCGTTGATCTCACAGGAAGACGGTGACTTTCGCTACAATCAGCCCGGTAGCGTGCGCCTAGGGTTGGCTTTTACGTGGCCGCGTTTCATCTTGGAGGTGGACGGTAGTTTCTACGCGCCGCAGGCCCAATTAGCTCGGGCCAGTTTTGGTCAGGTGACAAGTGTGTTGACGGCTTCGGGGGAATTTTCAAGTCAGTCTCAACGAAATACCATTGCAGAAAAGGGGAAGGCCGTTACGAATTTAGCTGTCGGCATGGAGTATTTCATGGAGCCTGACTTTTCTGTCGTCGCTGGTCTGCAAACAGATTTTTCTGGTCTTCATGAACGTCAAAATTCCTTGCCTCAAGAGGTTCTCTTTCGTCAAAGTAAGGACTTGTACCATGCGTCTCTGGGAGTGAGTTCCTACGGCGAAAGGGGGCGGCTCCTTCTTGGCTTGCGAGCGCAGTACGGTGAGGGTAGTATATTGATAGCGGACGTTTCTTCGCGAACCCCCAGTCTAGTGGCTTTGCCCCAACATGAATGGGGGCTGAGCCTCGTGCTCTCGGGGCGTATTAGCTTTAGCAACGTACGCGATACGGCTGTGAGGGCGGCGACTCCGCTCACAAACCTACCGGATGTGTGGGAAGAATCCGAAGATGAGGATTCCGAAGCCGATCCGGAAGAGGAGACTCGATGACTCGTTTTCGACTTGGACTTCTCCTCTTGTTGAGTTCTTGGAGTGCGCAGGCTGGTGATGAAACCCGGTCTTCTACTTCTTTCAGTCTCCCGCCTGGCCGCGGTTGTCCGGTGGTCTGTGCCCCCTACGAGGCCTGTATTGAACAGCGCTGCGTTGAAACATGTCGACCAGGCTGTCGGCCAGGGGCCTATTGTAGCGCTTCTGGGGAATGTCTCTCCATTCCATCGACCGATGAGCCTCTTTTGACGGAGGCCGAGCAGGCCATGTTGGCGGGAGCTGAATCGCGAGATTCAAGGACTTTTGTGTTTGTTGATCTGGGGGGCATTGTGGGACTGGGGGCAAAGCTGGGGTTTGAAAAGGGGATGCAACATGCCCTACTTGCCCGCTTCACCTTGATGAACACCGGAATCATGACTCACGCTCTTTTTGCCGACAATCAATCCCTCCGATTTGAGTGGGGATTTGGAGCAAGTGTCGGTTACCGACACTATGAGGCTCGCTGGGGCAATCTACGTGGCTTTTATTATGGTGGAGGAGTGGACTATTCGGTCATGCGAGTGGTCGACAAGCTCGATACACGAGTGGGTCAGACCCACAGTTCAGTCGCCCCCTATGGTGAATTTGGGTACCGCTGGGTATTTGGGGTATTTGCAATCGGGTTTGGGCCAAGTCTCGCCCTGCGTTACCCTCTGGGTAGGGGGTTTCTCCCTGGCTCGGCTCCCAGCTGTCCTACTCCAGAAAGCTGTACCGAATCCCGTCGCCGTGGCGTCGAGGGTACTTTAGGGGTGGAGATCGGTTGGTTTCAATAAGTACTGTGCAGGTTATTCGTCGTTTGCTTTGTCTGCCGATCTCCCCGCTGGGATTCATTGCTCGCCCAAGTTCAGGTGATGTAAATGCGACACTACTAGCGAGAGAAAATAGTCTCGCAGCCGAGCCATTTTGTTGCTAGTTCGTGGCGCAATCTTCCGGCTTGGTGAAGGAAACGTTCCCACCTAGCCCCCATCCTCCCTCTAGCGAGAGCAAAAGAAATTATGAGCAAGATCAAGGTAAAGCCCGGCGTCATCACTGGTGCAGCAATGAAAGAACTTTTCGCTGAAATGAAAAAAGCGAAGGCTGCTATCCCGGCGGTGAATGTCATTGGTTCTCACAGCGCGAACGCTGCTTTGCAGGCGGCCAAGGAAGCTGGTTGCCCGATCATTATTCAGGTCTCGAACGGTGGTGCCATTTTCTATGGTGGCAAAGCCCTTTCCAACGAAGGACAGAAGGCCGCTATTGCAGGCGGTATCGCAGCTGCCCATCACGTTCGTCTGATGGCTAAGGTCTACGGCGTGCCCGTAATTCTTCACACCGATCACGCTGCAAAAAAGCTCCTTCCTTGGATCGATGGTCTTCTTGACGCTGGCGAAGAGTACTACAAAGCCAATGGCGAGCCTCTTTTCAGCTCTCATATGCTCGACTTGTCCGAGGAGCCTCTGGAGGAGAATCTTGATACCTGCGCAGACTACCTCAAGCGCATGAATAAGATCGACATGGCGCTCGAGATTGAGCTGGGCGTTACCGGCGGTGAAGAAGACGGAGTCGACAATAGCGATATTGACGATTCAAAACTTTACACTCAACCCAGCGAAGTTCTTGCTTCGTACGATAAACTCAATGACCTGGGACATTTCACATGTGCCGCATCTTTCGGCAACACCCATGGCGTTTACAAGCCTGGCAACGTGAAGCTCACTCCTAAGATTCTCGCAAACAGTCAAGCGGAGATCGTCAAAGAGCGCAAAACAGCCGAACAGCCCATCGACTTCGTATTTCACGGCGGCAGCGGTTCTTCTCCCGAAGAAATCGAAGAAGCTGTCGGTTACGGTGTGATCAAGATGAACATCGACACGGACACCCAATGGGCGTTTACCCACCCTGTTCAAGAGTACATGGATGGTAAAAAGGCTTATCTTCAGACTCAAATTGGCAATCCCGACGGCGACGACAAGCCCAACAAGAAGTACCTGGACCCCCGTGGTTGGACCCATCTTGGCGAGAAGGGCATGACTGCTCGTTTGGTCCAGGCGTTCACCGACTTGGGTGCGTCTGGTAAGTTTGAGATCTGCGAGTAATCCTCCTTTCAAGCTGATTGAAGAAAAGCCGGGCCCTAGGGGGCGCCGGCTTTCTTTGATTTTACGAGAGTAAGAAGAGCTCCTCCAATTCATGGATGGGGCGAATCGCCTCGGACCGAATCTAAAACTTGCCTGATACGTTGGGCCAATTGCACGACAGTGAAGGGTTTACGAAGAACCTCGGTGCCTCGGGGTACGAAACCTCTTTCGCCCAAGCGATCGTCAGCGTGCCCTGTCATAAAGAGGCAGGGTACATCCCGATGAGCGAGCACTGCGTCGCGAATGCGTGGCCCGTCTGCTCCAGGCAACACGACGTCGGTAAGAAGCATGTCCACGCACTCCGTCTTGGCGAGAGAAACCGCCATCGTCATTCCATCGGCCAAATGAACTGTGTAGCCCAATTGGGTAAGGGCATCGTAAATAAGGGAACGGACAGCGGGATCGTCTTCGGCCACCAGGATGCATTCGTCGCCGCGACTCATGTCCGTAGGTAAATCGGCGCGGGTGGCGGACTCGGGCTGTACACTATTTGTGGTTGGAAGAATGATTTCAAAACTACTTCCTTCATGAGGCTCCGAATCGACGAAAATTCGACCCCCATGCTGCTCGACAATGCCTCGAACTGAGGCAAGCCCTAGGCCCGTGCCTTTTCCGCGAGGTTTAGTCGTGAAGAATGGTTCAAATATTTTCTCGACGATAGAGGGACTCATTCCTTTACCATTGTCGGATACTTCAAGGGCGGCTTCTCTTTCGTTGACTTGGCGAGTTCGAATGGTCAAGACCGCATCGTCCCCCATCGCGTCCCGTGCGTTGCTCGCCAAGTTGAGAATCACTTGCTCAAGCTGACCGGGGTCTACCCGTACCATTCCAGCGCGAGAGTCGACGTTGACTTTGAGCTTCACTTTTTCTCCAACTAAGCGCTCGACCATTGGGATCGTCTGAGAGACAAATTCTGAGAGCGGAACAACTTGAACGTCTAATACTTGCTTTCGCGAAAGGGCCAGTAATTGTTTGGTAAGCCCGGCCGCTCGTTGGGCCGCGTCTTGTACGTGATTTAGAAATTTATGTGGTTGAGAGTCTTTGTCCAGTGTTCGCTGCACTAACTCTACGTAGGACATGATGGGGGTCAGTAGATTGTTGAGATCGTGAGCGGCCCCACCAGCCAGTTGCCCCATCGATTCCATTTTGTTGGCATGCTGCAGGGACTCGAGGGCATTGTGTTGCAGAGTCAGATCGCGCAAAACAACAATAGCCCCCTCTACGTGGCCCTGTTGGTTGCGTAAGGGAGCCCCTCCGACGTCTACGTGGCGCTCATTGCCGTCCGTCGTGACTAACTGAGGGAGGCGACCGTAGGGATCTGCCTGGCGCCCCACAGCAAATCGAATGGGATCATTGACAATTTTTTCCGTTTCGGGCGACGTGATTTCGAGATAATCGTTGAGGGGTTGATCAAGAGTATCCCATAGATTGATAGCAAGGAGTTTTTCGGCAGCAGGATTGAGATGGGTGATATTTCCAGCCATATCGGTCGTAATTACGGCGTCTTGAATTGCCATAAGCGTGGTGGCAACTCGGCGCTCTGTTTCTTCTAGAGTTTCCTTTGTGCGTGTCGCTGTGAGAATGTCTTTAGACAAAATCCAACTCATGACAGCGGAGACTCCGACCCAGGCGAATTCAAGAACATAGGGGTTGGTCAATTTCCCCTGAGCGACGAATGAGTCGTGCAGAACCGACAGCAGCAATGCCGTGCCCCCCAAAACTAGGGGTGTTGAGCGCTGTGAGCGCAATTTTATCACACCTTTGTCGAAGCGTATGGCCCCCCAGCCGGCCCAGACGCAGTAGAGGATCATGAGTGGAAGAAGGGCCTCGTGACTGCGCCAAAGGGGACCCAGTGCGAGTTCGTTGAACGATGCCGTTCCCCAGGGTGCTGACAGTTCTTTAGGAAGAGGTGTATCAGTTAAGAGTTGATCATATGGGTCGTAGCCCGCGTAAATGGCACTCAAGGGGAAAAAACTGAGAACAGCGAAACCCCAAGGTCGCGTGCGCAGCGAAACCTGGTCATTGACGAGGAGAATGAAGGGCATCACCAACGCCACCGCGCTCATAAATTGCACACGCTGACAGAACTCGGCCTCTACAAGGGGAACCCCTTGGTAGAGTTTAAGAGAAAATGCATCATAGCTCGTCATGCAAATGCATGTGAGCGAAAAATAGAGGTCAGATAGATGCTTACGCTTGAGAAAAAGCCAGAGGTGGTAGAGCCCAACATAGGCTGTAACAGAAGTGGCCATCGCCACAGGAACGGAAAGGGAGTTCATTGCAGGCTTTTAATAAAGCAGGAGTAAAGAGAGGGTGGGTGACGGCTCACAACGAGCAACACGGCATACTTCATCCAGAGTTGCCGCCAAACTCGAACTATAGGCTGGGAAGCCCATCACTCAAGGGAGAAAAACCCCAAAAATTGGGTTCTGGGGCCAAGCGCACGTGCATGCGTTCTTCTACTTTTTGACGAATATGACGCGCGAAGGTGACGAGCTCTGTCGCACTGGCCCCCGAGTGGGAGACCAATGCTAAGGTGTGTTTGGTGGAGAGCCCCACCGCACCACCGATGGAATATCCCTTTGGAAATCCCGATTGTTCGATAAGCCAGGCGGAAGGGATTTTGATGAGCCCTTTTTCTCCTGGAAAGTGTGGAGGAGGCGCGCCAAACTCTTGCGAAATTTGCTGAAAAATTGCCTCTGTGACTTGAGCGTTGACGAAGAATGATCCGCAACTTCGCGAGTTCTCATCCGCCGGATCGAAGACCATTGACTTTTTTCTCCTCAGATTGACCACGGTATCAAATACGTCTTGCAGCGAATGGGCGTCCCCTTGAGCCTCAAGTGTGCGTGAAAGCTCACCATTTCTGATACAAGGTCGACCGTCGGGCCGCAGGGAAAATGTTACTGTGAGCACAATGTACCGGTCTTTGGAGCTTCTCTTAAAAACACTGCTTCTGTAGCTAAATGCGCACTTTTTATTGGAGAGCTTCTTCACTTCCAAAGTGTTGCGATCAAGCACAGTGACCGATTGAATCGTCTGAGAAACTTCTTGCCCGTAAGCACCAACATTTTGAATGGGGGTGGCTCCTACCGAGCCCGGTATGCCTCCCAAACACTCAACCCCTGCAAAGTGAGCGGCAGTCATTTGTTGGGCGAAGTCGTGCCAATTCTCACCGGCGCCTACTGTCACCAGAACCACATCCCTTTTCGATCTCACCTCAATTCCCCTTAACTCGATCTTGAGCACAGTGCCCTGCACCCCAGCGTCCGCGACGACTAGATTACTGCCTCCCCCAAGGACGAAAAGAGGGGTTTCCTGGTCGTTTGTCTGGCGCACCGCATCGACAACGTCAGTAGTTTTCTGGGCCCGTACAAAGCTATTTGCCTCGCCCCCGAGTCCCATCGTGGTGTAGCGCGAAAGTTTGTGGTCCGGATGCACGAGTCTTAAATCTGCTGGGGCCGTTGTGTCTGTCTTTGCGATTGGGGGGGCGTCGCTCTTATGGGGCCAAGACATTTGACCGCGACGATTGAGCCTAGCCAAGAGTTCAGGGCTGAGATCTACTCCTTTAGCTCCAAGATGGTCCAGCCCCACTTGCTCAACCACTTCAATTAAAGCACTGGCACGCTCGGCAGGGCTGGCCCCAGAATGCAGTAGCACCAGGTTTTTTCCACGAATTCTGCAAAATCCCCCGGCACTATCTGGTGGGTTTTTGAAAGATTCGGTGCGAATTTCGAGGCCAGCCGACCGTAGAAGCGCGCTGAGTTCGTCAAAGAGGGACCTGGATGCCATGGCTCGGGAGTATGGTCGTAGTAGGCTCTGACCGCGAGCCGTGATAGACTCTTGAATGTATCCCACTACTGCCGGTGGTGGAGGCATCGTTGCCTCCCAGGAGCAGTGGGAATTTGAACGCGAGAGGGGCAAATGCCCAGCGGGCCTTGGACCCCCTCCCACACTAGAAAGAAAAAAATGACTTTTACCGAAGCAGCCGCGCACGTATTGCGGCTTGTAGGAAAACCCCTGCACTACAAAGAAATTACAGACGTTGCCATCGAGTGCAGCCTATTGAGCCACGTGGGTAAGAGCCCCGAGGTCACAATGGGCGCGCGCCTGGCTGCACAAGTCAAAAAAGCAGCCCAAGACAATCCGATTGTTCGCGTAAAGCCAGGGGTTTTTGCCCTGGGAGATTGGGACGAACAGACCGTAAAAGAGGGCCTTGCCGATCGCACACCGGCGATTGAACGCATGCGCAAAGCTGAAGAAGCTGCCAAGGTCGCTGCCGAAGAGAAAAGTTTGGCTGATGACTCCGCGGAGACCTCAGAAAGCGATATGGACGCCGGAGCAGATCAAGACTCTTCGGAACTCAGTTCTTCAAGTGGGGCTCACATTCCAGCGGTTGCTCCCATGGCCGTTCATCGAGAAATCGACGACGAGGATGTGCCCCCTGATGAAGTGGAGCAGCGTCGGGCGGAGCTTTCGGCAAGCGCTACTGCTCTTTTTGAATCAGAAGACGACGACGATCAGCCAATTTTTGGTACGCCAGAACCTATCGCTTCTCAATCGGAGAGCGAAGGGGACCGAGCTGACGGCAAGCGACGTCGTCGACGTCGTCGCGGCCGAGGACGTCGGGACGAAGAAGGCGAAGGAGAGATGGAAGCAGTCGGCGGTGGGGATGATCTGCCCCGATACACCGTCTCTGATGCCGAGCCCCAAGACCTACCCTTGCCCTTACCCGAGGAAGAAAGGGAGAGTCGTGTTCTTACCGATCTAGAGGGGGGAGAGGACCTGTCCGGTTCTTTGTCGGATGCTCTGGAAGTTGCCTTAGGCAGATACGATAGGGGGCGCGGGCCAGTCGCAGCGCAGAATCTCGCCGACTCCTTGCGTCGTAAATACCGTGGTGATCTTGCCCTCAATGGGGCAGGGGTCGTCGCGGCTGCTTACGCGGACAACCTGGCGGCTGAACGCTCTAGGGGCACACCACGATTTCGCATTTCTGGTAGCAAAATAGCGCTCACGGCTTGGTCTTTGGATCGTAGGGCGCTGGACCGCCACCGTGCTTTGAGCCGTGCAACGGAGCAAGTTCGAGAGTCCACTGTGCGTGCTCTCTCGGACGAACTACGCCGTTTACCTCAACGGGCCGTCGGAGAGTTGATCACAGTCTTGCTTGATCGCATGGGAGTCGTTGAGCTTTCTTCAGTGCGGCGTCCCGGGGCCCATGGTTCCGAGCTTCATTTAACCGGCATTGTTCGCTCCGGTGGGCTCGATTTGCGAACGGGCGGCGTTATGCGCATGATCACAGCTATTATGATTCGCCGGGACGGAAAGGACATTGGTCGTGAGCGAGTCACCGAAATTCGCGGAGCCTTGCATCATTATGGCCCAGCAGTTCAAGGTTGGCTGATCTCCACAGGTCAGGTTTTGAGTGGCGCTCGCGAAGAAAGTCAGGCTCAAGGGGCAAGCCCCGTGACTTTAAGTGGACGTCACGAACTTGCTGAATTATTGGTAGCCTATGGCGTGGGGGTGCGCACTCATCAGGTAGAGATACCAGTTCTAGACGTCGAGTTATTCGAGAATTTACAAGGACGTTGATGCCTGTTTGGTTCCCGCGGGGGGCGCTTGCTGGCGCCTTCATGACCGTCGTTTCTGGCTGTCGTGGTGCCCCGCGTGTCCAATATGCTTCCGTCGACGCGGCCTTGGCGCGCGTTCAGGTTGATACAGAATGCAGTCGGTCTGTTGAAGGCGACGCTGACTTGGTGATCTCAGGTCCTCTTTATTCTATGCGAGGCAAGCTGCTCTATCTTGCCTCTGCCCCGAATAAGTTGCGCTTTGATATCTACAGCTCTTTTGGAGTGACATTGTCTACGCTCACGAGCGACGGGCAACGTTTCTCCCTCTATAGCTTGGACGAGAACAGCTTTTGGTACGGTCCGTCAAAAACGTGCAATCTGCGTAAATTCACTCGGATTCCCCTACCTCCTTTTGCGTTGGTCGAACTCTTACGAGGGCGCCCACCCATTTTGCTCCACCAAGACTCGGACGCTAAAATTCGATTCTCTCGACCCGTTTTTTCTCGCGGATATTACGTAGTGGACATAGGGAGTAAAAATCAGGCATCTCAACGTCTGACTTTTGAGGTTCCAGAAGAAGATTGGGAGAAAGACATTGCAGATCAACGGCTGAGGCTACGATCTGTCAGGGTTGAACAAAAGGGCTCGCTTCTCTACGAAGTGGAGTTGAGCGAATATCGCCCGGCGCGCCGAACCATTCAAAAACTCTCCAAAGAAGAGTTGGAGATGGGGATTGAGAGCCTGCCCCCCAGTGGGCCTTCATGTTCTGCTGAACTTCCAGGAAAACTAAAATTTTCTATTCCAGGTACAGGCCATAGCTTGTCCATTGAGAACCACGAAACTTCCCATAATCCCAGTATTTCAGCTCTATCGTTTACTCAGGCTCTCCCAGGGGGAGTGCGCAGCGAATATTCTGACTGCAAGGATTAAGTCAGCCCTCTCAATTGATTGTTCACGGGGGGCTCCCTGAGGAGCACCCCGTGGTACGCTTGAGCCCATGAGCAAAGATCTTGCCCCGGGCCTTGCTCGCGCATTGGCCGAGCCCTTAACTGGCAATATTCTTGGGCTGCCTGCCGCAGATTCTGCCGCAACCGATGGGGCCGATATCGTGTTGACTGGCGTGCCGAGTGACGCTGGTGCGGACGGACGTTTGGGAGCGGAACACGGCCCCCAAGGCTTGCGTGATGTTTCTTGGACATTTGGGGGGCATAGTCACGCCCTGGGCAGGGATATTTTTGATGAGCTTTCGGTTGTTGATGGCGGGGACCTTCCTTGTACCCAAGACGATCTTGCCGGTCTGCGAATTCAAGTGCAGGAGCGTGCATATCGTTTGGCTCGAGGAGGGCAAATTCCTGGATTTTTTGGAGGCAATCAATCGCTCACTTTGGGAGCTCTGCGGGGTATTCAGCAGGCAAAGCGTCGTCCAGTGTCCCTTCTGCATTTGACACCATCGTTGGGCTTTCGCGCCCATGCTCAAGGAGAAACCTGCACCATAGCCCAGGCCCATGCAGAAGGACTCATTAAAAAAGGGGGCGCCCTACAAATTGGGGTACGCGGCCCCTGTTATGATGGGCAGGAATCCCAGGAAGCATTTCGGGCAGGGTTCGAACGGTTATCAATTGATGAAGTACGCTGGGATATTCATGGTTCAATGGAAACTGTTCGTGGTTTTTCGACTAGCCTCTCTCTTTATGTGAGCGTCGATCTTTCAAGCTTAGATCCCAGCGTTTGTCCCGGAGTGACCAGACCAACGCCCGGGGGGCTCAGCGCGTGGGAGATGCAGCAGGTCCTGCGCTCGCTTGTTGGGGCCGATATCGTGGGATTTGATGTCGTTGGGCTCTCACCTGCGTTTGACTCTGCCGAGCTAGCGGCTGTCGTGGGGGTGGGAGTATTGCACGAATTGTTGGTCGTCATAGCCGAGAGTCGCGATAGCGCTCGCATTAGCATTGTGGGCGGGAGCGCAGGACGCACAAGTGCCTAAGTACTAGGTGCGGGGCGTGAGACCGGTGCCCGTATCTCTCATCGTCTTCTTTCTATCGAGCCAAGAATCAAGCGCCTCTCGAATAAGTCGAGGCTCGTCCGTGATGATCGCGTCAATTCCCCACTCAGCAAGTAGACATGCTCGGGCTGGATCATTGACTGTCCAGGCGTTGACCAAGGGAGAGTTCTTTCGAATTCTCTTGATTAGCTCTGGGTTGAGCAATACCTCTTCTGGATGAACCGCTTTGGCTCCTAAGAAGCGAGCCGGTAATAGGCGTTGCATGACCTTTTGCGAGGAGTCAAAGAGCAAAGCTGTTGGTATTGTTGGCAGACTGCGCGCGAGTTTTTGCACAATGAGAGGGGAGAAGCTGGAAAGTAAAAGTCCGCGCCCACCGTGCTTGCGAATTTGTGAGGAAACTTCATCGGCCATCCATTGAGGTGCTGGAACATCACCCTTCAACTCGATATTTACTCGAGCGTCAGTTGTTTTTTGAAAGTCGAGAACGTCACGGAGTGTGGCTAAGTGCTCTCCATTTTGTTTCTTTACATCCAGAATCTGTGCGAAGGTGAGCGAACTGAGAAGAAGAGGTTTTTTGTTCGAGCTGCTCTCGAATTCATCATCGTGCCCCAATAGGACAACCCCGTCTTTACTCATGCGTATATCAATCTCGACACCATCGGCTCCTTCGCTGAGTGCCGTTTGCATTGATGATATCGTGTTTTCTGCGGAAATATTGCGCGCTCCGCGGTGCCCAAGCACATAAGGACGAGCATGAGGGGCACGAACGTAGAGAGAAAGAAAATTGTCGGTGCCTTGGTTCATGGCAACTGGGGCTCTTCAGGACTTTGAAGGGTATCGACAATAGAGCCTGCAATTTCGAGGGCGCGGGAGATCTCATCGCGCTTGAGGGAGATAGCTCCGACCACGGCGTGTCCGCCTCCTCCAAACTTCGCACAAATATGTCCAATGTTGACGTCCAGACTTTTCCCGCACCAAGGATTAAAGCCCACCGAAATTTTCAGACAGCGTTCGGTGAGTGTGACGAGAACAGAATAGTGTGTCTCAGGGAACCTCCTGTATTGAACGAACTTGAGAAACGACTTGGTTTTCTGATCTGTTAGATCGACAAAGGCTACGCGTCCCCGAACTTGTCCGCGACGCAAAACGTGAGCATCGTAAGCCTCAAAAAGCGGTGCAAGTTGAGTGTAATACTCTTTTATGAAGGGAGAACCGGCAAGCGTTACGAGCCCTTCGTTGCGTAAGATGGGGAGGGCGCGATTTAAAAATTGCTTGCCAGAAAATTTTTCGACTACGGCACTGAGACGCATGACACCGTCGGTGCGAGCAATGGCTTCTTCGGCGCTCTTGAATTGTGCCCCATCAATTTTATCTGCCCATTGAATCAAGTCGCTATAATTTTCAAGATCGACTCCCCAATGCTCTTGTGTGTGCCGCGCGATCAGCGAAGCTGCGCTCACAGCTTGGGGTGACCAGACGAACTGCTCGGGGTTGAGCGCTCGTTTAGCCTCAAAATGTCGTTTAGCTGCGTCATCTTTGAAGGCCGTTCCATGGTGGTCAAAATAGAAGTCGAGGGGCGTTTCGTTCACATAACGATAGTCCAATAGGGCGTTGAGAGCGCCGTTGAGGCGGGGCGGGCTTGAGTAACCGGGGCCGTACCCGCAGGGGAGATACTCAAATCGCTTAATTCCGTCTCTTTGGCTCAGGGCTTCGGAGAAGAGGGCCGCGCTGGCCAGACCATCAAAGCAATGGCTGTGGGTTGCGCAAACGCAACGAGGATTCCCGCTCATCATGCCTCTTTGGCTAAGGAAAACTCCAGGTCTTCCCCTTCGCAAGCGTCAAGGAGACTCGCTTCTAATTCTTCAGGCAGCAGGGGGGGAGGCAGCACGATATTGGCGTCGAGAATAAAAAGAGGCGTGCCGGTCAATGGTGCATTTCCAATATGGGTCTTCATGAAAATTACATTGACCTTCTTTTTAGAGAAAGCTTGAGTGATGAGCTCAACAATGCCGATACGGTCGGTCCCTGAAACATGTACTCGGTAGATTGCGTCCTGGGAGGGACGACTTGTTTGTGTGCTTTTTATAAAACACACCAGCCCAAGCGCGGACTGCATGAGTGGAATCGACTCAGTTATCCTCTGCAGAATTTCTTCGTTGCCGGTGACCAACATCAATGCCGCGAATTCACCTCCTAATTTACTCATCTGAGTATCTTCGAGGTTTCCACCGAGCGCGCGAATTCGAGATGTTACCTCGTTTACCAGTCCGGGGCGGTCGCGCCCTATGGTCGTGAGGACCAGGCCGGGGCGAGAGTCTAGAGGAACTGGGGGCGTAGCTTCGCTGCTCTTCGTCATGGTTCTACGGTGTACCCGCGGTGCTCTTGCGCCGCAAACCCCGCCCAGAGGCCACTCAGAGTGCCTGGGGGTGAAACCCCTGCGCGCTCGTGGCACACTAGTACCAAAGGTCGGAACTTCGTGCCGGGTTTTGGTACCCATGAGACAAAAAGTAGTACCGAGGGCAAATAGGGAGGCTATTGCGGGTTTCATCAGGCCCCCACTTCAGTTGGGTCTGGTGA
>Ga0256845_1001283_pt1 | contig 20484 bp, 18 predicted proteins | sample RiftiametaG_FD_189101 | JGI IMG/M metagenome (GOLD analysis project Ga0256845, IMG submission 189101) | Tube worm associated microbial communities from hydrothermal vent at the East Pacific Rise, Pacific Ocean - Riftia | ecosystem: Host-associated > Annelida > Integument > Unclassified ...
CATCACTAACGAGGGCAAAGCGATGACCACACTCGTCGCCATTAAACCACCCCAATCCGTTGAATGTTGACCTCTGAATGTGCTCAAACCAACCGTAAGGGTAAACAATTCCCGTTTATTTAAAAAGGTGGAGGCTAACAAAAATTCCTGCCACAGACTGATAAAGCTATAGATGGCGCAAGCGGCTATCCCCGGCAGAGATAAAGGGAACACGATTTTAACGAATATTCTTAGCCGATCACATCCGTCAATAGCAGCCGCTTCAATCAGATTTTGGTGTACATTGGCAAAATAACTGATAAGTAAAAGAGTACAGATGGAGAGCTGCCCGGCCACATAAGGAATAATCAAAGAAACATGGGTATTATAGATCTGAAAAAATCGACTCAAGAAATACAAAGGAACTAAAATGACAACGATAGGAAAAGCCTGGGTGGCAACCAGGATTTTTTGGAGAATTGCCTTACCTTTCACATCGAATTTTGCGAGTGCATAGGCCGCTAAAGACGCCAAAAAAATAGTAATGCTCACCGAAATCACCACCACATAAAAACTATTCAATAGAAAACGACCAATATCATTTTCATGAAAGGCTTGAATATAATTGTCCAGCGTAAACGATTGCGGGAAAAGATCGGGCGGCATTTTGAAGATAGCTGACTTAGACCGGAAGGACAACGTGATAATCCAATAAAAAGGGAACAAACAAAACATCCCAACCCCAAGAGCCAGGATATACACGCCAATTCTTTTCAAGAGCGACATGATCTGATTCATTCTACTTCCTTTTCCTTAAAAAAATACGACACACATTTATAGAGAAGAAACATGATCACAATCAGTATAAACGTCACTAAGGACATCGTTGAGGCTTTACTTAAATTGTAATATTCGAAAGCCTCACGCTGGATCAAGAGTGGTAAGGTTAAAGTCGCCTCAGCCGGGCCGCCATTGGTCATAACTTTTATGATGTCATAAGCATTGTACGTCCATAGAAAAGCTAAAATCATACAGGTAGACAACACTGTCTTCATGTATGGGAATATAATGTAGCGAAATAAGCTCACTCCTTCTGCTCCGTCTATTCGGGCGGCGTCTAATTGGGTGGACGGGAGGGTCGACAGCCTGGCGTACAGCATGAGAGCAAAAAAGGGAAATCCGCGCCAGACATTTGTCAAAATCGCAGCGGTCATGGACAAGGTCCCGGTTTGGAACCAGGAAAAATTTTCGGGAAAGATTCCTGAACCCCGCATGAGCGCGGTAATAATCCCCATGTGATCACTCAGCATTACTGTCCACACAAACCCGGTGACGACTTGCGGCAAAACCCAGGGAATTAAAATAATTGCTTTGAGCAGGCGTTTACCAATAAAATCCGCCATGAACAGCAGGGCTGTTATCATGCCCAGGATCGACATACAGAAAATATTGCTCATCGTCCAGATAAAACTTCTTTCTATGGAGTGCCAGATTGTCGGAGAAGAAAAGACGGTGATATAGTTCGAAAAACCGATATAGTGCGATGTTGCCTTAATAAGTTTCGCGTTTTTAAAACTCATTAAAAGGTTATTTGTTAAGGGATACAACACAAAACCACTGACAATAATAACCGTCGGCAGCAGCAACAGGTAGGGGAGAAGGTCGTATTTCCGCTTTAGAGGAAGCATTTGATTCCGTGTAAGATGGATACATAATAAGAAGGGAGGAGGCATTCACCATCGATTCTCCCTTCTTATTATGTTGATGACAAGGTTGCTTACGCACGAGGGCCGCCCAACTACATGTTATCTAATTCATGCTGGATTTCTTCACTCGCTTTTTTACAAGCCTCTTCCGCAGACATGGCCCCAGTCACGGCTTTCTGATAGTACGAATTGAATATCTCCGCAGCTAAAGGATACACTGAAGTAGGTGGAGCAGGATATTCAGCGGTCTTAAACTGCTCATTAAAAATTTGATACTTGGGATCATTGAAAGGCGGATAATCAAACGATCTGCTGTCCGCAGGCAGGGCATGAGCCATTTTTGCCATTGTTTTCGGCGTATTTACATAAACCAGGAACTCTTTCGCTTCCTTTTTATGGGCAGACTTAGAATTGATACTGAGCATCCACCCCCCCATGGACGAGCCGGATTTTTTGCTGCCTTTCGGCATAAGAGTAAGCCCAAATTTTCCCTGATCGAGATACTTTTGAAAAAACTTAAATTCCCAGGGGCCAAACCACATCATTGCCACTTTATCCTGGAACAACAGTTCTCTGATCATGGAATCCTTGATACTATAGTCGTGGGGCATATACTTGAACATCTCGGTAGACCACTTCACAAAGTCGATAACCGCCTGGCTGTCTGCCGTCGCAACATACTTCCCATCGTGCAGTTCGTAGATATGGCCGCCGTTCCCCAACATGAAACAGCCAAAATCATAGATTGGGAACCAGTTCTTGTTGTAATCCCCGGCAAAGGCATAAATATCCTTTTTTACCAGCTCAGCGCCAATTTTTAACAGATCGTCAGTGGTTTTCGGAACATCCATCCCAATATCAGCCAGCATCTTTTTGTTATATACTAATACCCGGCAATCAGGATTGTAGGGAAGAGCATACTGTATCCCATCAATGTTCCCGATTTTTACCGCAGCCTGCTGATAGGTCGAAAGATCAATTCCCGCGCTCTTGATGAAATCATCCAGAGGTTCCAATAAACCAGCGGAGACAAACTGAGGAACTGAAGAGTGGTTGGTCATCATAATATCATACTCGCTGTCGCCACCGCCAGTAGCAGAGAGTAGGATTTGTTTATCCAATTCCGCGAATTCCACGTGAATCGGATTTATCACGACTTTCTCTTGCATGGCATTATACTCTTTAATCCCCGACAATTCCGTCACCATGTCTTTGGCTGTCAGGAGGATGTAATTAAGGACGATCTTACCATCATCACCCTTCTTTTTCCCGGCAAAAGCAAAAAACGAACTACTTACAATCAACATCACAACCAGTGCGCAAAAAAAGCCTCTCTTTACCATTTTTTTTACCCCCTTTTCCACGAAAAATTAATAATCCCGATTCTCACCCGACAACATAACAGACTTCATCAGCTTCCTTCACCCGTCGCTGGCAAAGCGTCCTCAGAGACCAAACTGCTGATTTTGATTCCGCCTGTCGAATAAGCATTTACAATTTAAACAGGATATGATGTCAAGAGAAATTTGCAATTATTGCAAATTATTACAAATTTATTGCAATACAATAAATTATTTTGTTGACAAATACGTGGTATTTACAGTATTCTGCAAATAACTGAAAATTACCGCAAATTTTTTGCAAAATACTGTGTATGATTTATTGACAGAAAGGTTATATTTTGAAATTTAACTTACAGAAAATCGCAAACGATCTCAACGTTTCTATTTCGACAGTCTCGCGGGCCCTGAACGATAAACAGGGGGTAAATAAGGAGACTAAAGAAAAAATTCTCGACTACGTCAATTCTCACACTCCCTGCCCATCCAATAACATCTTACAGTCCGTGGGGTTAGTGGATACCTACTCCCGTCATAAAATTGACAGCTATTATCTCTCCTACCTTTTAGAAGGAGTCGATGAACGACTTCATGCTTTCCGATACAACACCATGCTCATCCATTCTGACCAGATAGATCAACAATGGCATACCCTGGGAGGATGTCCGGTATTAAAGGCTCAAAAAGGAATTATCTGGATGGAGCCTCTTTTTGATGAAGAGTATTTCGCTCTTCTGAAGCGTTACAACCTGCCTTGTGTTGTGATCAATAACTATAAACCTGGTGTGGCGGTTGATTCAATTAAGAGCGATAACTATTCCGCCTCACGAAAAGGAATTGAGTTTCTTATTAACCACGGGCATACCAAAATCGGGTTTATCGGAGGGTATTTACACCTGACTAACCATCAAGACAGATACGCCGGTTTTGTGGATGGTCTGCAAGCCGCAGGCTTAGAATTAATTGAGCAATGGATCATTGATGATATTGTGGCTTGGAACGATAATGGAGGGGCAGAAGGGATGCACCGGCTTTTATCTCTGAAAGAGAGACCTACGGTCGTGATGATTGCCAGCGATCTGCTTGCAGTAGGCTGTTATAGAGCAGCCCGGGAGCATGGAGTCCGAATCCCGGATGACATTTCTGTCGTCTCTTTTGATGATGCGCCATTCGCAGAATACTTACATCCCAGACTGACCACATTCCAACAGCCCCTCCTCAAGATGGGGGTGGCAGCCGCAGATCGCCTTATCGCCCTCCTGATGGGAAAGCAGGCCGATGAAGTTCAGCACACACTGATTGACTGTCCTCTCATCGTGAGAGATTCAATTGCTACAGTGGTATAAGGCATTGACACTACCCATTAATTACAACGCTATTCACCCAAGTAGTGAAATCCACATGATGTGAATGCAATGGCATAACGCTGTAACAGAAATATTGCGAAATTTTTGAACATTTCACAGAGCTGACAAAGGAGGATTCAACATGTCACTCACGTCGAGAGAAATCGTCATTAAAAGCTTAACATTCGAACATCCCGAACGGATGCCACGGGATATGTGGACGCTCCCCTGGGCATGTAACCATTTTCCCGCCCAGGTGCAAGAGATTCTTGATCGATTCCCGGGGGATTTTGTTGAAGCAACGAACGTATACCACAACTCTCCACGGGAAAAGGGTGATCCCTACGCCACTGGGGTGTATTGCGATGAATGGGGATGTAAGTTTATCAATATTCAGGCAGGAGTGATTGGGGAAGTAAAAGAACCCTTCTTGAGAGACCTGAACGATTTCAGGATGGTCAGACCACCGTATGAAATTCTGCCGGATAATGACACGAGCACCGCCAGAGACGACGTGAACCGTTTTTGCGCCGGAACTGACAAATTTGTTAATGCAAGGTGTTGTCCGCGCCCGTGGGAGCGATACCAATTCATTCGGGGAACAGAAAACAGTTTGCTCGATCTTGCGATGCGTCAACCAGAAATGGAAGAATTGCTCAAGCTGATCCATGAATTCTACTTGAAAGAATTGGAATTCTGGGTCTCCACAGACGTGGATGGAATCATGTTTATGGATGATTGGGGCGCCCAGAATCGTCTGCTTATTTCGCCGCGCCTGTGGCGGGAGTTGTTTAAACCTTTGTATAAAGAGTATTGTGACCTGGCGCACACACACGGCAAATTTGCGTTGATGCACTCAGATGGAAATATCCTTTCAATTTATGAAGACCTCATTGAAATCGGAGTGGATGCGCTGAACTCCCAATTATTTTGTATGGATATGGAGGAACTCGCCACACGGACCAAAGGACGGATTACGTTCTGGGGAGAGATAGATCGCCAACATGTGCTCATTTCCCCCGATCCCCAGGAAGGGCGAGATGCTGTAAGAACGGTGGCCCGCCATTTATACGATCCAGCCGGTGGAATCATTGCCCAGTTTGAACTTGGGGCAGGCGCCAATCCTGCGACAGCGATGGCTATTTTTGAAGAATGGGAAATCATCCAGGAGGAATATCAACCCCCTTGTTAAGCTTCTGAGGTCATGACAGATTCTCCGAATGTGACGCCCGCATAATGCGGCAGATCTAAGCCTGACGCCATCAAAATGCCCCGGCTCCAATCTTGAGCAAAGTGGATTCCCCACTTCCATTTCTCCCAAAGATGCCACAAATACTTCCGGTATTCACTTCAACAGAGACCCCATATTCCGCCCAACAGCCCTAGCAGCCAACATTTCGAAAGACAGAGATTGTCAAGACTGCCTCTTGAACCGCCAATAGGGGACATACACCGCAATCCTCCCCAGCCCGGCAGAGGGATTTGAACACGAGATGGGATACACCAAATGCCCAGGGGAGGAATGCGGAAGCGTAACGTTCGCCACAAAAGCTGGGTTTTTGCAATATGAGTCGGTCACCAGAGGGGTTAATGTGGAGTCATAGAGTCGAACGCTCTGAACCATCTGAACCGTTACACACCAGGTAGCATAAAATCCCGAATAATGTCTACCAATTGATGATAGCCGCCGATAAACTGTTTCAACGTCCGTTTGGTAGCCCCAAAGTCATCAAATTCCTCTACTGCCATCCCGTCAGGCTCGTAGGCCCTCCGAAAATCCTCAAACTTGCGTAACAGATCTGTGATGACCTGTGGGGCCATCGGTGCTTCTGTTGTGTTCGTAATTGCCACGTCTGACCCATTATACCGTAGCTGCCATTTATAGGGGATCGTGTGGATGATACCGCCTCCAATCAACATTGACCAGTGAAGCTGATTTCGGTACGCGGCGGTCAGCATTCGAAGTCGATAGCCCCGTTCTTTATAAATCTGCACCGCTCGTTTCATTGCGGCTACTCCGGCCAGATCCAGGTAAGCCGGGTCAATGATGATATTCTCCCGGTCAGCCACAATTTTCAGCCAGTCATCCAGACGTCCAACCATAATGGTGCAAACGGGGGTCATATTCGATGTCGTTTTTCCCTCAGCTTCTCGGCGTGCCAAGCCTCGTTCGACCGCCTCGGCCACTGCAATCGCCTGGGGAACCGTAAAGCAAACCGTCGCATTTATATTGACTCCCCGATAGGTGGCTTCTTCAAGCGCCTGAATCCCAGCAGCCGTCACTGGCATTTTGACTTGCATGTTTGGGGCTAACGTGCTGAACTTGACTGCCTGTTCGGTCATAGCTTCGGCATTCCGGTAGAACTTCGCGTTAGTCTGGATTGAAATCCGTCCTTTTTTACCGTCTTCTTTCTCAAACACCGGAAGCAGCAGTTCCGCGCCTTTTACTGCCATCTCTTCAATCAGTTGCCAGGCCACCTCATCTTCATTGAACGTGGGGTTCTCCCGGATAATATCTCGGATTCGGCCTTCCCACAAAGGGAGTTCTCTTTTCAGGACATTATAGACAATCACAGGGTTGGTCGTGGCCCCGACCGCGCTGTTTTTGATGGCATACTCCAACTCCGGCACGGAACAGGAATCATTCCAGTAATCCGTATTTGTGGTGGCGGCCATCTCTTGTAGTAATGAATTGTATGTTGACATGGTATGTTCCTCCGTTGTTTGTACATTGGAATAGAAGTTTTTATACATATTTATTTGAATTACTCTTCATACATGATGGTTCCAAACAGTTCTTCGTCTGATGGTTGGGTGCTTGGAATAGGAAATGAGACCCAGCTATAATTAAGCAGATGTTCCCAGTTGATATTCGAGGTCGTACTGTTTTTCCCCCAGGTACCGCAGCCAAGAGTCAGGGTCATGGGCATCCCATTCGTCCAGGCTCCACTGTTCGCTAAACATTGCGGCTGTCGAATCATAATCCTGGAAATCTTCACCTTCAGCCCCAACTCTTTAATACGGGCGTCATTGACGCTGTGCAGACTACAAGAATGGCCAGGGCCGGAATAGGAGGTAATCCGATTGACGAGTTCGATTGCTTCATCAAACTTGTGCCATGTATACACAGCAGCGGTTACCGACAGTTTTTCCCCGGAAAACGGGAAGTCTTTGCCCACACCGGTTTCTTTAATGAGGAAAAATGTTTTCCCCTCAGACAGGTCTATTCCCGCCAGCTTCGCAATGGTTTCAGGTGACTGAGCCACAATAGCCCGATTTAACACACCATCTTTCCACATTACGTGTTGCAATCGTTCTTTTTCCTCCGATGAGACCACATAGCCTCCGACCTTCTCAAGCTCATTGAGCATGGCATCATAGACATCAGCCTGGATCACAATCGAGTTTTCTGTAGAGCAACTCGTGGCATAATCAAAGGTTTTTGAGCGCATGATTTTATCGGCAGCATCAGCTAAGTCGGCGGTCTCATCAACAATGCAGACGGCATTACCGGCCCCGACGCCCAGACTCGGCGTGCCACTACTATAGGCGGCTTTCACCATTGCCGATCCACCCGTCGCCACCACCAGATCACATTGCGCCATCAATTCTTTACTGGCTTCCACAGACAGTTCATCTACGTTGATAATTAAATCTTCCGGCCAGCCTTGTCTGTTCAGCACGGTCCGCATTTGAGCTACCGCCTTCTTATTCGTCTCCAACGTCCGGGGATGCGGAGCCATAATGATGGCATTACGAGTCTTAATTGCTCCGATGGCTTTGACAAATGGGGTCGCCTCAGAATTGGTTACTGGAATCAGGGCGCCAATTACGCCGACCGGTTTGGCGATTTTCATGATCCCCTTGTCCTCATCGTACTCAACGATACCGACCGATTTCTTGCCTTTGGTATCTCGCAATGTCCCTTTAATTTTTGCCATCAATTTCGCATATTTATGATCCGCTCGCCCCATCCCACTGTCCTGTACGCAAAACTCAGCGAATTTCAGGGCAAACTCAGGCTGTACGCCTGACCAGGCGATTCGCGTACACATTTCATCCACTTGCTCCTGGGTCGCACAGGCAATTTTCGCCTGCGCCTTTTTGGCTCGGTCGATCAATCCGGCAATATACATTTCAGGCTCTACCATACCATCCCTCCTTGTAAAAATTTCTCAATTAACGAGGTTAAATATTTCATGTATGAATTCTACGATATCAATGGGCTATTGTCGTGTTGTCCCTCCAGGGCGGGATAAAACCCATAACCTGCAACTCGCAACAACACGTTTCATCCTGGGCATGGTGTCCATCCATGAACATAAACGACTCCTCTCAAAGAAGACGACACCGTCTTGTTATCTTTCCGACTCGTCGGGGTCTATTGAGCGCTATTGACGAGATGTCCAAGATAGTCCCGCACCCGTTCATCCTCTACAAGAGTTTCAAAGTCCGGCACCTGGGTCAGTGTACCCTGATGCACGAAAATATAGCGTTCGCAGATCTCGCGCATGATGTCCATATGGAACGGCTCATTCGGATGAATGCAGAGGAAAACCATCCGCCCTTCCTGACGTAACTTACGGAAGAAATCCAACATAAATCCGATGTACCCATCCTGGGTATTAAACTGTGGTTCGTCAAAAAGGTGGATCATCGGATACGAACTTCCTGCTGGTTCAAGGAGAAAGTTCGGACGCGATTTTTTGAATTTTCGGACTTGATAGGATTGGTGGTAGTGGATAGCCAATCGATCTCGTTCCCGGTATTTAATGCGATGAATGTTCCGTCCAAGACAGGTTACTGTGCCGCTCGTGGGAGTGTTACTCCCGGTAATCAACTCGAACAGCGTGGTTTTTCCCGAACCGTTTGGCCCCATCATACCAACAATCGTGGGTTCCTCAATCGTGAAGTCTGCTTCCAGCTGAAAGGTCACCCGTTTGGTGAATAGTCCCTGGGTATAGACTTTTCGGAGCTTGTCCACAACAATAAAAGGCGTCGAGTTCATAGGTTATATCCCCAATAAACGTTTACGTAACCCTGGATCATCAAGGAGTTCCGTCGCTGGTCCCTCATGCACAATTTGTCCAAGGTCCATGATATAGACCCGATCGCTTACCGTAAGAGCGCTCATGGCATTTTGCTCGACTAACAGCACGGAGATTCCTTCTTTTTTCAGCCGTCTGATTGTTGTCATGACGTCCTGCACGATTTTAGGGGCCAGCCCTTGTGACGGTTCATCCATCAGCAGAAGACCGGGCGAGCCGAGCAAAGCGCGAGAAATGGCGATCATTTGCATCTCCCCGCCGGAAAGGTTTTCACATTCTCGTTCCATCAAATATTCCACTGCTGTGAACATCTCAAAAATTTCCCCCAGTTTCCAGGATCGAAAACGGGAGTTTTTACGGGCAATCGCAAGATTACGAGAAACGGTCAAGGTCGGAAAGATACGCCGGTCATCCGGAACCCAACCGATCCCGGCCCGGGCAATATGATGGGTTGGCCATGACGTGATGTCGTTCCCGTCAAAATGAATGCTCCCTTTCAGGGCCGGAGTCAGGCCCAATATCGACCGTATTGTTGTCGTTTTCCCAGCGCCGTTTACACCGAGAAGGCTGACGACTTCTCCCTGGTCGACAGCAAGCGACACCCCGAATAAGACATGGGTTTCCCCGTAAAAGGTATGGATATTGTTGACTTCAAGGATCATGCTAATTTCCCCAGGTTAGAAGCTTGTACCCATTTATTAGTTCGTAATTCATCGGGAGTTCCTTCGGCGATGACTTGTCCCCAATGGATGACGGAAATTTTATCGGCCAACCCGAACAAAAACTGCATATCATGTTCAATAATCACCAGCGTATAGAAACGTTTTAGCTCTTTGACCAACTCTGCCAGCCGAGCGGTCGCTTCTGTTCCCATGCCGGATGTAGGTTCATCTAAAAAGAGAATCTGGGGTTCGGTCGCCAGAGCAACGGCAATTTCTAAGGAGCGGCGGTCTCCATAGGATAAACTGTTGGATTGTTCGAGGGCTTTCTTTTTCAACCCCACCCGTTCTAAGATTGCTTCAGCTTTCTTCATCGCCGAACTTCCTTTCCCGATATTGTGGATAATATGAAATCCTTTCTCTCGAACTTCAGGAACAGCGAGCAAGACGTTTTCAATGGCTGAATATTCATCGAAGAGGTTGATGATCTGAAATGATCGCGATACCCCTTTCCTGGCAATAATGCGTGGCGGAAGTCCGGTAATGTCTTCCCCGTTAAAGAGAATCTGCCCCCGGTTCGGCTTGTACCGCCCTGTCAAGACGTTAAAACAGGTCGTTTTCCCAGCCCCATTCGGCCCCATAATCCCGGTTAATTGTCCTGCCGGAAAGGAGAGTGTAATATCTTCTAACACCACGCGTGCTCCAAAACGTTTATGAAGATGGCGTACTTCAAAAAGAGCTGTTTCACTCATGGCTGGGTTTCCTCCTCCGCCAGAACTACCGGATTACCCAGCTTCGTTTTCCGACGAGCAACCCCCTGCCAGACCCCCGCGAGACCTTCAGGTTTAAACATGACCACAATCATAAACATCAAGCCATACCAAAGCAGCCAGGATTTCGTCAGCGCCCCGAGCAAATCCCGGGCAACAAAGAATAAGACTGCCCCGATCACAGGCCCCCAAAAACTGACCAACCCTCCGCCAATCAAGGTCATCATGACGACATAACCGGAATTATTTAAATTCATGACATCCGGATACGCACTTTCCTGAGCCATACAGAAAAGTGCGCCTGCTAATCCTGCGACTCCCGCTGAAATGATGAAAGCAAAGAATTTGTACAGCCACACGTTATATCCGATAAACCCGGTACGCATCTCATTTTGTTTAATTGCTCTGAGGACTTTGCCAAATGGGGAATGAACCAGACGCCATAAAAAAATAACGGTGACAACAAAGAAGGCGAGCACAAAATAAAACAGAGTGGTATTATTGTTCAAATCAAAAAAGAACACTCTTTGGCGCGTCACATTTAATAAACCATCTTCCCCGCCAGTGAGTGAATACCATTTCATCGAGACAAACCACATCACCTGCCCGAACGCAATGGTCATTAAATTATAATAAATTCCTCGTCGATGCGAAATGAATGCTGCGACAAGGGAACCAACTGCTATCGTGGCGAGGATAGCCACGACGAGTCCTATCCAGATGTTGTGAAGGAGACGGGTTTGCGTTAATCCGAATGCGTAAGCCCCTATTCCGAAATACGCCCCATGTCCAAAGGATGGTAAACCTGTTGTCCCCAGCAAGAGATTAAAACCAAGCGCAAAAATCATCCAGATCAGAATTTCCACGCCTAAATATTGATACAACCCGACCGACTCGATCCAGAAGGGAATCGTACTCAGAATAACAAATGTGACAAACATCTGCCAGGTGATCCATTTCTCAGAGTGTATGTGCTGGGCTTGCATACGATCTATTTCTCCAGAACGCTTTTCTTGCCTAATAGTCCCCGTACCCGAAACGTTACAACAACTATCAGTAATAAATACATCGATAAGAGTGACCACGCCGAGGCGTATGCTCCGGTAAGCCCCACGGCTAACCCGACCAGAATCCCGGCGATGACAGGCCCCCAAAAACTTCCGACCCCCCCAAGCGCAATAATGAGAAAGGCTGGCAACACTGCGTCAACCCCGACATGGGGACGCAAGCCCCAAATTGGAGCCAGAATAATCCCGGCAATTGCAGCGAGAGAGGTTCCAAACCCAAAGACCAATAACCGCAAACGGGTCAAATTAATTCCTAATGCCCGCACCATTTCCGGGTCGTGTGCCCCGGCTTTAATAATCGCGCCATAAGGTGTGTATTCCAGAAATAGCCAGACCAGGATAATCATGAATAACGCAAACCCGGCCGCAAAAAGGCGGTACTTCGAGTAGATCATGCCTCCGAATAGAAACGACCCCATCAAAGTTTGCGGAAGAGGCAACGTCTGTTCTGTTGTCCCCCAAATAACGCGAATCGATTCTTCGAGAACCATGGCGGCTCCGAAGGTCAATAACAGTCCATACAGAGGAATCTTTCCATAAGTTCGGCGCAGACAGACTTCGAGAGCCATCCCAACCATTGCAACGCATGCTGGCGCCAGGATAATGGCAATGCCGTAGCGTAATCCAGGAGGGAGGGTGACGTACCAGGCTCCGGCTGCTCCAAATTGTGAAAAATCCGACTGCATCATCACCATTGCCACATAGGCTCCCAGAGCAAAGAGCGACCCATGAGCCAGGTTAATGACTTCCATGACTCCGACAATCAGCATAAATCCAAGCGCAATAAGAGCGAAGAGCAATCCCAGCCCTAATCCGTTGATAATATGTGGCAATACATTGATAATGATCTCCATATGTTTCCTCAATCACGACGGCATCACACATTGTTCACGAAACCGCCATTATTCTTTCGACAACCGGTAGTTTTCTCGTGGACACGCGGAACAACAACGGAATCCACGAACCCCTCTCACCAACGGAGCTGAGACAGGAAGCTCAAGCTTCTACCAAACAAGAGTCCGAAGCCTGAACTTCACGCATACGTGAACCTGAGAACAAGCCCTGAATTTTTACGGCTCATAAACAGGAGTATCCTCATAAGACTCCATGTGGCAGGCTCCGGGCGCGTTCGTATCTTCTGCTTCTTGTGGGCTAATCCAACTCAGAATCTTGAACAAGGCATTGTTGTCTGCTTTCCAGGCTTCTTCATCATTCGAAGTCGCTAAGTAGATTGTTTGCTGCATCTGATGAGTGTTCGGATTCATAAAAGCATCGAAGTGCTGCATTCGTTCTTCCGCAGAGAACTTTAAGTGTTCAAGCTCCTTAATCACGGCAATATTATTGGTTGTTCCGGCTTTTTCTACAGCGGTTAATAAAGCCTTCATCGCGAAATAACCATTATAGAACACATTTCCGGGAACCCGTATTTTTGTATCTGGATACATCGCCTGATAGCGCTGAACAAACTCTTGAACTCCCGGCAGATCGAGTTCCCAGTACCACGTCGTTCCAAACACGCCAAACAAGTTTTCTATCGGCAGTCCGTAGACATCTGGCCAATCCTGCTGGTTATTAATCCAGGCTGGTTTTTTACCCATGTTTAATTGGGCAACCTGTTGGCGCAGGACTTTCTGATCATCCCCACCGATTGCGGCAGCGATGACATCGGGATCAATTTGCTGAATTTTCAGCAGATAGGAGGCAAAATCGCGGGTTCCTTGAGGAACCAACAGTTCATCAATAATTTCCCCGCCATATTGCTCCACAAGTGTTCGGGTCGCTTTAGAGGTATTATGCCCCCAAACGTAATCATTGGTGAGCAACAGCCATTTTCCCCCAAATGTTTTGATCGTGTTTTGGACGGCTGCTTTTGCGAAGTTGGTGCCGTTGCCATCCCAGACAAATTTTACCCGATGGCAGTTTTTCCCGGATTCTGTCGGGGAACTGGAGTTTGTATTTAAATAGATCACTCCATATTTCTGGGCGACCTGGGAAATCGCGTTTGCCACTCCAGAACTTACCGCACCGACCAAAAATGCGACTTTATTTCTGGTAATCAAGCGTTCAGCAACCCGGCTGCCGGTTGCCGGAGTTGTTTCCGTGTCGATATGAATATATTCGATTTTCCGCCCCAAAACCCCTCCCTTTGCATTAAACTCCTCGATTGCCATGAGCATCCCGCGACGGTCTGATGCTCCGCTGTTAGCATACTGACCACTGGCATCTGAGGTAATTCCAATTAAGATCGGCGTATCACTCGCCGCATATAGGTGACCCGAGCCCAATGCGACGGCAATCACGACAACAGTGACTCCAAGTTGCTTCAACATAGTGGGATGAGAACTTTTCATACGTTTTTCCTCCAGATGACACATTGCATGAATCATTTGTAAATCATTGAGCGAAGTCCCTTTTCAAAGGAGTGTCTCGCTCCTCCAAAACACAACAGGCCAAAATATACTTCATACTCGTGATAAAGAGCACCACCTCCTTTCCTGATCTTGCGTTATAGCGTATTGATAAAATGTGTGTCAATTGATTGAACACGTTTCATTACCGTACCGTGCGGTGTCCATGATGGTTATGGCTGACTCTCTTTACTGGATTCGGCTTGCAGTCCTCCAGGGGTCGGCATTGGGGCCCATTTTCATTTTCAGGTCTTCTGTCACGCTCGCCAATCGTTGAAGAATCTCATCTGGCAGGATTAACTCGGCAGCTTTCGCATCTTCAATAATTTCTTCTGGCCTTCTTGCTCCTGCCAGAACAGCAATGACTCCTGGCTGATGCAGCACCCATGCCAGAGCAATATCGGCCATTGGCTCTCCCATTTCCGCGCAAATCGTTCGTATGTGCCGAATGGCTTCAAACACTTCTGGTTCATAGCCATCTTCGTCATGCACAGTGCCGGGGCGGTGTTTTGAATAAAAACGTAACCGCGCTCGTTCGTCATCAACCTCTTCGGGTTTCGAAAAAAGACCGGTTAAAAGTCCCTGAGCCATAGGACTATAGGCCATAAGTCCAACCTGGGTCTTGATACAGGTTGGAAGAATTTCATATTCAACAGCCCGGAAAAGCAGGCTGTAGGCCATTTGATCGAAAACAATATCACTGATCTCTAATGCGGCGGATAGATCCTTGACGCCGTGATTACAGAGACCAATCGCCCGAACTTTTCCAGCTTTTTGGAGTTGTTTTATTGCGTCTAAGGTTTCCTGGAGGGGAGTATCCCGGTTCGGCCAATGAATCTGATAGATGTCGATATGATCGGTTCTCATGCGCGTTAAACTTCCTTCACAAGCTCGTATGATGCCTTCTGCGGACATATTATCTACCCACACTTTGGTCGCGATCAATACCTTTTCCCGCCGTCCTTCCAATGCTTTTCCAACAACCTCTTCAGAATAGCCTTCATTGTAAAATTCGGCAGTATCCAAAATATTAATTCCTTGATCGATAGCTGTTCTGATGGTCTCGATTGACATCTTTTCATCCGCTTCACCCCAGGTATATCCTCCGCCAATCCCCCAACATCCCATCACGACTTGAGAAATTTTCATGTCCGTATGGCCTAACTGTGTGTATTTCATAAGTTACTCCTTTCTTCGTTGGTTTTCTTCGTTGGTTTTCGCGGTTAATCAAAGATTAGCCCACCATTTTGATCGATAATTTCTCCGGTAATGAAGCCGGCTAAAGGGTCTGCCAGAAAAAGAACAACATGCGCAAATTCTTCCGGTTCGCAAAGGCGTTTAACCGGGATTTGGTCAATCACGGCCTGCCGTTCTTCATCTGTCAGATGTTCTGTCACCATGGGAGTCCTCACATAAGCCGGGGCAATCCCGTTCACTGTAATTCCTTCTGCTGCCAGCTCCCGGGCTAACGAAAAGGTTAAGGAGACCATGCCGCCTTTTGAGGTGGTATACGCCGTACCAGCGGTAATTCCTCCGCTCTTTGAGGCCACGGAGCACGTATTGATAATGCGGCCCCATTGTTGACGTTTCATCGCCGGAATGACTGCTTGTGACAGATAAAACGCTCCATCAAGATTCGCTCCCATCACCTGGCGCCACTCCTCCGACGTAGTTGTTAAGGCTTTTCCCCGGGAAAGAATTCCCGCGTTATTCACCAGAATATCAACCTCACCAAATTCACGGACCACCGTGCTGATCGCGCTTTTGACCTGTTTCGGATCACTAATATCAAAGGCAATTGGAAATGTGTCCCCTTCCAATTCCTGGGATAGCGCATCAAGTTGGGTTTGATGAAGATCTGCAAGGATAACCTTCAACCCTTTTTGTAGCAGGGCTTTCGCTGTTGCTTTTCCTAAAGTCCCTGCGGCTCCAGTGACTAAGGCAATTTTGGGTTCACTCATAATAATTAAAATGCTTGATGATTGGCGATTGGTAATTGAACGGGAATCAATCGCCAATCGCCAGCCAACAATCCCTTACGCCACGGTCCACCCTCCATCGACATACAAAATCTGTCCGGTCACAAAATCAGCGCATGGTGAGCACAGAAAGGCTGTCGGTCCGACCAGATTATCTAATTCACATAGTCGTCCTTTCGGAATTCTGTTAAGGACCCATTGATGGGTTTCCGGATCGTCAAGCATCGCTTGATTCATCTCGGTCAGCGTAAACGTCGGAGCAACGGCATTCACATTAATGTTATATTGAGCCCACTCAATCGCGAGAGACTTTGTGAGTTGATTAATCGCGCCTTTACTGGGCGCGTACGCCATATCTCTCGCTCTTCCCTGCAAACCGCGAACTGATGAAAAATTGACAATTCGTCCTTTCTTGTGGGCGAGCATATATTGCCCGACAGCTTGGCAGGCCAAAAACGTACCTTTCACGTTCACTCCCATCACAAGGTCCCACTTCGCCTCATCAAAACTGACCGCCTCTTCCAGGTAGGATACCCCAGCACAGTTTATAAGAATATCAATACTCCCATAATCATTTGCGACTGTACGGGCCATCGTCTGAACACTCTCTTTGCTGAGAATATCAGTGGGAACTATCATGACCTCAAGTCCCGCTTGTTGAAATTCTTCCTGAATCTTTTGAAGCGGTTCTTCTCTGATGTCAACTAAGGCAAGGCGTACCCCTAACTCGCCCATCGCTTCAGCGATCCCTTTTCCGATGCCACCAGCCGCCCCGGTGATAACGGCAACATTCCCAGCAATGCCATACATACTTTGGAGATTATGTTTCATATATCGTGATTCCAGATGAGTTATATCGCATTTAAGCTGACGGGTTCTCCACATTTCAGGAGTGCAAACGTTCGTTTGCCTGGAAGCAAGCTGAAGCTTGCACTCCTACCCGTCAGTTAAACCTTGACTTAACACCAGGATGTCTACATTTTTAAAAAAACTGTAGAACATTAAATTTTCATAACAAGAAACATCCTGATATACTAAATGGAAATAATATTTTCCTGTCAAGAAAAAAATAAATGTATTTCTAAAAAAGAACAGATATTCTTTACTTCATAAATCGTAGCAATCTATTTTAATGAGAGAGATTAAACCTTTTTAACCAGGGTTTCCATCGAAGATTATTTTGTGAAATGCCGATATTAATGGGATACTCACCCATATTCTTTCAAAACGTAGATTAAGTGACGATATGCTCCAGCATCCAATCCGGGTTTATGTGTAGAATCATTATAATATTTCCAAAAGGAAAAATTATAAAATAAATTTATTCTTCTATATGGAAATTATAGATTGCTATAAGAATAAACTGGTGAAACATGACAAGGTCATTCACCAGTGATGAATGGTGGACAGGCATCGCCAGTTGGCCAGCCTGGATAACCGGCGATGCTCATGTTTGGCAGGCAATCGGAATGGAGTGTTAACTGTTCGTTGAGAAGAAAAGAACGGAGAGGATTTTTGCACTTCCAGTTTCTGTCGCCCGAACAATCCGATGAGGGGTCGTCCCGGCAAAATACAGCGTATCGCCTTCTGAAACCTGATATTCATTGTTGCCATAATGAAAGATCATTTTCCCTTCTACAATATAAATAAGCTCTTCACCGTCGTGGGAGTTGTAGGGGATATTTTGAGGGCGGACATCCTGAGGCAAAGTCAAAATGAACGAGTTTAGATGACTGCCTGGACGCCGATGGATGATGGTTTCATATTTGTATCCGATTTGGGTCAAATCTCCTATAATCTCCTTGCGCTCCTCTTTGTAGACGACGGAAATTCCATTTTCCGATTTTTCATCATCAAAAAAATATGAAATATGCACATTTAACGCATACGCGATTTTACTTAAGGTCGGGATTGGCGGGGGTTTCTCACTATTCTCGATTTTTGATAAATAGCCAGGTGTCAAGCTTGCTTTATCGGCCAACTCTTGAATCGACAATCTTTTTTTCGTTCGTAATTCTTTAATTTTGCGTGAAATTTCTGAATATTCCATACAGTCCTCAGATCGATATTATTCAAAATGCTGGGGTGAACGTCCAGCATCCGGCAAATTCATACAGACTTCCGTTATTGTTAATTTTCCCCTCTCTGGAACTCCTATTTGTCAAGCGTTATTTCCAAATGCATAAATATTTTTCTTGACTACCGTTCTAAAGTGACTGGTTCTTCGATCCTCTTGCGTTGCAGCTATTCTCCCCTGCGTAGAGCATGGTAACGAGTGGGAAACGCCTGTGTCCCGGAGAATAGGATTATTTCATGAGCAACGTTGGGACAAACATTACAATTCCTGGTATATACGTAATTGCCAATAACACCAGAATCATCACAGCATAAAAGGGGATTGTGGAGCGGAAAAGTTTTTCGATGGGCACTTTTCCGACCGTACTGCCAACAAACAATGTGACTCCTACCGGAGGGGTAATTAATCCGATTGCCAGGTTTAACATCATCACAATCCCGAAGTGGACTGGGTGCAGGCCGATCCCCATAGCAACCGGTAAGAAAATCGGCGTTCCGATCAGAATTAAAGGCGCCATATCCATAATCATCCCCAGCACTAATAAAATCCCATTAATGATTAAAAGGATGATATACTTATTATCGCTCAGCCCGAGGAGAAACGCAGAGGCCACCCGAGGAACTCTGAGGTAGGCCAACAACCATCCATAGGCATTCGCTGCTGCGATAAGCGGCAAGACGATAATCAGGGTTTTGAAGGTTTTTTTCATAATTTCGTGCATTTCACTGAATGGGATTTCCCGATAGAGAAAGAACGAAACAATAGAAGCCCACACACATGCGATCGCCGCCGATTCTGTCGCTGTAAAGATGCCGGTCAGCACTCCACCGACGATAATAAGTGGAGTCAACAAGCCCAAAGAAGCATCTTTGATAATTCTCAGAGAATCTTTCAGCCCAATAGGTTCTCCTTTTGGATAATTTCTCCTCACGGCAATGACATAGCTTAACACCATCACGGCAAGCCCCAGAATAACTCCAGGCACTAATCCTCCTAAGAACATCATTCCCACTGAGACATTTACCCCAGCGGCAAGCCCATAAATAATCATGTTGTGGCTGGGAGGGATAAGAATTCCCTGGGTTGAACTGGCAATGGTTACACTCGTTGAATAATCGGCATCATAGCCATCGCGTTTCATGATTGGAATCATAATTGACCCAATTGAAGAAGTATCGGCGACAGATGACCCCGAAATTCCTCCGAAAAACATACTCGTGAGGACATTCACCATCGCCAGCCCTCCCCGAAACCTTCCGACCAATACTCTGGAAAAGTCCACCAGACGCTGTGATATCCCCCCGGCTCCCATGATCTGGCCTGCAAAAATAAAAAACGGTACTGCCAACAGGGCGACTTTATTCACCCCATTGACCATCCTCTGGGCAACAGCCGCAGGAGGCAGCCCCAAATAGAGGCAAGTCAGGACAGACGCCATAATAAGGGCGAAGGATATTGACACTCTCAACATGACTAACAGAAAAAAACTTCCCAGTAAAATCGCAATCGCTACTGAGATCATAATATTTCCTCCCGGGTATGAAGCGTTGTCATGACGAACCTTCCTTTTTTATCAAATAAATGGATAAGAGCATATACCATAATCAGCGCACCTGCAATAGGGACAAAAACATATAACACACTGTTCGGCATCAGTCGTTCTGAATAAGGGAAAATGTGAACAATAGACATCGTATTTCTATGCTGTTGGATGCAAAGACGCCCTCCTTCAATGACCAACAATAATCCCAGCAGAAATTCCAGTACGATATTGCCGCGTTCAAGCCATTTTTGAACGCGTTGTGGAAATTTTTCAAAAAACATGTGAATGTGTAAGTGCAACCGTTCTCTCACCCCAATCGCTAAACCGATCAATGTCACCCATATCACCAGGATACAGGTGAGTTCCTCAGTCCATGAAGGCGTAAAATTCAAGACAAAACGCATCAACACTCGATAACATGTAATGGCAGTCATGATAATAATAAGCGCCATAGCCAGCGTTTCAAAAAAGCGATTCACCCAATAATAAACCTTTACAAGTGTTTTCACCTTGTATCGCCTCCTCTATAACAAAAAAAAACAGACCACAACAATCCCTCCCA
>Ga0256845_1001284_pt1 | contig 20482 bp, 36 predicted proteins | sample RiftiametaG_FD_189101 | JGI IMG/M metagenome (GOLD analysis project Ga0256845, IMG submission 189101) | Tube worm associated microbial communities from hydrothermal vent at the East Pacific Rise, Pacific Ocean - Riftia | ecosystem: Host-associated > Annelida > Integument > Unclassified ...
TTCATTGCCGCGAGCGCAAGCTCCCTCGCGTAATTCGGGAAGTCGAGGCGATCAAACGCCGGGCCCATGACGATGGCTCGGAGTACGATCTGCTTCAATGGGGCCGCCTCACGATGGAGGCGGAGAGTTGCAAAGTGGCGACCATGGTTTTGCCCGTTCCGGTGGCTTCAATGGGGCCGCCTCACGATGGAGGCGGAGAGACTACCTGCCAGTGTTGACGATCCCCGCGATCACCGCGCTTCAATGGGGCCGCCTCACGATGGAGGCGGAGAGCGCGATGTGAAGAGCGCTGTCGGGGACAGGGTACGAGCTTCAATGGGGCCGCCTCACGATGGAGGCGGAGAGGTCCAAAGAGCTGGGTCGGTTCAAGTCGGTATGGATTGCTTCAATGGGGCCGCCTCACGATGGAGGCGGAGAGCCGACATCCCCGAGCCGACGACTAAGTTTGTGCGCATCGCTTCAATGGGGCCGCCTCACGATGGAGGCGGAGAGTGGCGGCCCATAAGTGGCGTGATTATAGCGTCACGCGCTTCAATGGGGCCGCCTCACGATGGAGGCGGAGAGTTTGCGGACCCCGAGAAAACGATCAAGTCGTTGCTACGCTTCAATGGGGCCGCCTCACGATGGAGGCGGAGAGTCCCCACCTCGACGCCGTTTCACCACGCGCCGCTAGCGCTTCAATGGGGCCGCCTCACGATGGAGGCGGAGAGTCGCGGGTCGCGCGGCTGAGGAAACGCGCCGCGAAGCTTCAATGGGGCCGCCTCACGATGGAGGCGGAGAGAATCTCCGCACGGATATCCGGCGGCGTAATGCCGAATGCTTCAATGGGGCCGCCTCACGATGGAGGCGGAGAGCCGACGCCTCCGCCCTCGTTACGATCGACCGAGATTTGCTTCAATGGGGCCGCCTCACGATGGAGGCGGAGAGTGGCACGTAAGTGGTGTGCAGCGTGGAATGTGAAGGAGCTTCAATGGGGCCGCCTCACGATGGAGGCGGAGAGGGTCATCGTGGTCGAGCTCGACGACATCATCGTCACTCGCTTCAATGGGGCCGCCTCACGATGGAGGCGGAGAGCTGCAGTCGCCCGTGTTCGGCGATCCGTGGGAGGACGCTTCAATGGGGCCGCCTCACGATGGAGGCGGAGAGACGAGTGTACCGCCGGCCGCGATCTGTATCGCGGGCTTCAATGGGGCCGCCTCACGATGGAGGCGGAGAGGGGCTGGGAGGTGTTCGTGCAGGGTGGCGGCTACACGCTTCAATGGGGCCGCCTCACGATGGAGGCGGAGAGAGGACGCGTTAGATCGAATCCTCGCGGCTCCTGTTGCGGCTTCAATGGGGCCGCCTCACGATGGAGGCGGAGAGCCCTACAATCTCGCCGCCGCCGTAGACATAGGTGTCCTGCTTCAATGGGGCCGCCTCACGATGGAGGCGGAGAGGGGACCGCGGGGACGATCGAAGCGGGATGGGATACGCGCTTCAATGGGGCCGCCTCACGATGGAGGCGGAGAGGTGGTCAGCGACGGCCGTAGCCGACACGGCGGTTCCAAGCTTCAATGGGGCCGCCTCACGATGGAGGCGGAGAGCCCAATACGGAGGCATAGGGGTCGCTATGCATCGCCTGGCTTCAATGGGGCCGCCTCACGATGGAGGCGGAGAGGGGGTTGAGATAGTGCCTAAAATAACAAAGGTAATCGCTTCAATGGGGCCGCCTCACGATGGAGGCGGAGAGGTCAACGTCCAGTTTTTCACGTTCGTCGCCGAGTTGCTTCAATGGGGCCGCCTCACGATGGAGGCGGAGAGGCGGCAGCCAACCCCGGTGCTGGATTGTTTAGACTGCTTCAATGGGGCCGCCTCACGATGGAGGCGGAGAGAGGCTAGCCGCGGGACATAGAGATTGCACAGAGTCGCCGCTTCAATGGGGCCGCCTCACGATGGAGGCGGAGAGTCGAGAATGTCGAGCGCGACAACCAAGTGTTCCGCGCTTCAATGGGGCCGCCTCACGATGGAGGCGGAGAGGAGATCATTGGTTCAATTTCCAGGTGAGACAAATTGCTTCAATGGGGCCGCCTCACGATGGAGGCGGAGAGATGTGGAGTGAGTCCAGCGGGTATAAAAACGCATCGCTTCAATGGGGCCGCCTCACGATGGAGGCGGAGAGGCTGCAAGCGCTGACCGACGCGCAGGCCGTCGCCAGGCTTCAATGGGGCCGCCTCACGATGGAGGCGGAGAGTCGTGTGGATAACTGGTCCCAGTGCTTCAGGGGGTGGCTTCAATGGGGCCGCCTCACGATGGAGGCGGAGAGAAGAACCGGGAAAAATCGTGGCCGCCTATGCTATCGCGCTTCAATGGGGCCGCCTCACGATGGAGGCGGAGAGTGGCAGGCGCCGAAGGAGCGGGCGAGAGCGTGTCTGGCTTCAATGGGGCCGCCTCACGATGGAGGCGGAGAGATTGAAGACCAGCAGTCCAGCTTCCGCCGATCTCTCGCTTCAATGGGGCCGCCTCACGATGGAGGCGGAGAGTGGCATCATATCCGATGGCTCGCTTGGACTCGAAATCGCTTCAATGGGGCCGCCTCACGATGGAGGCGGAGAGTTTCCAGGAAACTACATACTGAAATTCGAGACGCAATGGCTTCAATGGGGCCGCCTCACGATGGAGGCGGAGAGGCCATAACGCGCACCAGCGTGCTCTTGCCATTTCCTGGCTTCAATGGGGCCGCCTCACGATGGAGGCGGAGAGAAAACTCTCACCCGGCTTGCGAGCGACGGCCGCGACGCTTCAATGGGGCCGCCTCACGATGGAGGCGGAGAGCACTCACCGGATCCGTCCGATCTCCGAGGAGGAGGAGAGCTTCAATGGGGCCGCCTCACGATGGAGGCGGAGAGATTGAAAAAGAAACGCCGAAGCAGTGGGTCACGACCGCTTCAATGGGGCCGCCTCACGATGGAGGCGGAGAGGTTGATGATGATTTCGGCCACTGGGGTCGTATCGGGGCTTCAATGGGGCCGCCTCACGATGGAGGCGGAGAGAACCGCAGGCCGCCGTGCACAAACATTTGAGAGTCGAGCCGCTTCAATGGGGCCGCCTCACGATGGAGGCGGAGAGTCGGATCGGCGCCGGCTACCGGCGGAGTCGGGACACCGCTTCAATGGGGCCGCCTCACGATGGAGGCGGAGAGGCGGCGCCGGGTGGCGCGTAAACGGGTGCGACAATGTGCTTCAATGGGGCCGCCTCACGATGGAGGCGGAGAGGTCGCAGGACGAGAGCTAAGATGCGTATTGACCGCATGCTTCAATGGGGCCGCCTCACGATGGAGGCGGAGAGTGAGGCGTGTGCTCTCGATCCGATCGCCGTGGGTGCCGCTTCAATGGGGCCGCCTCACGATGGAGGCGGAGAGCCGAACTGCGCGGAAAATACGATCCGGTCCCGGCACCGCTTCAATGGGGCCGCCTCACGATGGAGGCGGAGAGGGGTACCCGGATTGTTTTCATGGGACCTGACGCCGTAGCTTCAATGGGGCCGCCTCACGATGGAGGCGGAGAGCCGTGCACCCGCGGAGGGAATGGAGCGCCTGATGGTGGCTTCAATGGGGCCGCCTCACGATGGAGGCGGAGAGTATTCACCTGCAGCCCGAATCCGGGGAAACTCGGAAAGCTTCAATGGGGCCGCCTCACGATGGAGGCGGAGAGCGATGTGCATCCAGCTCGCCCGCGCCGCGATCCCCGGCTTCAATGGGGCCGCCTCACGATGGAGGCGGAGAGGCCAAGGACAGCGCATCGTGCCACTAAGTTGTTCGCGTGCTTCAATGGGGCCGCCTCACGATGGAGGCGGAGAGCTTTTACGCCTAAAAAACATCATAAAAACGGATATAGCTTCAATGGGGCCGCCTCACGATGGAGGCGGAGAGGTGAGGTCCGAGCCTCGAGCGCTTCATGGGACGGCGAGCTTCAATGGGGCCGCCTCACGATGGAGGCGGAGAGTATCGACTGCGAGTCGATATCGGGGGACTCGCGCGAGCTTCAATGGGGCCGCCTCACGATGGAGGCGGAGAGTGGCACAACCATCAAATTTTCGTATCGGCTGGATGCAGCTTCAATGGGGCCGCCTCACGATGGAGGCGGAGAGATGTCCGTGGCGCGATCAACACTATTGCCGGCGTCCTCGCTTCAATGGGGCCGCCTCACGATGGAGGCGGAGAGGCATGCTTGCAGCCTCAGAGGGGTGGAAGGTGTGGAGGCTTCAATGGGGCCGCCTCACGATGGAGGCGGAGAGAGGATGTCGAGCCGTTCGAGTCGGCCGTCATCCCATCGCTTCAATGGGGCCGCCTCACGATGGAGGCGGAGAGCCGCAAAGAGCTGTTGCTGCGCAAAAAGCATCAGGGCTTCAATGGGGCCGCCTCACGATGGAGGCGGAGAGCTGTGGCAAAATCGGCGCCCGCTTTTGCCATAAATTGCTTCAATGGGGCCGCCTCACGATGGAGGCGGAGAGGGGTGACTATGTCCGGATCGTGCTTGAACTCAAGCAGCTTCAATGGGGCCGCCTCACGATGGAGGCGGAGAGATCACAAGACACCCCGGGGATCTTTGTGTCTCCGAGCTTCAATGGGGCCGCCTCACGATGGAGGCGGAGAGACCCTCAGCTCCGCTCGGTTTTCCGCAGCGGGGCTTGCGCGGTGTGCTTCAATGGGGCCGCCTCACGATGGAGGCGGAGAGTGACTGGTTCCCACCTGGAGCCCGCCTGCCAATCGCTTCAATGGGGCCGCCTCACGATGGAGGCGGAGAGTCGCGGCGAATAGCACAGACGTTGAGGCACAGATCGTTGCTTCAATGGGGCCGCCTCACGATGGAGGCGGAGAGTCGATGACAGACTCCGGGAGCTCGACTGGTCGTGGTGCTTCAATGGGGCCGCCTCACGATGGAGGCGGAGAGTCTTCGCCCGCCCGCCGATAGCCACACAGCTGTTTTGCTTCAATGGGGCCGCCTCACGATGGAGGCGGAGAGGATCTGGGCGAACCTCCATGCGATAGAGTTGCTCTGGCTTCAATGGGGCCGCCTCACGATGGAGGCGGAGAGTGTTCCGCCGTTTGCCATGACTATCCTCCGAAGTTGCTTCAATGGGGCCGCCTCACGATGGAGGCGGAGAGAACATGAGCCCATGGTTGCCCACCGTTGACCAGCTCTGCTTCAATGGGGCCGCCTCACGATGGAGGCGGAGAGATATTCCGCCGTGTCGGTACCATCGACGGCGGCCGCGGGCTTCAATGGGGCCGCCTCACGATGGAGGCGGAGAGCCAAGTATTCCGCGAACAGACGGCATACTTGGTTGTGCTTCAATGGGGCCGCCTCACGATGGAGGCGGAGAGTAGTATGCATCCCAGGGGGGCGATACCCAGAGACCTGCTTCAATGGGGCCGCCTCACGATGGAGGCGGAGAGTCAACGATCACAGTGCAAGCAGGGGATGGTTCACGTGGCTTCAATGGGGCCGCCTCACGATGGAGGCGGAGAGAAAATAGTGTACAAGGGTGTGGTCCACACCAAGGCTGCTTCAATGGGGCCGCCTCACGATGGAGGCGGAGAGGGGGGACGAGGAGCTTGCGGCATATGCTGAGCAAGCGCTGCTTCAATGGGGCCGCCTCACGATGGAGGCGGAGAGGTTTGGATCCAACTATGCTGCAAGCCAGGCTGCACTGCTTCAATGGGGCCGCCTCACGATGGAGGCGGAGAGTCTGGCCGCGCTCGACGCGGCGCTTGACGCCGCGCTTGCTTCAATGGGGCCGCCTCACGATGGAGGCGGAGAGCTGTAGGCGCTGGCAAGTGTGCCTCATCTGCGGAGCTTCAATGGGGCCGCCTCACGATGGAGGCGGAGAGCTTAGTGGTCTTCGCCTCCATGACAACTTCCCCTAGCTTCAATGGGGCCGCCTCACGATGGAGGCGGAGAGGCCGCTCCGCTCTCATCCGACGGGGGAGCAATCGGGGCTTCAATGGGGCCGCCTCACGATGGAGGCGGAGAGCCTGGGCATCCCCCTGGTAATAAGAGTAGGCCACGCGCTTCAATGGGGCCGCCTCACGATGGAGGCGGAGAGCGCAGATGATGAAACTCGGATATGCGTCCCACCCGGATGCTTCAATGGGGCCGCCTCACGATGGAGGCGGAGAGGGCGCGGCTCCTTTGGTGCTTAAGTAGATGTCCGTGCTTCAATGGGGCCGCCTCACGATGGAGGCGGAGAGACGAATCAGAATCGATTGGACATCATTTTTCCGGTCGCTTCAATGGGGCCGCCTCACGATGGAGGCGGAGAGCGGATATCGACTCAGAACTAACATCTCCAGGTGGTAGCTTCAATGGGGCCGCCTCACGATGGAGGCGGAGAGGTGCTATTATCGGCGCGAATGACCGTAAACGCTAAGGCTTCAATGGGGCCGCCTCACGATGGAGGCGGAGAGATCCGCGATCGAGGAAACCGACCACAGCGAAGCCGATGCTTCAATGGGGCCGCCTCACGATGGAGGCGGAGAGCCCATATAAGAAGCACACACCATGAACGAACGAATCAGCTTCAATGGGGCCGCCTCACGACGGAGGCGGAGAGGCAGCGTTGCGATGTCCGCCGCCTCCATGAGCCCCGGGCTTCAATGGGGCCGCCTCACGATGGAGGCGGAGAGTCGAGTAGATACGCCATTTCGTGACTTAATGACTTGGCTTCAATGGGGCCGCCTCACGATGGAGGCGGAGAGACGGTGGGCAACGACCATGCGATCATCGACTGCAAGATGCTTCAATGGGGCCGCCTCACGATGGAGGCGGAGAGTCGCTCTCCGGGGCGCGGAAAATATCCGCGGGCTCGCTTCAATGGGGCCGCCTCACGATGGAGGCGGAGAGAGCGGACAGGGATCCAAATGTGAGACAGATTGTCCTGCTTCAATGGGGCCGCCTCACGATGGAGGCGGAGAGGTAGCATTATCACCCACAAGAGTTGCGAGCGCGACTGGCTTCAATGGGGCCGCCTCACGATGGAGGCGGAGAGGCATCAGCCAGACCAGCCCATCCGTGAGGGCGAGAAGCTTCAATGGGGCCGCCTCACGATGGAGGCGGAGAGCGCTATGATCGCACCGACAAAAAGGGAAACCCCATGTTGCTTCAATGGGGCCGCCTCACGATGGAGGCGGAGAGGGCACACCTCAAAGAGCTAGTCTTCCGGGACCGCTGCTTCAATGGGGCCGCCTCACGATGGAGGCGGAGAGTTGAGGGCGGCGTGCCCTAGAGGCTCATGGGCTTCGCTTCAATGGGGCCGCCTCACGATGGAGGCGGAGAGATTGGAGGTGAGATAGGAGACCTGACAGGTCGAGAGGCTTCAATGGGGCCGCCTCACGATGGAGGCGGAGAGTTACGCATAGGCAGATTACCCGTACCGGACTAGCCGCTTCAATGGGGCCGCCTCACGATGGAGGCGGAGAGCGATATCGTGTCCGTGGTGGCAAAAGCGGTTGAGTTGCTTCAATGGGGCCGCCTCACGATGGAGGCGGAGAGAAGCGAAGTTGCATGTCGAGGATCTACTCGCGAGAGGCTTCAATGGGGCCGCCTCACGATGGAGGCGGAGAGCCAAGCGGAGTGGCCGACTATCTCGGTGCAATCTGTGAGCTTCAATGGGGCCGCCTCACGATGGAGGCGGAGAGACAGAGCCAGCACGCTCGCGTATCAGATCGATTCCGCTTCAATGGGGCCGCCTCACGATGGAGGCGGAGAGCGTCTGCTGCCGCCAGTGCTGGCGCGACGTTGGAGGGCTTCAATGGGGCCGCCTCACGATGGAGGCGGAGAGCCGACAGCCCCGTTTGCTGGGCGACAGCCCTAACTTCGCTTCAATGGGGCCGCCTCACGATGGAGGCGGAGAGGCTGGAGATATTATTGATCTCGCACCACTCCGTGAGCTTCAATGGGGCCGCCTCACGATGGAGGCGGAGAGTCTTCCGCGGATGTTTCTCCGGGTGGGTGTGACATGCTTCAATGGGGCCGCCTCACGATGGAGGCGGAGAGACGGCCACGGAGATGGCAACGGATCTGGTCTCGGCGAGCTTCAATGGGGCCGCCTCACGATGGAGGCGGAGAGAGGTGCGCCCCGCAAACGACTCCGACTCGGCAATCGGCTTCAATGGGGCCGCCTCACGATGGAGGCGGAGAGAACGTCAGAGGCCCCAGACACCTTGGAGTGATAGAGCGAGCTTCAATGGGGCCGCCTCACGATGGAGGCGGAGAGCGGTATTGGCTGTCCTATTATAACTAGCACGCCGCCGCTTCAATGGGGCCGCCTCACGATGGAGGCGGAGAGCATGCGCAGGGAACTTGGCCCCCGGTGAGGAGATGGAGCTTCAATGGGGCCGCCTCACGATGGAGGCGGAGAGGCCATTACACAGCAGAGCCCCAAGGTCGTGGCGAGAGCTTCAATGGGGCCGCCTCACGATGGAGGCGGAGAGTGCGGCCCTTGTGAACGCCGTGGGCGAGAAGTGGGGGTGGCTTCAATGGGGCCGCCTCACGATGGAGGCGGAGAGCGCGCCGCGATCCCCGCAAGCGCGCTGTATTTTCCGCTTCAATGGGGCCGCCTCACGATGGAGGCGGAGAGCCGGGGAAAACTCACGCGGTCATCATCGATCACGTAGGGCTTCAATGGGGCCGCCTCACGATGGAGGCGGAGAGCCGGTAGCGCGGTCGACGCACTTGTCGAGGTCGAAGCAGCTTCAATGGGGCCGCCTCACGATGGAGGCGGAGAGCTGGAGTACCAGTCTGCACAGATCTTCCAGTTCGGGCTTCAATGGGGCCGCCTCACGATGGAGGCGGAGAGTCATCGTGTGGGACGATCCCGTCTGAGCTGTACGAGCTTCAATGGGGCCGCCTCACGATGGAGGCGGAGAGGCATAAGGACATTGATCGGAACGTCCCGCGGCGAATCGCGCTTCAATGGGGCCGCCTCACGATGGAGGCGGAGAGGAGCTGGACGAGGCCGTCCCCAAGCCTAGCAGTTGCCGCTTCAATGGGGCCGCCTCACGATGGAGGCGGAGAGAAGTAACAGCATTGTCTGCTGAGTTCGACCTCAGCATGCTTCAATGGGGCCGCCTCACGATGGAGGCGGAGAGCACGACAGCAATCGCGTCGATTATGTCGGTCGCGCACGCTTCAATGGGGCCGCCTCACGATGGAGGCGGAGAGATCGATCGCGAAATCGTAGCCTCCATGCGTCGCGCAGCTTCAATGGGGCCGCCTCACGATGGAGGCGGAGAGGATCCCAGGAACACTGCACCGGACATGCATATGTTGCTTCAATGGGGCCGCCTCACGATGGAGGCGGAGAGCCGGCGCGACTCGGCCGATGAGGGGACCCGTCTCCAGCTTCAATGGGGCCGCCTCACGATGGAGGCGGAGAGGATGATTGGCACGCGAACAAGCTCACCATCCTCGCATGCTTCAATGGGGCCGCCTCACGATGGAGGCGGAGAGGTGTTTGCTGCGCTGGTCACCTAGATAAGATACAGGCTTCAATGGGGCCGCCTCACGATGGAGGCGGAGAGATGCAGGACACAAACGGGTCGAAGGCCGTCTCCGCGGCTTCAATGGGGCCGCCTCACGATGGAGGCGGAGAGGAGTGAGGCTGCCGATGAATCTAGGGTGACGTTGTTGGCGCTTCAATGGGGCCGCCTCACGATGGAGGCGGAGAGCTGGCGGACCTTGAACGGCGCTTGGGGATTGGATAGCTTCAATGGGGCCGCCTCACGATGGAGGCGGAGAGCGCATCTCACGCCCTGGAGGCCGACGAGCACGGCAACTAGCTTCAATGGGGCCGCCTCACGATGGAGGCGGAGAGGACTACACTCCATTCCCATGCTGTTGCTCATTCTGGCTTCAATGGGGCCGCCTCACGATGGAGGCGGAGAGCAGAGGACGGTTGACACCCCGAATCTGAATTTGTCGCTTCAATGGGGCCGCCTCACGATGGAGGCGGAGAGTCTTCAATCCTCAGGTTCGTTCGGCCGGGCATCGCCGCTTCAATGGGGCCGCCTCACGATGGAGGCGGAGAGCCCGGCGCGAACCTCAGCGATCATCCACTCGCGGAACAGCTTCAATGGGGCCGCCTCACGATGGAGGCGGAGAGGCCAAGAGATCTCGTCCATCGTCGACGCGGCAACGGAGCTTCAATGGGGCCGCCTCACGATGGAGGCGGAGAGCCGGCTACGCGGCCGCAGAGGTGAGCAACGGCACGGCCGCTTCAATGGGGCCGCCTCACGATGGAGGCGGAGAGCTGCGCTTATGCAAGTGGCTGCCAATGCCCGATGACTCGCTTCAATGGGGCCGCCTCACGATGGAGGCGGAGAGCCCCGCCCGGTTCGCCGCAGCGGGGCTTGCGCGGTGTGCTTCAATGGGGCCGCCTCACGATGGAGGCGGAGAGAGACCATCGCCGCGACTACGCCTGGCGTGTTCACGGTTGGTGCTTCAATGGGGCCGCCTCACGATGGAGGCGGAGAGGAAATACGCGCACTTGGCACAGGCCCGCTCCAAGGCCTGCTTCAATGGGGCCGCCTCACGATGGAGGCGGAGAGATGGACCGAGGGCACGCTCGTCAAGGCCGGATTCAGCTTCAATGGGGCCGCCTCACGATGGAGGCGGAGAGGTGCGTACTTGTCCGCCTTGTCTCCGGCAAAATCGCTTCAATGGGGCCGCCTCACGATGGAGGCGGAGAGACGATACAACGGCGGCCGGGGGACCGGCGAGACGCAGCTTCAATGGGGCCGCCTCACGATGGAGGCGGAGAGGGGGTACGCGCGTGACGATAACGGGAAGATCTCAGGCGCTTCAATGGGGCCGCCTCACGATGGAGGCGGAGAGTGCGGCGTCGGACGGAGAAGTGGTGTCCGCGGACGCGCTTCAATGGGGCCGCCTCACGATGGAGGCGGAGAGCCGCGGCGGGGCTTGCGCGGTGTGAACAGCCATCATAGCTTCAATGGGGCCGCCTCACGATGGAGGCGGAGAGGCCTATTCTGTTCTTGACCGCAACTGACGACATGGCGCTTCAATGGGGCCGCCTCACGATGGAGGCGGAGAGTGGACTCCACAGCCCGCCGACGCTTTCACTTCAAGGCTTCAATGGGGCCGCCTCACGATGGAGGCGGAGAGACGTATAGGTATCGCCGGGGTCGCTTGTATCGCCCTTGCTTCAATGGGGCCGCCTCACGATGGAGGCGGAGAGTGTCGGGGATATCGACGTATCCATTATGATCGGCGGGCTTCAATGGGGCCGCCTCACGATGGAGGCGGAGAGCGCTCCCGAGTATGGCATCTACCTGCGGCGCGGGTGGCTTCAATGGGGCCGCCTCACGATGGAGGCGGAGAGGTGACCGTTGAGGCCGCCGCCGTTGTGCCGGATGCCAGCGGCTTCAATGGGGCCGCCTCACGATGGAGGCGGAGAGATCTGGATCTGGATCATGCCGATAGCCCCTCGAGGCTTCAATGGGGCCGCCTCACGATGGAGGCGGAGAGCCGTAGCCGGAGCCGATGCAATGTCGGTCATTTGCGGCTTCAATGGGGCCGCCTCACGATGGAGGCGGAGAGTTCGAACACCTACCGAGGCGGGGCGACGGGAAACAAGCTTCAATGGGGCCGCCTCACGATGGAGGCGGAGAGATCTATCTGAACGACAGGAGGCCTACCCCCCATTTTGCTTCAATGGGGCCGCCTCACGATGGAGGCGGAGAGAGCGACTGACCGTGAGCTTCTCGAGCTTGCGGGCGAGTCGCTTCAATGGGGCCGCCTCACGATGGAGGCGGAGAGTTGGCGACGAAACAGCGGGCGACGTGGAACGCCGAGGCTTCAATGGGGCCGCCTCACGATGGAGGCGGAGAGGATCACCCTATCGACGGTCCAAATGCATCGCCGTGGTGCTTCAATGGGGCCGCCTCACGATGGAGGCGGAGAGCCTCCCGATCGACGTGGCGATATGCGTGGACGGGTCCGCTTCAATGGGGCCGCCTCACGATGGAGGCGGAGAGGGGATTACGAAGAATTCGCCCCGCCGTGGGAGCGTCCAGCTTCAATGGGGCCGCCTCACGATGGAGGCGGAGAGACGACTGACGACTATGAACAAAAACAAAAAACTGATTGCTTCAATGGGGCCGCCTCACGATGGAGGCGGAGAGGAGATGAACACCGACACCAACACCCCCGCTTCCCCCTGGCTTCAATGGGGCCGCCTCACGATGGAGGCGGAGAGAATCATGGACACCACGCTACGTCCTTGTCCGTTGTTGGCTTCAATGGGGCCGCCTCACGATGGAGGCGGAGAGTCGTTCGGCTTGTTGCTGTGCTTCCGCACCCACGTGCTTCAATGGGGCCGCCTCACGATGGAGGCGGAGAGCGGTTCGCTCCGTTCCCGTGCCAAGACACCAGATCGCTTCAATGGGGCCGCCTCACGATGGAGGCGGAGAGCGGCGGAAATATGGCCCGTGGGCGAGCGAATTGAAGCTTCAATGGGGCCGCCTCACGATGGAGGCGGAGAGCGCGAAGAATTCGCCCCGCCGTGGGAGCGTGCAAGCTTCAATGGGGCCGCCTCACGATGGAGGCGGAGAGTCCCATGAGATCGCGTGCGGGACCGTGTGACCCCCGCTTCAATGGGGCCGCCTCACGATGGAGGCGGAGAGGATCGCGGCGCCGTGGAAGGATCTTGAGAATGAATAGCTTCAATGGGGCCGCCTCACGATGGAGGCGGAGAGACCGGCGCGCGACACACGACAGTGTCCTACGTCCAAGGCTTCAATGGGGCCGCCTCACGATGGAGGCGGAGAGTCCGTACTGTTATCAGTGGAGGAGGGGCCGTGTGTGAGCTTCAATGGGGCCGCCTCACGATGGAGGCGGAGAGACACCAAAGAGGCGCTGTCAGTATCGATCTCTGGCACGCTTCAATGGGGCCGCCTCACGATGGAGGCGGAGAGACGTAAATGTTCGGCATAAGGTCATATTCGCCGGTCGCTTCAATGGGGCCGCCTCACGATGGAGGCGGAGAGGCCTCGAGACTTCCCAACTTGCCACTCAGGGAGTGAGGCTTCAATGGGGCCGCCTCACGATGGAGGCGGAGAGCACCATACGAGACACTCAGCCGCGCGTGCGACGCGCTGCTTCAATGGGGCCGCCTCACGATGGAGGCGGAGAGAGCTGAGGGTCGATAGCGAACGCGTGCTATTCGCAGCTTCAATGGGGCCGCCTCACGATGGAGGCGGAGAGACTCTGGGCATCGCACTCTGAATCACACTGAGGGTCCAGGCTTCAATGGGGCCGCCTCACGATGGAGGCGGAGAGTTGTTGCCGGAGTTGGCGCTTCGGCCAAGCTGTCGCAGCTTCAATGGGGCCGCCTCACGATGGAGGCGGAGAGCTGAACTGGCGTCGTGGACCACCGACCAGATGCGACGCTTCAATGGGGCCGCCTCACGATGGAGGCGGAGAGCCGAAGTCTCCCCGTGAATGACCCAATGGTAACTTCGTGCTTCAATGGGGCCGCCTCACGATGGAGGCGGAGAGTTGCAAGCACAGAAAGAATTTCAGGCCTTACAAGCAGCTTCAATGGGGCCGCCTCACGATGGAGGCGGAGAGCTATGCGCCTCAATATGCATCGACACCCTCGGAATGCTTCAATGGGGCCGCCTCACGATGGAGGCGGAGAGGGTCGCACGGGAAGTCGATTCGAGCGCTACAATCGAGCTTCAATGGGGCCGCCTCACGATGGAGGCGGAGAGACCTGGCTCGCATCGAGCGGGAGCGCCGTAGAGCTCGCTTCAATGGGGCCGCCTCACGATGGAGGCGGAGAGGATTTGGGTTATCTGCCAGTCGTATTTTGGCAGCACGCTTCAATGGGGCCGCCTCACGATGGAGGCGGAGAGAGGAATCGCGGGATGATCCGATCCCCATATTGCTGGGCTTCAATGGGGCCGCCTCACGATGGAGGCGGAGAGGCCACGCGTGGCTCGCGGGATGGAAATGAAAAACATGGCTTCAATGGGGCCGCCTCACGATGGAGGCGGAGAGACTTGAAGAGCACGCGGTTGACGCGGCAGCCGGACATGCTTCAATGGGGCCGCCTCACGATGGAGGCGGAGAGCCCAACGGGGACCGGTGGCGCGCGATCATGTCGACGCTTCAATGGGGCCGCCTCACGATGGAGGCGGAGAGACGTATAGGTATCGCCGGGGTCGCTTGTGTCGCCCTTGCTTCAATGGGGCCGCCTCACGATGGAGGCGGAGAGTAACGATCTCCGACTCGAATCGCCCGATGTGCCGCAGCTTCAATGGGGCCGCCTCACGATGGAGGCGGAGAGGCGCAATAGCTCGATCTGATCATCCCGCGGTTCCTCGGCTTCAATGGGGCCGCCTCACGATGGAGGCGGAGAGTTGCGTCCCATTGTCATCACGGCCGCTGAGATCGGCGCTTCAATGGGGCCGCCTCACGATGGAGGCGGAGAGGCGAATGAGGCGTCTCCATCGGCGAAGAATTTAGCCTGCTTCAATGGGGCCGCCTCACGATGGAGGCGGAGAGCTTCGAATTCCAGAGCGATGTCACGAGCGTGAATGCTTCAATGGGGCCGCCTCACGATGGAGGCGGAGAGATCGCAGACATCCGGCCACCGCAGTGGGTGGACAGCACGCTTCAATGGGGCCGCCTCACGATGGAGGCGGAGAGACGCCTGTTTTTCGGCGTGAAGTTGGGCCATAACTGGCTTCAATGGGGCCGCCTCACGATGGAGGCGGAGAGCCCTACAGCTCGTGCGACTCTTATCGCGTCGCGGGCGCTTCAATGGGGCCGCCTCACGATGGAGGCGGAGAGACGGCAATGAAACTAACGATGATCCTCCCAGAGGCGCTTCAATGGGGCCGCCTCACGATGGAGGCGGAGAGCGGTTGTGCGGTCGACGCACTTGTCGAGGTCCACGCAGCTTCAATGGGGCCGCCTCACGATGGAGGCGGAGAGCCGCGACGAATCGCTCGTGTCGCCAAAGGGCACGTTGCTTCAATGGGGCCGCCTCACGATGGAGGCGGAGAGATCCAGAAATGAATCCAGCATCGCCTCCAGACACCAGCTTCAATGGGGCCGCCTCACGATGGAGGCGGAGAGACACCCCCGAATACATCGTGAGGCGTGGACAGGGCGTGCTTCAATGGGGCCGCCTCACGATGGAGGCGGAGAGTCTGTCGCAAGTGGCAAAATTAGGCGGGAGTCGTAGTGCTTCAATGGGGCCGCCTCACGATGGAGGCGGAGAGATGCATTGCACCGCTCGCAGTTATCGCACCTATCGCAGCTTCAATGGGGCCGCCTCACGATGGAGGCGGAGAGCCTGTAGTCTGGATGCTACCCATGCGTTGCCTCACGCTTCAATGGGGCCGCCTCACGATGGAGGCGGAGAGCCATATCGCTCCAGATCTCCGGTGTATCGCAGCAAGCTTCAATGGGGCCGCCTCACGATGGAGGCGGAGAGTCCGTGCACCGCTCGCAGTTATCGCACCCATCGCAGCTTCAATGGGGCCGCCTCACGATGGAGGCGGAGAGAGTGATCGCCCGAGTGGTCCGAATCGCGGGGGGAGCCGCTTCAATGGGGCCGCCTCACGATGGAGGCGGAGAGGTGCCCCACATGCAAACGGAGGCGACGGTCGTGGCCCGCTTCAATGGGGCCGCCTCACGATGGAGGCGGAGAGGGAAGTGGCGGGGCCCGGGTCGCCGGCGCCCGATGCTTCAATGGGGCCGCCTCACGATGGAGGCGGAGAGCATCGGGGTCGCGGACAGCGAAAACGTCGCCCATCGGCTTCAATGGGGCCGCCTCACGATGGAGGCGGAGAGGCGCCCGGCGACACGGTGCGGGTGCATTGTCCTTCGCGCTTCAATGGGGCCGCCTCACGATGGAGGCGGAGAGATCTGTTGCGCCAGTGCCCGTTGGCGGCCCGGCATCGGCTTCAATGGGGCCGCCTCACGATGGAGGCGGAGAGATCCGTCTATGCGCTCCGTTCGGGATCGGTGTCGTGCTTCAATGGGGCCGCCTCACGATGGAGGCGGAGAGCGCTGGCGATGAGTTTAGATCGTGGCAGACATGGACAGGCTTCAATGGGGCCGCCTCACGATGGAGGCGGAGAGACGGGGGCGCACGTAGCCTACTACGTGGCGGTCGAGGGGCTTCAATGGGGCCGCCTCACGATGGAGGCGGAGAGGCGAGTGCTACCGGCCACAACATTGTTGTTCTCGTGCTTCAATGGGGCCGCCTCACGATGGAGGCGGAGAGTACGCGAGGAATGCTGAGCCTCCTCGTTTGGTCGATTCGCTTCAATGGGGCCGCCTCACGATGGAGGCGGAGAGCGTCGCCGTATGTTGGGACCGCGAAACTGTATCAATGGCTTCAATGGGGCCGCCTCACGATGGAGGCGGAGAGACCCGGCGCGCGATACGCTCGTTTACAATCTACCGTTGCTTCAATGGGGCCGCCTCACGATGGAGGCGGAGAGGCGCCGCACTACCGTATGGAGGCGAGGTCGTGATTAGCTTCAATGGGGCCGCCTCACGATGGAGGCGGAGAGGGATCGTCCTGAGAGTCACCTACGTATAATGGCAATGCTTCAATGGGGCCGCCTCACGATGGAGGCGGAGAGTTGGAATGCATCGATCGTGCGTGCGGCAAAACTCCGGCTTCAATGGGGCCGCCTCACGATGGAGGCGGAGAGAGGATACACCGGAGCGCTCGCAACCCTGCGGAACACGGGCTTCAATGGGGCCGCCTCACGATGGAGGCGGAGAGGACCAACGAAACCGAAACCGGAGCCGCCCTGACCACCGCTTCAATGGGGCCGCCTCACGATGGAGGCGGAGAGATATTATTCGCGGCCGTGACGCACGTACCAGGATCGCTTCAATGGGGCCGCCTCACGATGGAGGCGGAGAGATGACCGCTTCACACCAGCTCGCGCTCGCCGCCCACGCTTCAATGGGGCCGCCTCACGATGGAGGCGGAGAGCGGTCAAGCCGTCACCATTCGGAGAGTGCTCCTTCTTGCTTCAATGGGGCCGCCTCACGATGGAGGCGGAGAGGTGAGTGTGATCGGATAATTGCGACCGCGGCCGTCCGCTTCAATGGGGCCGCCTCACGATGGAGGCGGAGAGGCACGTGGCGATTGGCGCTTTTTCGCGCGCAAAACTGCTTCAATGGGGCCGCCTCACGATGGAGGCGGAGAGTCTCTGTCACCGGGAGACCTTCGGTTTATCTCCGACGCTTCAATGGGGCCGCCTCACGATGGAGGCGGAGAGTTCACACTCACACATAGAAAAAACACACCATGACAAGCTTCAATGGGGCCGCCTCACGATGGAGGCGGAGAGCCCCCACTTAGCGCCCCAAGTGCATGCAATCATCGCGCTTCAATGGGGCCGCCTCACGATGGAGGCGGAGAGCTCGAGGGATCGTCGAACGGGACGGCGGTTATGAACCGCTTCAATGGGGCCGCCTCACGATGGAGGCGGAGAGAACATCCGACACGTCGATACCCTTGGCGCTCGACCTGCTTCAATGGGGCCGCCTCACGATGGAGGCGGAGAGCTCGCCGGAAGAAAGACCAATCACCTTGAACGAGAAGCTTCAATGGGGCCGCCTCACGATGGAGGCGGAGAGAATCGCCCGCCGGCGGTCAAGGACTTCGGAGCGGTCGCTTCAATGGGGCCGCCTCACGATGGAGGCGGAGAGTCGTGACGAGCATTGTTCAGCCAGGGATATGTAGAGCTTCAATGGGGCCGCCTCACGATGGAGGCGGAGAGTTGAGGCATTGGCCGCAGCTCGGTCCTATGTCGACCAGCTTCAATGGGGCCGCCTCACGATGGAGGCGGAGAGCTCCTACGCTGGCGGTGCCTCTGATGTGTGCGGATTCGCTTCAATGGGGCCGCCTCACGATGGAGGCGGAGAGAGGCGCCGAACAATGCCGCGGCAATAGGCCTGAGTCTGGCTTCAATGGGGCCGCCTCACGATGGAGGCGGAGAGGACCATCATCGCGGGGGATGGTCTCACAGGCGGTGGCTTCAATGGGGCCGCCTCACGATGGAGGCGGAGAGGTATAACGCCGCCGTTCTGAGCACTCGCGGGGGAGACGCTTCAATGGGGCCGCCTCACGATGGAGGCGGAGAGAGGCAAACAGGCTCACCATTCTGTAAAATCATGGATCGCTTCAATGGGGCCGCCTCACGATGGAGGCGGAGAGCCATCGAACGTTGCTAAATATGGAATCATACATCCCCGCTTCAATGGGGCCGCCTCACGATGGAGGCGGAGAGATGATACTCGGGTGAGGTCACTCATTACTGATTATGCTTCAATGGGGCCGCCTCACGATGGAGGCGGAGAGAAGATCACCAGCCCGCAGAAGGTCCTAGATGCCCTCGGCTTCAATGGGGCCGCCTCACGATGGAGGCGGAGAGTGGGCATCCAGAGGCATTCATGGCCTCGTCGAATATGCTTCAATGGGGCCGCCTCACGATGGAGGCGGAGAGAATGCCTCTAGTCGCGGCGCCAGAGGTGCCTCGGGCCGTGCTTCAATGGGGCCGCCTCACGATGGAGGCGGAGAGAACACCAGCAACACCCCAGCCTCCCCCTGCAAACTTCGCTTCAATGGGGCCGCCTCACGATGGAGGCGGAGAGATGGCTTGCGGGATTCGGTGAATCTTCGTGCTAAAGGCTTCAATGGGGCCGCCTCACGATGGAGGCGGAGAGATCGAAGGGCTATGGTCTGACATCTTTTTATACGATGCTTCAATGGGGCCGCCTCACGATGGAGGCGGAGAGATGATAGCGACGCCGCAGAATGGCTAAGCGATGCAATGCTTCAATGGGGCCGCCTCACGATGGAGGCGGAGAGGCGGTTGGCCCGTGCATCACCGTAGAAGGCAGAGGTGCTTCAATGGGGCCGCCTCACGATGGAGGCGGAGAGTGGTTGTGGACCCGACCGTGGAGCAGGAAGAGGACGAAGCTTCAATGGGGCCGCCTCACGATGGAGGCGGAGAGTGGTGTTGGCTATCGGGCCCGCACCAAAGTCATAATCCGCTTCAATGGGGCCGCCTCACGATGGAGGCGGAGAGATGCAATCGCAGATTTTCGCGCCTCTGGAGTGTCATGCTTCAATGGGGCCGCCTCACGATGGAGGCGGAGAGCGCCGGTCGGCCGCGGACAACAAAGGCAGATTGCATGTGCTTCAATGGGGCCGCCTCACGATGGAGGCGGAGAGCTCAGCTTCAGATGTGGATCATTGGATGACCATCAGCGCTTCAATGGGGCCGCCTCACGATGGAGGCGGAGAGCCCTCCCAGTCGCGCGCACCGTACTTTTCCGCACCGCTTCAATGGGGCCGCCTCACGATGGAGGCGGAGAGACTCCATAGTACGCGAGCGCGCGCCGTCCGTTTTCCGCTTCAATGGGGCCGCCTCACGATGGAGGCGGAGAGCAAGGGCAAAGCGGCCGCGGTCATCCGGCTCCAACCGGGCTTCAATGGGGCCGCCTCACGATGGAGGCGGAGAGAGATCTGCGAGGCGGATCTCGTGCAGGATTCCGATGGCTTCAATGGGGCCGCCTCACGATGGAGGCGGAGAGTTATATTGCTGCATGGGGCACCACCTGCATGTTCGCTGCTTCAATGGGGCCGCCTCACGATGGAGGCGGAGAGAGGGGTCGCAGGATTTGCCACTGCGGCGCTTGAGGGGCTTCAATGGGGCCGCCTCACGATGGAGGCGGAGAGTGGAGCGATTGCAGATTTCGCGAAGATTGTCGTAAGCTTCAATGGGGCCGCCTCACGATGGAGGCGGAGAGTCGACATCGCGCGGACCCGAGACCTCGGGGTCGAGGCTTCAATGGGGCCGCCTCACGATGGAGGCGGAGAGCTCGTGTGCATGCGTCTTCTTCGGGATCGTCTTGGAGCTTCAATGGGGCCGCCTCACGATGGAGGCGGAGAGATCCGCCTGAGTCGAGCCAGTCGTTCAGATTTCTGGCTTCAATGGGGCCGCCTCACGATGGAGGCGGAGAGGGTTGTAACGCCCGATAAAAAAGTCGTCCGCGAGTCGCTTCAATGGGGCCGCCTCACGATGGAGGCGGAGAGTAATCGGCGAAGTCTACGTCCGCGAAGAACCCCTCGCTTCAATGGGGCCGCCTCACGATGGAGGCGGAGAGTCGGGATCCGTGATCGACAAGGCCGGAGCGCGGGCCCTGCTTCAATGGGGCCGCCTCACGATGGAGGCGGAGAGGGGGTCGGTCGATCCCATACCTCCGAGGCGTGGGCGGCTTCAATGGGGCCGCCTCACGATGGAGGCGGAGAGCAACCAAGTGTTCCGCGAGCAGACGGCATACCTGCAAGTGCTTCAATGGGGCCGCCTCACGATGGAGGCGGAGAGGCCCGAGCGTAAGGCTTGCGCCCGCACGTGCAACTGGCTTCAATGGGGCCGCCT
>Ga0256845_1001285_pt1 | contig 20473 bp, 16 predicted proteins | sample RiftiametaG_FD_189101 | JGI IMG/M metagenome (GOLD analysis project Ga0256845, IMG submission 189101) | Tube worm associated microbial communities from hydrothermal vent at the East Pacific Rise, Pacific Ocean - Riftia | ecosystem: Host-associated > Annelida > Integument > Unclassified ...
AATTGTAGGATTAGGTAAAAAATTAATAATTGCATTTAATAACTCCTTAATACCCAGAGATTTTTTAGCCGAACCAAAAAGCACAGGTGTAATATTCTGACAAAATGTTAAATCTCTTAGTTCTTTATTTAAAACCGACAATTCAGGAATATCGCCATCAAGATATTGTTGAAATAAATTATCGTTATTTTCAACAATTTTTTCAATTAAAGATGTATTGTTTTTGTAGTTATTCTCTTTCCAAATAGGTTCAATATTTACATTGTCATCGCCCTCGTTTACAGTATTTTGCAACTGAAAAGCATGTATATTTAAATCCTTTTCAATTTCTTGAATTACAGCTTCTGTGTTTGCTCCTATCCTATCAATTTTATTAACAAAAATAATAAATGGTTTATTGTGTTTTTTAAGCAACAGCATCATATTTTCTGTTTGTGCCTGAACACCTTCCGAAGCAGAAATAATTACTACCGCACAATCTATTGCCATTATTGCTTTTTCGGTTTCAGAGCTAAAATCTATATGACCTGGCGTGTCAATCAAATTTATTTTAGTATTTTCCCAGTTAAAAGTTAAAACAGTAGAATTTACTGTTATTCCACGTTCTTTTTCAACTTCTAAATTATCTGTTTGAGAGTTGCCCTTATCAACACTGCCAAGTTCTCTAATTTTACCTGCAACATAAAGAAATTGCTCACTAACAGTGGTTTTGCCTGCATCTACATGGGCAAAAAGAGCAATATTTCTTATCGATTTATTCAAATTTATTTAAGTGGTGAATTTGGCTCTTTTGCCATTCCGTTATAAATTAATCTATCAAGAATTTTTGGAACAATATTATTAAGAAAAAAGACTATTCTGCCTTGCGATGTAAGAATTTTTTTACGTCGTCTTCTATCAATTGCTTTGGTAATTACTTTTGCAACTTTTTCTGCCGACATCATTTTATCTTCGTTTCGTGGGGTTTCGCCTTGTTTTGTGCCATCACCAAGCAGTGCATTTTTTCTTATCTCTGAATGGGTGAAACCGGGTGCTACCAACAAAACGTGAACTCCTGTTTTTAAAGTTTCCATTCTTAAAACATCGATAAAACCGTGTATTGCAAATTTACTTGATGAGTAGGCAACACGTGCCGGCAATCCTTTAAAACCTGCAATAGATGAAACTGCGGCAATAGACCCTTTTGTTTCTAAAATATGGGGCAATGCATACTTTGTGCAATAAACTGTTCCCCAATAATTTACGTCCATAACACGTTTTATAACTTCAAAATCTGTGTCGATAATTAACGAACGCATCGAAATTCCTGCATTGTTAATGAGAACATCAATTCTACCAAATTTTTCTATGGTTTTATTTATTAGATTTTCGCAATCGGATTGAATACTTACGTCGGTTTTTACAGCTAGTATTTCATTTTTTAATTCTTGTTGTAATTGAGCCAGCTTTTCAATATTTCGTGCTGCAACAACAATATTTATATTTTTTTTATCGTACTCCTTAGCAAGTGCTAAACCAATACCCGACGATGCTCCTGTTATTATTACAACTTTTTTATCCATCAATAAGTTTCAAAAAAGTAAAATTAGATATATTTTTTTAATTCGTAAAATAAAATCTACTCTATAGTATCTAAAACATTTCCTTTTAATTTGTCTTTTTTAGTTATTCCGCTCAAAATCTCTATGTTAATGCCATCAGAAAGCCCTGTTTTAATTTCTCTTTTTTTAAATTTCTGATTTGATATTTCCACTTCAACAAAAGTTTTTTTATCCTCGAAACTCACTAAACTTTCGGGAATTGCCAACACACTATCTTTTTCGGCTAAAACAATATCGGCATTAGCCGAATATCCGGCACGTATAAAAAGCGAATCTACTAATTTTACCGAAGCTTTAATCTCGAACTGAATTGCTCCGTTTTCTTTTTCACCTTTTGGTGATATGTATTCCAGAACAGCATCAAAAGTTTTGTCTTCAATAGCTCCTATGTGCATTATCAGGCTCATTCCTTCTTTTAGTTTGCCAACATCAGATTCGTCAATTTTACCTTTAAAAATCATTTCACCCATATTTGCAACAGTTGCAATTGTTGTTCCATCGTTAAAATTATTACTTTCAATAATTGAGTTTCCCTCTTCAACAGGTACTTGCAAAACCATACCCGATATTGTTGAACGAACTAGTGTATTTGTAATTTTGCCATCTTCTTTTGTAACCCCTTCTTTAATTAATTGCAGGTTATTTTCTGCTGTTCTTACTTCCTCTTTTGCATTTTCAAATTTTATTTCAATACTTTGATATTCAGCATCTGCAATTACTTTTTTGTTATACAGTATTTTTTTGCGATTATATTCAAATTCAGCTTCTTTAAACGAAATTTTTGCTCGTTTTAATCGTGATTCTGCTTCGTTTAAACTTACCATATTTGGGATAACCCTTACTTTAGCAATTAAATCGCCTTTTTTAATTGTGTTACCTGCTTCAACATATAGTTTTTCTATAATACCTGATATTTTTGGTTTTATCTCAATTTCTTTTCGTGGCACAACCGAACCTGTTGCAACTGTTCTTTTTATAATGTTAGTTGTAAAAGCTTGCTCTAGCTTATATTTAACAGGAGCTTCTTGGTCTTTTTGATACAAATAATATATTGTATAAATTACTAAAGCTAAAAAACCTATTAATACCGAAATTCTAATTATCTTCTTCATATTATTATTATTATTTTACTACTACTTTCAACTTTTTACTTTCAACTTTCAACTTTCTACTCAAACATTACTCATCTCTAAGAGCATCAATTGCTTTTATATTTATGGCTCTTTTTGCGGGCAAAAATCCTGCAAAAGCACCTGTTATCACTATCACTATTATTGCTGAGATAACTATATTTACATCAATTTCGGGATTGCGAATAAAAGCATCTTCGGCAGATTGAAACATTGGCTTTACTGCCTCTAATGCCCAAACTCCTATCAATAAACCAATTATACCTGCCAAAAAAGTTAGCACAACCGATTCTAAAATTATTTGCACAACAATAGAAAAAGGAGTTGCCCCAATGGCACGCCTAACGCCAATTTCTTTTGTTCTTTCTTTCACAACTATCAGCATTATATTGCTTATCCCAATAATTCCTGCAAAAAGAGTTCCTAAACCAACTACCCAGATTACTAAATTTATTGCCATAAATAAACCTGTCATTTTTTTAAATTCTTCTTCAATATTAAATCCGCCAAGAGCCATTTCATCTTTTGGCGAAATTTGATGTCGTTCGGCTAATAATTGCCTTACTTTTTTTTCGGCTACAGATGCAGAAATATTTGGTTTAGCTGTTATAGCAAAAAAACCTACCGTGTTTCCGTAGTTATAAACCTGTTGCAAAGTGCTAAAAGGTATCCAAATCATTTCTTTTTTATCGCCGTTCATATTTACATTTCCTTTGGGGCTTACAACCCCTATAACTGTAAAATAAACGCCTTGAATTCTAATTTGTTCGCCTATAGGATTTTCGTTTTGATTAAACATTACATCACGAACTCTGATACCTATTACAGCTACTTTTCTTTTTTCTTCAATATCTTTGTTATTGAGCAAGCGACCTTTTTTAATTTTTACTGGGTCTATTTTAAAAACCTCAGGATAATCGCCATTAACAGTATATGAGCCAGAGTGTTTGCCACGAACAACATTATCGCCACCGGAGCCCCAACGTCCACCTTGTAATTTTGGGGCAACAATATCTACTTCAGAAATTTGGTCTTTTATGGCTTTAATATCTTGTGTTATAAAATGAAACTGTCTGCCACGTGGAAACCCTTTGTATGCAATAGTTGTAGGTTGTGTCCAAATAAAAAAACTATTAGTTGCAAAATCGCCAAAATCGCCAGTAACACCATTTTTTAAACCATTTCCTGCACCAAGCATAAAAATTAGCATCAAAATCCCCCACGACACACCAAAGCCCGTTAAGAAAGTTCGCAAGCGGTTTTTCCTTAGCGAGAGCCATATTTCGTTCCAAGTATCTCGTTCAAAAACAATCATCTATTCGTTGTTAAGTGCTTCAATTGGTTTAATCATTGCAGCTTTTCTTGCAGGTAAATAACTTGCAATTATTCCTGCAAAAATTAATATTATTATTGCTGATATAACTAATTTGAAATCTACCGATGGATTTGCAAAAAACTCGCCCGCCGGTACATATTTAGATACAAGTTCTAATAAAAAAACTCCGGGTAACATTCCTAAATATCCGGCAATACTTGTTATTACAACCGATTCAAAAACTATTAAAGAAATTATTGATTTTGGTTGAGCTCCTATTGCTTTTCTAATGCCTATTTCTTTTGTGCGTTCTTTAACCACAACAAGCATAATATTGCTTACTCCAACAATTCCGGCAACAATTGTTAACAAGCCAACAATCCAAATAAAAGCTCTGATACCACCAAAAAGCTGCATAAATTTGTAATAATCTTCAAAATTTCCCCATATCCAAACAGCACGTTTATCTTTTACATCAAAATGATGAATACTTGCAAGTTTTGCACGTAATTGATTTTCAATTTCGTCCATTTGTTGTTGTGTTTCAATGGGAGCAGTCATAGTTAATTGACCAATATTTTCGTTACCTGCAAATAGTTTTTGAAATACCGAAATAGGAAGATATAAGCGTTTCATTTCCGAATTACGAGAATCTTTAAATACACCAACTATCTGAAAATTAATGCCGTTTATTTCTACCATCTTGCCAATGGCATCTTCGTCTTTAAACAGTATTTCTTTTGCAATTTTGCCAATTACAGCAGATTTTCTGTAATCTGTAATATCTTTATTGTTAATAAAACGACCTTTTATTACATTAATATTTTCAACAAATTGATGTTTTGGGTGAACTGCTTTTAAATCGAAATTTGCATATTCGCCATTGTAAACAATTGAACTACCTCCCCATACATTTAATCGTGCCGAAAGATTATCCACTTGAGGAAAACTTCGTTTTATTTGTTCGTAATCATTATTTTTAAATTGAATTTTTCTGCCTGATTTTAGTCCTTTGTATGGCATACCTGTTGTTCCTCCACCTACCCAAATACTATTAACAGCATCTGAACTAAATTCTTGTTCTACTCCATTTTGTAATCCTCTGCCAATACCCAATAAAATAATTAACATAAAAATTCCCCAACCAACGCTAAATCCTGTTAAGAATGCACGTAATTTATTCTTTTTTAGAGAATAATATATTTCGTTCCATTTATCGTAGTCGAACATTTTTTTAAGTTAAAAGTTCATAAAGTTAAAAGTTCGTAAAGTTTATCAAGTTCGTAAAGTTAGAAGTTTATTGGTTTTCGTTAATTATTAAGCCATCTTTTAAGTTAATTATTCTATTGGTTTGTGCGGCAATATCTTGCTCGTGAGTTACAATAATAACTGTTTTTCCTTGTTTATTGATGTCTTTAAAAATCTGCATAACTTCTTTAGAAGTTATACTATCTAAAGCCCCTGTTGGTTCATCGGCCAAAACTATTTTGGGGTCAGAAATTAATGCACGAGCAATTGCTACACGTTGTTTTTGCCCTCCCGAAAGCTCATTTGGTAAATGATGAGAACGGTCTGCCATTCCAAGCTTATCTAAATATTCCATTGCAAGAATATTACGTTTTTTTCTGTTAACTTTTTGATAATAAAGCGGTAAAGCCACATTTTCTAAAGCAGTTTTAAAACTTATTAAGTTAAAGGATTGAAAAACAAAACCAATTAATTGATTACGATAATATGCTGCTTTTTTCTCGGTTAAATTTTTAATAACAACATCTGCAAGTTTATATTCGCCTTTGTCGTAATTATCTAAAATGCCCAAAATATTTAAAAGTGTAGATTTTCCCGAACCAGATGAACCCATTATAGAAATTAGCTCTCCTTCGTTTATTTTTAAATCTATACCTTTTAAAACGTGCAAAGGATTGCTACCATTATAATAATATTTATGGATATTTTTTAAATCTACCATTTAGTCTCATTTTAATATCAGACGTTCAAGTCTTAATAATGTTACTAAAGGAATATTTTCATAATTTTTTAGAATCAATTTATTTTTTTGAGTACCCTCCTCACTCGCTATAAAAGTTTATCATATCTAAAATTGCTTTATTACAAACAGGGCAATAGCCAACCATTAATGTTTTCATTTCGCATTTATAATATGGGCGATACATACCTTTTGCCATATATCCGCCACCTTCAAATAATCCAATGGTTTTATAATATTTTTCTTCGGGTGGAGTAGGACGAGGAGTGTTTGTATTAATCATTTTGCTCCATTGTTTTTTGTTAAAATTTACTAAATTTGTGATATTTGGCTCCCATGGTTCAACATCGGCAGGATAATAATCTTCTATAGTTACATCATCATTATAATATTCGTCGGCTAAACCGCCAAATCCGTGTCCAAATTCGTGCAAAAACACATATTTTGCAAGCACATCATCGGCACAAGTTATACTCCAATAATTATAAATTCCCCCACCTCCGTATTTTTCTGTATTTACAATCAAAAATATTTGGTCGTAAGGCACAAGCGAGGCAATATCTCTTAAAGATTTTATATCAGAAGTTGTTAAATAACGCTCACTATCAAAGGTATAAAAAGTAGTATTAACCGCTGTGTTTTTCCAAATATTTTTTTTAGGTATATCTGTTCCGCTTTCTTCAGAAATAAGTTTAATTGCGTGAATATTAAACTTTTCCTTATTTTCTTTAAACGGAGAATAATCGAAAAAATATCCTGCAAATCTTTTTGCATCGGCAACTAATTTATCTTGCTCGTTTTTTGTATATCCGTCGAAAATAAAAACAATATCTACTTTTTCGGCAGGCTCGCCATTGTTTACTACATCAAAGGTTTCCCATTGTTTTACTTTTTCTTTTTTTATAAAGTAATCGCTTGGATTTATTTCTGTTTGAAATTTGCTGTTAAATCCACCTTTTTTGTTTCTTACCGATATTTCAAAAATAATATCGTTTTTCGGATAAGGAAAAACTGCAACTTCGTAAAAACTTTTTTGTACTTTTTGTGCTTCAACGGTAGATTGCCATTCTTGAAAAAGCGAGTTAAATCCTCTGCTATAAATTAGTTTGTTTGTTGCTTTATCATAAATATTTATCATAAATCCGCCATAAAAAAAAGTATCTATCAAGTTTTTATGACTACCACCCCAAAACGGTTCTTCTTTAATTTCTTTCAGATAAAAATCTTCGCTTTTGTTGTTTCCTACGTGCGAATAATCTACTCGCATAGTTTTATTTTCGAAAAATTTATCGAAATCTATTTTTTGCGAAAAACTGCTAAGAACAGTTACAACAAAAATTAATGTAAAAATATTTTTCATTATCTTGATTTTTATTAGTACAGATTTAATACAGAACAAGTTATGTGGTATTAAGGTCTAAAATATAACATTTTTTTAGTGTCTTGTTTACCAATTTCCGGCTGTTGCATTAAAAATATCATTAACTATTTTTTCAACTATTTCGGTAACAGCCTGATCTTCTACCTCATCTAAACTTTTTTCTGATGGAAAATCGGCATAACCCGAAAAGTTTTTTTCAAAATCTTCATCAGAATTTTTTGTGTTTACAAACTTAACAAACACACTAATTGTTAAACGTGTTTGCGAACCCATATCTCCTTGAATTGCAGCAGGAGAAGTTCTGTAAGTTTTTATATCGCCAGAGAATTGCCAATCGCCATCTTCTTTAACAAGTTCTAAGCTTGTCTGACTCACAAACTTATCTTTAATCTCTTCGGTTAAATATTGGCTAAGATTGGGATTAACAAGCAATGCGTGATTCTGATAATATTCTACAGAAACCGTTTTTATATCTGGCGAAACATTACCTCCGCTAAAAGAATAAGCTATTTTGCATGATGTTAAACCTAACAAAATAAGTATAAAACCAAATATTTTCAATTTTTTCTTCATCGATACTAATTTATTTCGTATTCTTTAATTTTGCGATATAGTGTTCTTTCTGATATGCCTAATTCTTGAGCAGCATACTTGCGTTTTCCATTGTGCTTTGTAAGGGCTTTCTTAATTAATTCTTTTTCTTTTTCTATCAAAGATAAGTTCTCTTCTACAAAAACCTCTGTATCTTCAATTTTTTGATTATCAATAATTATATGTGTGTCTTTATTTGTTTCTACTTGCTCTATTATTGATGAATTATTATCATAAACATCATTAACAATATTTGTGTTACTAACTCTGGTAGTTCCATTTTTCATTAGTTCCGAAACCAAAGACCTTAGTTCGGTAACATCTTTTCTCATATCAAAAAGAATTTGATATAAAATTTCACGTTCAGAATTAAAAGTTTTTTCGTCTATACCAGAGCCTGTTATTAATGCTGGCAGATTAGAGTTTGTAGCATTATCAGGAAAATATTTAAATAAAATATCCTTGTCAATCAATCTGTTTTCTTCAATAATTGATATTTGCTCAGTAAAATTTTTTAGTTGTCGCACATTGCCTGGCCATCGATAATTAACAAGAGCATCAATAGCTTCGGCACTTAATTTAATTACAGGCATTTGATATTTTTCAGAAAAATCTACGGCAAATTTTCTAAATAACAAATGAATATCTTCTTTACGTTCTCTAAGTGGTTTTATAATAATTGGTACGGTATTTAATCTGTAAAATAAATCTTCTCTAAATTTTCCTTCTTTTATTGCTAAAGGAATATTAAGATTTGTTGCGGCAACCATACGAACATTTGTTTTTTGTATTTTAGATGAACCTACTTTCATAAATTCGCCTGTTTCTAGTACTCTTAGCAAACGAACTTGCGTTGATAAAGGTAGTTCACCAACTTCATCTAAAAAAATAGTTCCTCCATCTGCTTCTTCAAAATATCCTTTTCGTTTTTCGTGAGCTCCTGTAAACGAGCCTTTTTCGTGTCCAAACAATTCCGAATCTATTGTGCCTTCTGGTATAGCTCCACAGTTTACTGCTATATAATTAGAGTGTTTTCTAGAACTTAAATGATGAATTATTTGCGGAAAGACTTCTTTCCCTGTTCCACTTTCACCATTTATTAAAACTGTTAAATCAGTTTTTGCTACTTGAGCTGCTATTTCTATATTTCTGTTTAATGATGGCGAATTGCCAATTATACCAAATCGTTGTTTAATTTGTTGCAAATTCATTTTTTTAAATACAATTTAATTATAATAAAAATCTTTAGCTTCTCTTTTATAAAATGGTATTATCCACCCAATTCTAAGTGAGTATAATAAATCAATTCTTTTTTTATCGTCTTTTTTCATTAAATTAACATCGTAATCTCTTCTGCTTTGAGTAAAAGCTTGAGTAAATTCAAATCCAACAAAGAAATTTGTCAATTTACTTCTTCCTATATACATGTATCCAATAAATTGTTGAAGTGCTAATCCGTTTGTTAATTTATCATAAGCTTTTTTATAATCGCCAATTATTTGGGGTGTTACATTTCCATCGTTTTCAATAAAAATTTTATGCTGCAACAAGCCCATACCAAAACTTAGAAGTAAACCTGAATTTACATTATATTTAGTAAAAGGGATAATTTTTCCTATTTTCAAACCTGTATAAAAACCTCGTTCCGAAATCATTACAGCAGAAAACTGACCGTATTTATCAATTATATGTCCATCAGAAGTTGTAATATTATCAAAAATAGTACTTGCTTCGTCTTTTAAATTTCTGCCAAACATATATGTGTAATCGAAACCAAAAATCCAGTTTGATTTTAGTTTATACCAAGCTGTTAATCCTATGTTTGAATTACCACCAAATCTATCGGCTAAATCGCCACCGGGGATTTGATAGGCATAGGTTACAGAAATACCTATTACATTATGTTTTTTATCTTCTGTTTTTTGCGAAAACGCTATTGCTACAATAAAAAACAAAATAAGTATATATGTTGATTTCTGAAATATCATAGCACAAAAGTACTAAATTTATAGAAATACTGCAATTCTGTCAGTATTATTATCAGGGCAAACTAACACTTGCTAATTAGAGCTTGTCTATAAAGTCCGATTTCTGCGTTGTTGCTCAAAATTTAAATCCTCAAATACCTTTGTATTCTGCGGTTTAAATTCCTCACACGCCTTGAACTCAAACTTTATAGTTCAATCTCTTGACTTTATGGACAGACACTAATTAGGGTCTGCAGAGAAACGCATAACAAATTGTTATAAAGCCACTTAAACTAAAATACGCTATTGTAAGTGCAAACTTTTTAAAACATATGTACTTATAAGTTTGTATTTACAAATGTTAAAATCATAGTTTTATACTTGCTCTGATGCACATCATATACTACAAAAAAAATGCTACTCGAAATTCGAGTAGCATTTTATATTTTAAGTTGGTAATCGAACTTTATAAACAGACACTGTTATGATTAAAAATTATATTTATTTTCTTCAATCATATAGTTAGCAATATTTTGACGTGCTTCTTTTGTATTTACAGGTGCTACTTTAGTAAGATGTTCAAGAGCATTATTTATTTTAGCACCAAAATCTGCATTAGCAAAAGAGTTAAGAGCATCTTTTCCGGCTTTACGAATAATATCTGCCGAATCGTAAATAAAAGTATTCAGAATATCTTTTTTAATAGAATTTTCGCCTTTTATACTAAATAATTTTTCCACTCTAAGCATAAGAGATTCTGCAACATAAACCTGAATAATCATATCAGAAACATTCATCATAATTTCTTGCTCTGCAAACATTTTTCTACCAAGAATATCTTGCATTGCTTGTATTGTGATTAGAATAGATTTTTTGAAATTATTAATATATTTAGCTTTTTCTTCAAAATATGTTTCTGAGCCATTTATTGTTTCTGTAATATTATCTATTTCTTTCATTGCAGCTTCGGTGTGCGAAAATAAATCGTAGTTTCCTTTTTGAGCTGCTTTAATTGCAGTTTCAACAACAATTAAACGGTTAATTTCGTTTGTCCCTTCAAAAATCCTGTTAATTCTTGAATCTCTGTAAGCTCTATCAACAGGCATTTCGGCAGAAAAGCCCATACCTCCGTATATTTGAACAGCTTCATCAACAACATAATCTAGGGTTTCTGAACCGTAAACTTTAAGAGCAGCACACTCAACAGCAAATCGTGCAGAGCCATCAATATGTGCTTTGCCAAAATCTGCTCCATTCTTTGTTAACTCTTCTATTGCTTCGTCAATATCTTTTGATGCTCTGTAAACTGCCGATTCTGCGGCATAGGTTTTTATAACTTGTTCGGCTAGTTTATGTTTAATTGCTCCAAAATTTGAAATATGTTTGCCAAATTGTTTGCGTTCGTTAGAGTAGTTAACAGAGTTTGTAATTGTTTTTTTTGATGCTCCTACAACATTAACTCCAAGTTTAATTCTACCGATATGAAGGATATTTAATGCAATTCTAAAGCCTTCGCCACGTTTTCCTAAAAGATTTTCTACAGGAACTTTTACATCGTTAAAGAAAATCTGGGTTGTAGATGAACCTTTGATACCCATTTTTTCTTCTTCAGGATTAATAACAACACCTTCCCAATCTTTTTCTATTATAAAAGCACTTAAAATTCTATCATTATCAATTTTTGCAAAAACAGTAAAAATATCAGCAAAGCCACCATTAGTTATCCACATTTTTTGTCCGTTAAGGATATAATGTTTACCATCTTCTGAAAGAACTGCTTTTGTAGTTCCCGAATTTGCATCAGAGCCGGCACCCGGTTCTGTTAAACAATATGCCGCAGCTAATTCGCCACTTGCCATACCCGGAATATATTTTTGTTTTTGTTCTTCGTTACCATAATATAATAATGGTAAAGTTCCAATGCCGGTTTGTGCCATAAATGCAACAGCAAACGAATAAGACGAACCTATAGATTCGTTTGCATACATTGTTGTAAGAAAAGATTGTCCAAAACCCATTAAATCTTCTGGAACAGAAATACCTAACAAACCGAGCTCTCCTGCGTTACCAATAAGTTTACGCATTAAGCCTTTCTCTTTTTTGTCAATGTTATTCAAATTTGGATAAATATCTTTTTCTAAGAAATCTTCACAAGTTTGAAAAATCATTCTTTGTTCTTCGTCGAATTCTTCTGGTATAAAAATATCGTTTGCACTTGTATTTTTAACTAAAAACTCGCCACCTGTGGTTATTTTTGTATCACTCATTGTTATAAATTTATAATTTTTAGCAAAGATAAACTTGCAATTGAAATATGCAAAAGTAATTTATCATATTTGGATTTATATAATAAAAAAACCGATTAATAAATGTTTAATCGGTTTTTTTAGAGCTTGTATATAAACTATAATAGTATTCTAAATGCTACTCAAAATCAAATTGGCAAAATCTAAATTCTTTACCACTTTGTGTGTAAATTAAAAATCCATCGGCAAAATGTATAAATGTTCTAGGAACAATTGCACATTTTCCGTCATTACCTTCAAACATAGTAGTTTTTTGCTCACTGCCATCAGTATAAATACTGTGCATAATTGCAGTGGCTTTAGGTGTTGTTTTTGGATTAAATTTTACAGTTTTAGTTTTACTTGCATTTTTATTGCTAATATTCTTTGGATCATCGTTATACATTAACTTAACTGTATTAACATTTGCCCATATTGCATAAGATGAAAAATAGCCATCATCTTTTGTGCTAAATTGCATTTTAGGGAAACGCTTCACCCATTTAAATTTACCCTCTTTATCAACAAACCCAAGTAAAAAATCTAAATAATTATAATATTTTACTTTAATAACTTCTTTTGTTTCAGGGTCTTTAAACTCTCTAAATGACTGGTAAAAAAGCTCCGATACAATTACAAAGCCACCATTTTCTAGTATTTCAATACTGTTAATTTTGAAACTATTTCTTTGTTCTCCTGTTTCGCCTGTTCTAGGGTCTTTAAATGAGGGAAGAAGTGCTCTATCTCTCATAAAGTCATAATAACTAAGTTTTGGATTTGCAGGAACTAATATCTTTTCTGTCATAGGGTTAACTTTTACATAAAACAAACCACCTAACAAACCCGGAGTTCTAGAAGATTTTGCTTCAAATGTTCCTGCAATAATTACGGTTTCATTTTTGTCTAATGCAAAACGCAAATCTTTTCCAAAATATTTTCCTACAACAATATTATAAGCTTTAAATTCTTTTTTCTGGAAATTATAAACTAACAAAACATTATCAAATTTTGGACTTGTGTTTTTTCTAGTTGTTACTTGTTCTTCTTTAATTAGAAAATAAATATTTTCGCTTTTTCCACGTTCTACCTGAATTATTTGTGCTTTTCTGTTCATAAACTCTTCAGGAAATACAAATTCTTCGCTAAAATTTATTTTAAGATTAGAATCAAATATCTTTATAAAATATTTTTCTCCATTATATTGAGAAAAACTTTTATGATATTTTACCATTATTTCTTTTGTGTCTTCTAAATAATCAAATTCAAATCCATCTTCGGGAAAATTACTAATTGGAATTGTTCCTATTTCTTTTGGCTTATTCTTTAATGTACCATTAGTGTTTAAATATGAAATGTATAGTATTTTCTGATTTCTAGATTTATCTTCTATAGAAGTAAATAAAATTATTTTATTATTTACGTAAAAAATATTTTCATAATAACTTTGTTTGCCTCCAATAGAAGGTAGTGTAATTTCATTACTCTCATCAACATTTAGTGTTGTTAATGATATATACTCTAACCATAATTTATCTTTAGTAATATGGCTCGCATCATTAGATCTTATTGCGTAGAAACCATCGGAGTTTACACCTGCAATTTTCTGAAATGAAGTCTTTTTAGTTAATTCTGCTTTATCTCCCCACATTACAGTTTCTAAGCTTTGCGATAGAACTATGTTTGAGATAAAAATCAATACGATAAGTAAATAATTTATTCTATTCATACTATTCTTGTTTTTTAATAATTTGTAAAAATATAAAAATATGCGTTTAATCATATACTTATTAACATTTTTTTCACAATTTATTTTGCAAAAAGTTAATAAGTTTTTTTATATGGGGTATTCTGCAAATTAGTTTTTCAACAAAATAATTAATAAAATCCCTCATATGTTAGTTGATTTTACAAAAACAATACCACAATTATTTTCTTATTACGAAGCATGCATCTATATTTACTTTGCAAACAAATATTCTAGTTGTTTCTAAACAAAAAATACGCCTCTAAAAATCATCTTGAAAGGTCTTAGCAAAATTACAGATACAAGTTTTTCGATACAATTTATCCATTATGCAACAATAATTGTTAATTATTTTTATTTTTGCATGCAAAATTACCCAGGTGGTGAAATTGGTAGACACGCCAGCTTGAGGGGCTGGTGATCTTACGATCGTGCAAGTTCGAGTCTTGTTCTGGGTACTCTTTAGAAAAACTATACTAAAACGAATTACAATGAATCATTTTGTAAACATCTATTTTAACCAATTAATTATCAATGCAATATATCCACAAACAAACAACTATAAATAAAATATTTTATAACTTTTTTGTTAAAAAAGCATGAGTTTGCCTAGATAAATTTAAGTTTATAGTTAAAAAACATATCTTTAACCAAATCAAAATATTAACTTTGCAATCCAATTTAAATATTATAAAATTATGGATACAAAAAATAAAGGTTTTGATACAAAACTAATACATGCAGGAGACTTTCATGATGAATTTGGAAGTGCAGTAACTCCAATTTATCAAACATCAACATTTTCGTTTAAAAATGCTGAACACGGAGCAAATCTTTTTGCAGGAAAAGAAAAAGGATTTATCTATACACGAATAGGAAACCCTACAATAGGAGCTTTAGAAGCAAAACTTGCTGAGCTAGAAAATGGTTTTGGAGGTGTTGCATTAGCTTCAGGAATGGCAGCAGTTTCAACAATTTATGCAGCAATTTTAAAAACAGGCGACCACATGATAAGTACAGGTGCTGTTTATGGCCCAAGTCGTGCTGTAATGGAAAGTATTTTCAAAGATTTTGGTGTAGAATCTTCTTATATAAATACATCGGTAATCGAAAATATAGAAAAAGCTATTAAACCAAATACAAAAATGTTGTATTTAGAAACTCCGGCAAACCCTACAATTGAGTTAACCGATATTAAAGCAGCTTGCGAAGTAGCACACAAACACAATATTATAGTTGTTGTTGACAACACATTTAGTTCTCCATATTTACAAAAACCACTTAATTTAGGTGCCGATGTTGTACTTCATTCTTTAACAAAATTTATTAACGGTCATGCCGATATCGTTGGCGGAGCATTAATTGTGAAACAAGAAGAACTTTACAAGAAAGTTCGTAAAGCTATGACATATATGGGCGGAAACATGGATCCACATCAAGCATATATGGTTATTCGTGGAGTAAAAACCCTTTCAATAAGAATTGACAAAGCACAAGAAAGTGCAATGAAAGTTGCCGAGTATTTAGAAGCACACCCAAAAGTAGAATGGATAAAATATCCTGGATTAAAATCATTTGAACAACACGAATTAGCAAAACAACAAATGACAGGATTTGGTTCTATGATTAGTATTGGAATAAAAGGAGGATACAATGCTGGAGTAGTGCTTATGAACAATGTAAAACTTGCTCTATTAGCTGTTTCTCTTGGTGGTGTTGAAACCTTAATTCAGCATCCTGCATCAATGACACATGCAGGAGTTTCTAAAGAATCTAGATTAGAAGCCGGAATTACAGACGGATTAGTTCGTTTAGCTATTGGCATAGAAGATGTTAACGATATAATAGATGACTTAAAAAATGCTTTAGAAAAAGTATAAGAGTGTAACACAAAAAATAAAAAATCCTCGAAATATATTTTGAGGATTTTTTTTATTTTAAGATTTTTTTATTATGTTTTTTAACATATTATTAAAAATAGATTATCTTTGCACAAAATAATAAAAAATTAGATATATGAGAAATTTAAAGTACATCATTGGGCTATTTGTAATAGCTTTTTTAGTATACGGATTTGTAAACAAAAACTATTCGTCTGACCAAGAACAACAACAAACAGAAATTAAGGTAGGTAACAAAGTTCCTGATATTGAATTACCAGGTGTTGATGGTAAAATCATTAAACTATCATCGTTAAAAGGTAAAATGGTATTAATAGACTTTTGGGCATCATGGTGTCGTCCTTGTAGAGCAGAAAATGTGCATGTTGTTGAAATGTATAACGAATTTAAAGACACAAAATTTAAAAACGGTGATGGATTTACAGTTTATAGTGTATCTTTAGATAAAGTAGGTCAAGAAGCTAAATGGAAGAAAGCAATAAAAGACGATAAATTAATATGGAATACACATGTTTTAGGAAATAATAAAGTTGCAGGACAATATGGTATAAGATATATCCCAACAAGTTTTCTTATTGATGGTGAAGGGAATCTAATAGCAACAGGCTTGCGTGGTGATGCACTCAAAGAAAAAATAAAATCACTTAAAAAATAATATACAATGAAAAAGATAATTTATTCATTAACAATAATCTCAGTTTTAGCATTTATTTCTATTGCTGCAAATGTAGTTGATAATAATACAGAACCAAAAATTGGGTTAAATGTAGGAGACACAGCTCCCGAGCTTAACTTTAAAACACCCGAGGGTAAAGAAGTTGCTCTGTCGTCGCTTAGAGGAAAATTAGTACTTGTAGATTTTTGGGCATCGTGGTGTCGCCCTTGCAGAAGAGAAAATCCTAATGTGCTTGCAACATATAACGAATTTAAAGATGCAAACTTTAAAAATGCAAAAGGTTTCACAGTGTATGGAGTATCTTTAGACAAAAGCAAAGAATCGTGGGTAAATGCAATAAAAGCAGATAAATTATCATGGACACATGTAAGCGATTTAAAATATTGGAATAGTGCCGGAGCTAAATTATATCAAGTAAGAGGAATACCAAGTAATTTTTTAATTGATGGAAATGGCATAATACTTGCTAAAAACCTTAGAGGTTCGCAGTTAAAAGAATTTGTAAATAAATTAGTTGTTAAAGAAAAAACTTTAGACGAGTTAAATAAAGAATTAAAAACTAATTTAGACGAAATAGAAAAAAAACTCACAGAACAAATATCTAAATTAGACACAAAAAGTACAGAATATAAAGCTTTGAGCAAAAAATTAAAATCAGTTCAAAAAATGCAAAAAATATCATTGTAAATTTTGGCAGAACTTAAAATAATATAATGTTAAAATGGCGGAAATTCCGCCATTTTTTGTTTTTATTACAAAAGGCAAAATATTTGTAATACAGCAAAAAAAAAGAATAATATGGTGGCAAAAGATATAAAAGAAAAAACAAAAAAGGATAGCTCTAAAGCTAAAAAACATAGTCGTGCTTCAAAAAAGAAAACTATTGAACTAGAAAAATTTGAAGAACTAGCCAAAAAGCTAGAAGAAATTAATGATAAATATCTTCGACTAAATGCAGAGTTTGATAATTACAGAAAGAGAACTCTAAAAGAAAAAATGGATTTAACAAAAACCGCAGGAGAAGATATATTAATTAATATATTACCTGTTGTAGATAATTTTGAAAGAGCTATCGAAGCATCGAAAAAAGCAGAAGATATTAAAGCTGTAATGGAAGGTATAGATTTGATATACAATAATTTTAAAGACTTTTTAAAACAAAGAGGTGTACACGAGATAGAAGCTATAGGAGAAACTCTTGACACAGATTTGCATGAAGCAATTACTAATATTCCTGCACCAGATAAAAAAAGCAAAGGAAAAATTATTGATGTAATTGAAAAAGGATATATTCTTAACGATAAAGTTATTCGTTATGCAAAAGTTGTTGTAGCAGAGTAATTTAGGATAATTACAAGAGAAAGGAAAACCAAGAGATGTCAAAAAGAGATTTTTACGAGATATTAGGAGTATCAAAAGCTTCATCGGCAGATGAAATAAAAAAAGCATATAGAAAAAAAGCTATTCAATACCACCCTGATAAAAATCCGGGAGACAGTGTAGCCGAAGAAAAATTTAAGGAAGCAGCAGAGGCATACGAAGTTTTAAGTAATCCTGAAAAGAAGCAACGATACGACCAGTTTGGGCATGCCGGAGTAGGCAGTAGTGCTGCCGGCGGTGGCGGTGGCTTTGGCGGTGGTTTTTCTAATATGGAAGATATTTTTTCTCATTTTGGCGATATTTTTGGCGGACATTTTGGCGGCGGCGGCTTTGGTGGTGCTCAGCGTGGCGGACGTAGAGTTAATAAAGGTTCAAATATAAGAGTTAAAGTTAAACTTAACTTAGAAGAAATTGCTAATGGTGTTACCAAAAAAATTAAAATAAATAAATATGTTGCTTGCGACACATGCAATGGCTCAGGAGCTAAAGGCGGAGAAGCCGGAAAATCTACTTGCTCTACTTGTAATGGGTCAGGACAAGTAACAAGAGTGCAAAGAACAATTCTTGGGCAAATGCAAACTCGTTCTGTTTGCCCTACCTGCGGAGGAGAAGGAAGCACAGTTGTTGATAAATGTACAGCATGTTACGGCGAAGGAATTATTAAAAAAGAAGAAATTATTAGTATCGATATTCCTGCCGGAGTTGGCGAAGGAATGCAATTATCTGTTTCGGGCAAAGGAAATGCTGCCCGCAGAGGTGGAATAAATGGCGATTTATTGGTTGTTATACAAGAAATTGAACACCCCGATTTAATTAGAGATGAAGATAATTTAATTTATAACTTAAACCTTAGTATCCCCGATGCAGTTATTGGTACAACGGTAGAAATACCAACTATTACAGGAAAAGTAAAAGTTAAAATTGAAGAAGGAACATATCATGGCAAAATATTAAGACTTAGAGGAAAAGGAATACCCGATGTAAATGGTTATGGCAAAGGCGATTTGTTAGTGCATATTTCTATATATATTCCTAAAAGTATTTCTAAAGAAGATAAAAAAATAATGGAAAAACTATCTCAATCAGAAAGCTTTAAACCCAAGGCAGCAAGTGATAAAAAAGGTTTCTTCGAAAAAATGAAATCAAATTTATTTAACTAATCTTTAGATAACAAAATTCACAAGCTGCTTCAAGAGGACGAAGTATAATCTAATAAACACATGTTTAACTTTGTTGAGCTAACAAGTTCGGTTCTGTTTTTCACAAGCTAAGAAATTCAAATTAAAACAAATTTTAATCATACTTTCATACAAGTTATAGTGATTTATTTTACTTTGTTAAAAACTTGTTAAAAGCATTTTTATATATCATAAAATATAAATTAGTAATTTTTTATTTTTGGCATACTTAATAATAAACTAAATAAGATGTCAGAAAATATTAAATTTAAAAAAGTTTCATATTACAGAAAACCTGAAGATTTAACTCTTGACGAATGGCAAATTGCATTACGTCGTCAGTTTGCTTTAAAACAAGATTTTAAAATCACAAATATTACAGATGAGAAAGTATTTTCTGATTTTTTAGTTTATAATCCTAAAACAGATAAAGAGTATAAAGTTGCTATTCGTGATTATGAATTTGGATTAAATTTTTGCTCTTGTCCCGATTTTAAAGTCAATGGCTTAGGAACTTGTAAACATATTGAATATGTATTGCATCAGTTAAAAAAAGATAAATCAAACGATAAAGAATGGAAAAATGGTTACAAACCGGCATACTCATCAATAAGTTTGAAATATGGAATAGAACGAAAAGTTTTTTTAAGAATAGGCGAAAATAACAAAGAAGATATAACTCAGCTTGCAAACGATTTTTTTGATGAGAATAATTTTCTAAAAGATGAAAAATATTCTAATATAGAGCAGTTTATCGAAAAAGCAAGAGAAATAAACAGTAATTTTAAAGTTTACGATGATGCCTTAGAATTTATTTTAAACATAAGAGCAAAAGAAAATAGAGTTAAAATTATTGATAAGCTTTTTTCGGAAAATGAAGATAAAAGCAACGTATTTAATCGTTTTGTAAATGCAGATTTATACCCTTATCAACAAGAAGGAGTTCTGTTTGCTACAAAGGCAGGACGCATACTTATTGCTGATGATATGGGACTTGGAAAAACAATTCAAGCAATATGCACAACCGAAATTTGGGCAAAACATTTTGGCGTAAGCAATGTTTTAATAATAGCACCTACATCATTAAAATATCAGTGGCAAAACGAAATTAAAAAATTTACTAATAGTTCGGTTAGAGTAATTGAAGGGAGTTTAGATAAGCGAATTCATCAATACAAAACCGATGAGTTTTACAAAATAGCAAGCTATGGTGTCGCTTTAAATGATATAGAGCATATAAATTCAGCCAATTTTGATTTAATAATTCTTGACGAAGCACAAAAAATTAAGAATTGGAAAACAAAAACAGCACAAAACCTTAAAAAATTAAACTCTGA
>Ga0256845_1001286_pt1 | contig 20464 bp, 19 predicted proteins | sample RiftiametaG_FD_189101 | JGI IMG/M metagenome (GOLD analysis project Ga0256845, IMG submission 189101) | Tube worm associated microbial communities from hydrothermal vent at the East Pacific Rise, Pacific Ocean - Riftia | ecosystem: Host-associated > Annelida > Integument > Unclassified ...
ATATACATAGAAAGTGCTGCAGATAAACACTATGCATTTCTAATGTCCGCCGGCTTGGGTATGCGGCTGCAGGCAATATACATAGAAAGTGCTGCAGATAAACACTATGCATTTCTAATGTCCGCCGGCTTTGGTATTGCAGCTACAGGCAATATACATACAAAGAACTACAGATAACCACTACGCATTTCTAATGTCCACCGGCTTTGGTATTGCAGCTACAGGCAATATACATACAAAGAACTACAGATAACCACTACGCATTTCTAATGTCCACCGGCTTTGGTATTGCAGCTACAGGCAATATACATACAAAGAACTACAGATAACCACTACGCATTTCTAATGTCCACCGGCTTGGGTATGCGGCTGCAGGCAATATACATAGAAAGTGCTGCAGATAAACACTATGCATTTCTAATGTCCGCCGGCTTTGGTATTAGCAATGCACATGAATATTTTGTTGTATAAAATCATTCGTTTCGCTCTTGACGATATACCTGAAAGTACGATACTATCGTCTTCACGAAAAAGCCATATGGCTTTTATAGTTTGCATATGCAAACGGCGGAGAGGTAGCTCAGTCGGTAGAGCAACGGACTGAAAATCCGTGTGTCGTGAGTTCGATTCTCTCCCTCTCCAAATCTAAACCCTGCGCAATGCAGGGTTTTTTATTTGAATTCGCCCGATTATCATTTTGTCCCTGTCTCGGCTAAGATAGGATTTTTCTCTTGTTTACGTATTTGTTTACGTAGTTGCGGATTTGTTTGCCGTTGGAGCACGTCGCTTTTTTTAACAAACTATATACTTCTTCGCTTTTTTATACGCTTTCCGGAAAATATCGCATCGCTGACAATGTTTGCTGACTGACTTAAATAATTGTCCGCTACATGCGCATACCGTTCCGTTACTTTTATGGTTGAGTGTCCGAGAATCCTTTTTAACGTGTGAAGCTGTCCGCCATTAATCATAAACAATGTTGCATAGGTATGACGTAAATCATGGAAACGAATGTGCCGCGCTATACCTGATTTTTTTGCTGTCAGTGCAAAGTCTCTTGAAAAATTGTTACCGATTTTATTGCCTTCTTTGTTTATTAAAACAAATCTCTTCATTAAACTTCTTACTTTAATGCCTCGAAAATGTTTTATTAATTGTTTTGACATCGGCACAAATCGGTCTTTACCCGATTTCGCTTCCCGGATATGTATCAGAGAGTTTTCAAAGTCAACATCCGTCCACTGTAAATTAAGAATCTCACTCTTGCGCATTCCTGTCAGCAGTGCCGTAAGAATGACACCCTTCATAGACTCTGATGCAACGCTTAAAATCTTTTTACATTCTGCGGGACGAAGCCATTCAACAATTCCTGAACGTTCCCGAAGTTTCTTTACTTCATGTGCAGGATTCTTTTCGCATAGCCTTCTTTTTATTGCCTCTCGAAAAAGAGCACTTAATAAACTTACTTCACGATTTATGGTTGCTTTTGAAACAAGACCGATTCTTTTGTTCCGCAGTTTCATCTGAGAACGAAAGCTTCGATACTTTTCAATATCACCGGGAGTTATTCTTCGAATGTCTTTAACATCACAAAAATATTCGCATAATATTTTTGATCTGCCAATGTCTGTTTTCCATGACACCTTTGCAACTTTCGCATAGTCAGATATAAATATTCTAACCATTTTTGTAAAGCTTACTTTTTTCTTAACCGAATTTTCAAAGAACTTGCCGGAATACAGGCTTGCCTCAAATTGTGATAACTTTTTACGGGCAAGTTTTAGATCAATTGTTCCTGTGCTTTTTATGTAACGCTTGCCTTTAAAAGTTACATCGATAAACCAACATTGACGGTTTTTTCTTTTCGAGAGATGCAATGGTTTGATTTCCATGTTTGCACCTCTCATTTGTTAGGTTTTATCTTATACAATTGTAGTGCACCTCGCTCAATAATTCAAGTCCGGTGAGAATTCTTTTTAATAAATGTTAACAATTCATGCTGATTAAAACGAAGCAGTCCGTTGATTTTCACATATGGGATTTTTTCTCTGCAAACCCATGTGTATAAAGTGCTCTTGGTTGTTTTTAATAGCTTTGCCGTTTCGTTTACATTCAGCAATTTTAATGCTTCCTTCATAATAAATCCTGTAATAAATAAAAATAATTCCAATGAGCACATTCGTAATGGAATGTGCTCGGGTTTTTTAACTTTTCGTACTCACTGATTTTTCGTTGCTTTTTTGAAGCTTGTTAACTCTTTGTTTGTCATATTTGCTTGTTAGAATTTTAAACTTATTGTTTATTTCACGTTCTAACGAGGCTATTTGTTCTGCTTCTACGATGTCGCCCATTGTTAACAGCATAACTGTATCAACAGTTTCTGCTTTTTCGTCTAAGAATAATACATCAATGATGTAATCTTCCGGTTTTAATCGTAGCGTTTGGTTAACTGCTTTTATTACAGCTTTAATTGTTTTTAAACTGTATTTCTTTTTCGCTTCAGGTTCCGTAAAAGTTGTTTCTTCCATTTTTTGTTCTCCGATTTTTAATTCGTCTTGGTCGCGAATTAAAATCAACTTAATATATTTTGTTATTCGCATTTGCATACGAGGCATTTTAATAGGTGCAACTCGTTTGAGTCGTAAGGTTATATAGTTTCCGGTGTGTGGATCTATATATTCGGTTATGGTTATCACCCCATAGTTTTGTTGATAATCGCAGTGCAAAATAAGAAACGCCTGCTGAAAAAAGATTTAAGAGAAACCAAATAGTTTCAATAAAGTTTAGAAAGAGCTTGATGCTTTTAGAAAGCAAAAGAAAAAAGTGAATAGTTAATGAAAGTTAAAAAAAGATTGTTGGGTAAATTTTGTTTAGTAAAAAATAAAAAAAAAGATTGTTGGGTATATATTGTATTGAATAAAACGTTTTTATTAATGATTGATTTCCTCCTTTAAGTCATTGAAAAATTCCGTGATATGACTTGTAAATATTATTTTGACTCGACCGCTTTTTAATAATGCAGGGAATTCTTTTTTGCAGTAATTTAGTATTCTTCCTTGAATACTTTGGGATAACGGTATTATGCAGATGAGATCATATCCGGCATTAATATCCTTTTCGATATTATTCCTGATTGTTCTGGTTGATTTTTCTGCTTCAAATGCAATATGCTTACGGTCTTTTATTGGTGTTATACAGCTAAGTCAGCGAAAACGCCTAAGACTTTTTTGTCGGTGTAGGTTTGGAGTCTTAATTCATTAGCGAGTTTTGCGCAGAAATTGACTATAAATGCATGACGGAAAGATGATCCTCTGTTGTATGTCGGTTTTGCCCGTCCTATTATCTCAGAACCTTCTTTTGTTATCTCACATATTATACTGAAAGAGTGTTTGTTTAAGTAAAGTTTATGCTTTGTTATGAAGTTATTCTTCTGAAGCTTATCTATATAATAAGTAAGGTTGCTTGCCGGCTTTTTAAGAACATTTGATATATCAGAAAGAGAGGTGAATTCAAGCCCGCTTGAATGAAGAAGTCTTAATAAAGTGTCTTCAAATTCAGTGATGATTCTTTCCGGCTTTTTGTTTTCTGGTTTATTATTTACCGGCGGTTCGATTTTAATTTTATTTTCTTCTATTGATATTGGTGATATTTGGGATATTGGTCTTTCCGGTAACGGTTTATATTTAAAGTTGTTGTTTCTTTCTTTGAGTTTCAGTATTTGTTGTTCCGTAAGTAACGGCGGAAATATTTTTTTCAATATAATAATGTGATACTGTCTGCATTCAGGCATACGTTGGATGCCTATGCCGTCCGGTAAATTGCTTATATATTTCATTGTTTCTGGTTCAAGAACGCCTTCGGTCATATATTTTATTTCATCAATGCTGCTGCGAAGACAAATTTTCCAATCGCTGTTTTTCTCTACTGTTGAATCAAGACCGGAGGGGGTTTGATCATATATCAATGAATTTATTCCATATTTTCTTCCTTCAAGATACAGTCTGGAGAGAATATATTGTCCTTCTCTGAACGTGTTTGAATTGATTACATCCTGATTGAATATGACATGTGCCTCGTCAATTGCAATAATCTGTCGCTGTTCTCTTGGCTTGTATTTTCTGCTGAGCATACTTCTTTGAAGAAGTATAGCTGTGATGATAGCTGTATCTGTAGTGTTCGGGTCATCAAAAACAAAAAGGCAATTTTTATTTATTATCTGATCAAAGAATCCATGCTCGACATTGAAAACTTTTCCGAATTTATTGTCTATATGAATTAATCTTTGAATTGCAGTTGCACACCAGTCTTTATCACGGAAAGACTTTGCTTTACTCAATCGTTCTTTCAGCTTCTTGATTATGTCTGATGTTGAAATAAACTCATCGGATTTTTTGGTTTTTATTAATTCTATCCAGACCTCTTGTGTTATAAAAGCACTGCCTTCTCCCATTTTTAATTCCCTGATTATATTTATCATACTGTCGGCATATACATTACTTGGAATATTTTTCGGGGGGTTCCAGAAATTAATTCTTAAATCCTGCATCTCGAATAAAAAACCATTGAGATATACTGCAAGTGCTTCAATGTTATTTCTGTTTGGAGTAAATATCCAATTAATATATCCGTACTTGTTGTATTGTATTGCGTGATTCATTAATAGAAATAAACTCTTACCTGTGCCGGGAATGCCTGAAAATAAACCGTTTGCAAAAATATTTTGGTTGCGGAAAACCGGTTGACCGGTCGGGTAATTTATTCCCGTGAAAATACCGTTGTCTGGTTTTGGAAGTTCTGCTGTTGCGTATAGAAGTTCTTTTGGAAGTTGGTTGTTGAATATTTTCTTTTTCAGTTCTTCTTTTCTTTTATATACTTGCATTAATGTGTTTGGGCTGACTATACCGTTAAGAATCGATTCATTAATGTAAGCCTGATATTCTGCACTTTGGTAAAGTTCTCTGCGAAAATAAAATAATTTTTTGTGCATACCCATGATTTAATTATCTCTTGAAAATAATGCAATTAGTCCTCCGACAATCAAACCTAATACCGGATTAATTCCTAATAAAAGGCTAACTCCTCCGCCTAATGTTGCTCCGGTAAAGAAAGCGTCTCCCGGTGTATAATCACTATCATCGGATTCATAATCTTCCGGGAGTGCCAACGGTAAATTTGAATAATTCATTGATTGTGGATTATTTATTAGTGATTGCTGTATGCTTCGTTGTACTTCTCTCAGTTTTTGTTGATAGATGATATCTTCTTGAACTCTGTCCATTTTATCAATTGAATGAATTCGTCCCAATCCCGGACTCTGAATTTTATGGTTCGGGCATAAACATTCTCCGGTATCAACATCATACGAAGGGATGCCGCCGAAATAATGACCGAAAGTGCACTCGTTGGGTGCTCCTGTAATTACTTGACCTGTTGTCTTGTCAACTACTATATGAATTTGAACTACTGTAACAGTTGTGTTTGTTGCAGTGTCAAATTCATTTGTTACCTGTTTGTGTGGATATGCTTCCGGATCACCGGGTTCCATATGAGGTATAACAATTGTTTTTTTACCGAGCCCTTGATTTTGCGTTGTTCCGAAATTTGCCATCATATCATCACTGAAAAAATCTTGATACTGTGTATCATTCATGAAACCGTTGTTAATATTCATTGTTTTTCTCCTAAATGTTTAATTTTATCAGTTAAACTGATTTAATAATTTTGTTGCGAAATATTTTTCCGCCTTTTCAGAGTCGTTTCCTCCTTTCTTTTTAATTATTTCTTGAGATTGTATGTTGTTTGTTTGTAATTCATAAATCGCGTTTTTTATGGTGTTAAGTTCTTCAAACTGTTCTTGAAGCAGCGTTATAACTTTATCGTTTTTCTGCATCATGTCTTTTTTAATTAATGATTTTAAGTAATGCATGTGCGGGATATTTTTACTGTAGTGATGTACAAGTTCGGTTTCATTTTCGTAAAAATTTATCGACACTCTTAAAACAACTTTTCGCATTATTTTATTCCTTGTTCGAAATAGTGTTGTGCTAATATAAAACTGCCTAAAGCGTTGCCTAATGTCAGTAGTTCCGGACTCATCAGTTCCATTTTATAGGGAAGGCTTTTTAAATACGGAAACCAAGATTGAGATGCTCGTCCTGTCAGTAGGCAGAAGTCCGGTTGTGCATATGATAAGAATTCATTTGTTTTAACTTTTATGTCTTCAGCGACAAAGTTTATGTTTGGTCGCAATAGATTTTTTATTGATGCTTTTTTGCCGTGTATATACAGCGGGGTACTATTTATGAAATGATGTTCAAAGACAGCCGGATGAATTCTTGTCTTGTATTCATAAAATATATTATCGGTTGTGATTTTTATTACTCTTCTGAATCCGAGATCAGGGTGAGTTTCATAATTAATAATACTCATGTTGTTGACGTGCAGTAAATCAAGTGTAACGCCGCCTGCGTCTACTATAACAATGTTGCTGTTTTGATGCGGGTGATTAATTATTGAATTGTATTTTTTCTTTAGCCATGCCAGTAGAGCCGGAATTGGTTGTTCGATAAGCTTTAGTTTCTGTATGTTGATGTTTACTGTATGGCTGAATGTTTCTCCGCCTTTTTTATAGACTTTTACTTTATGTTTTTTTATCAAATTTTGCTGAATTATTTCTTTGCCTATTACTATTTGATCTTGTGTAACTGCTAATACACCTGAAGCTTCGTATGTTCCGTTTGGTAAATGACGTGCGAATGCCGCGGGAAGTATTTGGTTTATCTCATCAATGATTGTGTTTTTGTTTACGGTGTAATTTAATCTAACGTTAGGGTTGCCGGAAAGTCTTAATGCTTGTTCACCAAAAACAAATGGCGGGAAACCTTCTACTTCAAGAACATCAAATGTTTGCTTCATTCCTTCGTTGTTTAAGGTTTTTAAAATATTTTCTGATATATTTACGCGGGCAATGTTTTCAATAAAGATATTATTGTTTATGATTCCCTTAAATGCACTGTATGCTGAATCTGCTGCAAACAAAATCATGACATACTCCGAGAATTATCAATACTATTTGAATCAGATATTTTGCATTTTTTGTTATAATTAAAACTGTATAGATTATAGTGATAGTTATACAGATGATGATAAATATTGTGGGGATTATAGTGATAGTTATATAGATGATAATAAATATCGTAGGGATTATCGCGATAATTATAATGATTACAATGGGTAAAATTTGCATCGAAAAATATTTGTTTTTTATGAAAATCTTTAAACGCGCTGTTATTTTTCATAATAGTTCTCCTATACATAAATTAAAGTTGGTCGGTCTGTTTTTTTAGGCAGACCGACCAACTAACTTAAATCCGCTTAATATTTCTTCGTATTATTGTAGAATCTTGAGTCGTAAAAATTATTATAGGTTGCCGGTTTAGTGTCTTTAGGATGATTATGCGGTATCCTTGCTAACTCATTTAAAGTTTTTACATAACGTTGATTTGCTGCCTTAATATAATATAACTCTTTTTGTGGATTCATTTTGAACTCCTTTAAAACATAGAATTTGAACATTCCATACGGAATGATCTTGACTTAACTAAGCCAGAAACTAAAATAATTTCACCTCCTTCCAATTAGAATTAATTCATTCCATATGAAATTACTACGTTAGTTAATCGTTCCATTTTACAATTCTTCAATTCTCATAATATTGCTTAATAAAATAGCAGCTTTTCTATGTGTGGTTTTATATTTAAAATTTCGAGAATTATTTTCACTGAGGGGATAAAGTAAAACCATAACGACTACTGAATCATCAACCCCTATAACTATTCCGGAATATTTCTCTGTAGGTGATTTTGTAGTAATCAATACTTTCTTTTTTAGAAAATTGACTATATGTTCTTTTGGCATAAAGCGCCCCCTAAAAAATTATAACTACATATATTATTCCACGTTTTGCATATTCATGCTTAAATTCCGTATTAATTGATTTTGAAAATATATTTTCTATATAAGATTTCTTAACTTTATTTATTTTTGAGGCTGCAGTGATTATGCTTTTATTTTTTATTATCATTTATATTTCCTTATTATGAACTTAAATATATTAAACCAAATAATGTACCATAAAAGTGTCCGGGAAATGATTAAGCTTGTTATTATCGTTATAGTTGGCATTTATGAATAAAAATAATTTTCACTTATCTATTTATTATAAAATGTCTTGGGTATGATAAAAATGTCTGAATACTTTTAATTATTAATTTATAATAAACATGGTATGTAATAATCATTGTATATTTGTTTATATCTTGGAATACAGAAAATATTAGAGGGTTATTAATAAGTAGTAACAATCGAAAGATTTATAAATGTGCTCATCATATTATATTAGTAAAATGGCAAGTATTGATAAATGCTGTGATTTTTATCTTCCGGACGAAGAAAAGGACCCAAGAACTCTTACAAGATATCAAGCAATTAATGCTGATAATTATATAGAAGTATATCATTTAACCAGACATATAAAACGTACAAAAAAACCAACTTGGAAAATAAAAAACGGTGATATAGGAGACATATTTAAAAAAGTAGAGAAAAAATATGAGAATATAATACGTGGGAGTAGTGGTCTACAAGTAATAATTTATGATTCAAACTTAAATAAAATGGGAGAAGTAAAATTCCATGGTAATATAACTCATCCCGAAGGAGGAGACAAATTAATTTATCGTGATAATCAAGGTAATAAAATAGGAGAAGAACCCGATTGTTTCAGAAGAATAAGAAATAATCTGGATTAGATAAATCCTCTTTAATAATTCCTAATAATTTCATTCTTTCTATATATCTTTTTGCAGGATTAATATCTTTATTATTAAATAATGTTTTAATATCCTCTTTCATAAAAGAGTTATTTCTAAATTTCATAAATATTGCGTATATTCTTTTTTTTACATCAACTCTTTCATTAGATATTTTAGCAGATATAATATTATATATTGCTTTCTCAGTGTTTGTTAAATTAGTAATGCTATCAATGTCAAAATCATATTCAATTAAATATTCTTCCTTAAAATCATCTACTATATCTTTTAAACCGGAAATATTTTCAGGACAATTATTAGAAATAAACTTTTCTAAACGATTGTTTAACTTTGTTTTTAAATCATCTTTTAAATCATTAAATGAATACGTGTCTAAAAAATGATCTCTAAGTAAAGGGATATCTTGTAGTCTGTCTCTTAATGGAGGTATATATATTACTTTTTTCATTATACGACGGAAAAAGGCATCACTTATTAGTCCGTCTTGTTTCATTCTCCATACATTTTTATTTGTAGCAGAAATAAAACGAAAATTAAATTTTTTAACTTTACCAGGGGCCCCTATCCGTGCTATTTCTTTCTCTTCTAATACTCTTAAAAGTGCTCCTTGTGAATCAAGTCTTATTTCTCCTATTTCATCGAAAAATATTGTCCCATTATCAGCTAATTCAAATGCGCCGATTATTTCATTATCATTTATTCCCCCAAGAGCGCCTCTTTCTCGCCCTTGAATAAATTGTTCAAACAAATCACCTTGTATAAGAGTTGCACAATTTACTGGTATAAACTTATTATTTCTCCTATTATTATTGATATTATGTAAAAATTTAGCTACACCTTCTTTTCCGGAACCGCTTTCGCCATAAATAAAAACTTCTCTATCTGAAGCTGCTATTTTTTTTAAACGCTCCCAATTAAAAGTTCCTATCATGTTTTCTATTTGATCTTTTTCAGGTTTAAATTTATCATTATTTACTTTTTCAGTATTAGACAACTCAGTAATATCAACAAGTTGTACTCCCCATTTTTCCTTCAATACTTCTTTATTTTCAAATAACTGATAATTATAATCTTTTTGTTTATTTTCGCTTTTATAAGAATTCTGTCTTGCTATGTGAATATTTGTCCCTATGTTAATACTTTCAATTTTTATATCACTATTTTCACCTCTAAGATTTAAAACAATATTGTTTTTTTCTATATAGTTTTTATTTTTATTCATTACTTGTTGTTTAAATATTCTATTTATACTTACATTTTCTTTTGTCTTTTCACAGATAACTGAGTCTTCTATTTTCTGTCTTTCTTTTAAATAGCTTAATTCAAATCTATGTTCACCACAAACACATGGAAGCATTTCTTTAGGTTTAATATCATTAAATATTTTATGAATTAAATTAAAGTAATTTTGAATAATTGCGAGTAATTCGCTTTTATTAGTTCCACTAATTCTAATTTTAATAACATTTTCAACTTGTTTAATATATGCTTTTTCATTATTATACTTAATATAACATCCTTTCTGCCAACATAAATAGTCACCATTCTTTTTTATCAATAATCTGTAGATTTTAACAATAAATTTGGTTATTAAACCATTAGGTAAAAAATTATAATGATATTCAAAAATCAAATCTTCTTTATCATTATTCCATTTATAATCTATCTTTTTGTTATTTTCAGCTAAGCAGGCCACTACAAGATAATTATTGTGATTTTCCATTGGGAATCCAAGTCTAAATTCATATAATAAATCAGGAATAACATTATATAAGAAATATTCATTAGTATAATTATTTGTATCTAATATATCTGATAATATATTCGATAGAGAGCTTATTTTTAATACTCCTTCGTTATTGTTAACTTGTTCAGATATAATAATTTTAAAAAATACTTTTGATACCCATTCTGGATTTAAAAATATTATTGATTTTAAATTGTTATTATCTTTAAAATGTAGGCATATTCCCAAATAACAAAAATATTCTAGTAATATATCAGCCTCAATTTTGGATAAATTATTATTTTCACAAATATTTAAATATTCACTTTTTTTTAACATAGTGGATGATTTAACTTTTTCTTTTATTTTATTTCTTATTTCAAGCCATGCTACAGACCAAAATGTTTTCATTAATGGAAGTTTCCAAGATACTTTAGCAATTTCCTTTATAAGATTTTCGACCCCTTCGTTTTCTGTACAGCTGATTTTATGAAGCCTATTTTTTATTTGAGGGAATTTCTTTTTTAAGTATTTCATGTTAATTTCTATAGCATTTCTTTCCGTTTCATTTAAAAGGTCTATTTTATTTAGGACAATAATAATAGAACAGTCTTTTGACAGGTTAACTATATTATTTAACCAGATTTCAATATTCTTTTCATTATCTTTTGTCCATAATAAAATAAATACTGACCAATGTGATATGAAAAATTGACTTAATCCTTGTTTTATTACTTCCCCTGCAAAATCCCAGATGTAAAAGTTAATCTTTTCTTTATTATCTGGTGTAGGAATACAAAAGTCATGATGGATATCTATACCATATGTATCTACTTTAGGCTTTTTATATTCTATATTTCGAAAGCAACATGATAAATGAGTTTTACCTACATTTTTATCGCCAACTATTAATAACTTTACTTCATTGCGAAATTCAAAATCACGTTCATTGTCTTTTTCCGAAGGGTATAAAGAAATATCATCAAATTCTCTATCACCAAGCCAACCTGAAATTCTGTATCTACGCATATCAACAGTGTTTCTAATAAATGATGCTATTGCATTAGTTCCTTGTTTAACAATACCTAATGGAGGGAAATTGATTGGGTTACCATTAATTAATAATGTTTTTCTTGACTCAGGTTGAGAGACTATCCCTTTTGGTAATTTATATATACTAAATATTTTATTGTTTCTTATATCTAATAAATCAAGGTTTACGAGTTGATCTATCTTATCGGGTAATTTAACAATATTATTATCCGCTAGACAAAGCTCTTGCAGATTTTTTAATTCACATAATTCATCAGGAATACTGCTTATACCTGTATTATTCAAATCAAGCAATTTTAACTCTTTTAATTTTAAAACAAATTTTGGAAATAAATCAATTTTATTATCTTTTAATATTAATCCTTCTAATTCTAACAAATTACAAGAAACATCGGGTATTTTTTCAATCCCTGTATTTTCGAGATTTAATACTTTAAGCTTTTTAAGATATAATATTTCTTTTGGAATTTCTTTAATAGGATTATTTATTAAAGTTAGTATTTCTAAATTATATAACTCTGATATCTCTATTGGGAAATTACTAATTTTGTTATTGCTTAGTCTCAGTATTCGTAAAGTGTTTTTTCTTTTTGATATTCCGTTAGGTAAATTCTGAATATTATTATCATGAAGAGAAAGAACTTCTAATTTTGGGATATCCCATATTTCAGCAGGTAAAGTTTTAATGTTATTATTATATAATTCCAAGATTTTTAGTTTTTGTAATTTACAGATATTTTTTGACAAATTATTTACTTTACAATTAATAATTGTCAAATGTTCTATATTATATAAACTACTAATATTTTCTGTAATGTTGCTAATATTGCTTTCTGTGATATATAGTTTTTTTACTTTTTGTAAGGCGACCATATTAGCCGGGAGCTTTAATGCTTTATTATTATTTATGCGAATTTCTTTTGCTTGTAGAATTTCTTTTCCGAAATCAGATATATTAGTTCTAATAAAATTAATGACCAAATCATTCCCATGAAAATATCCAAACCCATTAGGAATTCTTTGCATATTTGAATCACGTATTGTTAGAAATTGTAAGTTTTCAATATTTTTAACATTTTCAGGTATTTCATTAATATTGCAATTAAACAAAACTAAATCGTGTATATAAGTAAACTTGCCTATTTCTAAAGGAAGTTTAATAAAATTTTCACAGTTTATTTCTTCTGTTTTAAAATAACCCATTTACATTATCTTTTTTATATTATTTTTCATAAAAATATAATAAATATTTATTGTATGTCAATAATATTATATTATAATAATTTTATACCAAGATTTGTTATATAATATTAAAATAATTATTTTCCTTTTTTATCTTAATATACTTTATTGTTTTATTAATAATAATATATAGAACTTATCGCTGTCATTTATTGGTAGTGTAAATCGAAAATAACTCCTTTGTCTCATTCTGAAACTACAAACCAATATCAACATATTAAACGAAAAGATGTTCGCAAATGAATAATATGTGTTGAAATACAATTTGTAGTAGTAGTAAATATTAACTGATGTGAAAAAGAAAAATATAATTTGTTGATACGAGATATCTTAATAATATTATTTATTTCGGTATTTCTCCGACGGAATGTTTATATAGTAGTTGTGCTTTTAATAATTTCAGTGATTAGAATTAAATAAAAATGCCAGATAAAAATAATAAAAAAGGGGAGAGTATAAATAATGATCAGTTTACAATATCAGTGGATTTTACAACTAAAGAAGCATTAGAAGAACATTACTCAAGAATTATCCGGCAGATAAATCGGTTTTGTAATTTCAGGGAAAATTTTAATAAACAAGTTAAAAATATAAAAGGTCCGGATAATGACGGAAAGAAGCATACTGAAAATGAATCTTTCCATTCATCTGGTGTTATTCATAAAGCGGTAAATAATAATGTAAATAAAAGTAAGGTGGTAATTGATTTTGAAAATATATTTTCAATAGTAGAAAATAATATTCTTAATACATTTGCAGTTGAAGCAATGAGATTTAGAAATAATCCGCAAACTGTGATGGAATACTTAAGATTTCTTAAAAATGTTAATGTTGAGTTGGATAATAAAATGTTATAATATTATTATAGATGTATTTGTTTATTTAGGTATTGGCGTTTTGAAAATTTAATAGTTAATGAATTTTATTTATATGTGCTTATTTATTACTTTTTGTTATAATTTCATTTTTTAATTAGGATCTTATTATGTTTCATTAATTTGTGATTTGATAATAATTTAAACTTTTATTTGTTGACTTATTTGAATAGTTACTGGTGTATAAATATCTATATTCTGTTTTTGAGTTTCAATACTAACTATTAAAGAATATCTACTTTTATTATTTACTTTTCCTAAATATTTTCGTTCTTTCCACCATCCGATACTTGGATAAATTGCAATTAAATTAGATGATGCCAAATCTGCTGCGGTGCCTTTCCAGATATCAGAATGAATTGAACCTTTATTTCTTTTTTGACCAATAACCCAATGTGAAGATGGACTATTAGTATCAGGTTTCTCCTCATCATTGTCTCTTGCAGCTTTATTGATTCTTTTAACAAATTCGTCCTCTGATTCAGTTGGAGAATTCAAAGCAAATCTTAAACCATGGGAAGGATATCGATATCTGTCCTGCCAGCCAATTTCTCCCGGTCCCGGTTCTATAAAATAAGAAAGCGTAACTCTCATTCTGACTTCTGTTTTTCCAAGTTCTTTTAATGCCTCTGCCGGCCAGGGAAGTCTATAAAGATGCATTTCATTAGTTTTAATAGAAGCTTTATTGTCTTTAATAAAAGGTTGTATTTCAGACTCAGCAATAAGAGTCAGACTATTATTCGCACAATATAGAGCTTTTTTTAAATCCGGCACTCCATAACCGCAAACTCTTAATAAATTATAAATTTCTCTTTTAGTATCCTTTTGAGCAAATTGATTTCTTAATTCATCTGGCCATTTAGCAGAATGTACTATTAGCCCTCTGATAGTTTCCGGCCAATAATCCGGATACACGGTTTGAATGCGAGCTGCAAAATACGCTGCTTGTGCAGTAGCTGCACTCGTCATGTTAAATGGCTTAAAGAGTCTTTCTTGTGGTCTGTGAAATGTGGAAATTAATGATAATTCATTGGCTTCTGAACAAAATTTTGAATTATCTATTGCAATATTCCCTCCTTCAAAAACAACTTCAGGTTTAATAGGCCATTTATTTTCCCAAAGCCTGGAACATGTGCTAAATGGTGAAAGTTGATTCTCTTTTGCTAAAGCTGAATAACCGTTAAGATCTTGAGATGTTATTTCTGTTAGCCTTGTATATGCTCCAATGGTTAATGCGTTCCAAGCTTGCCCGGGATCGTGAATGGAATCGGTTATTTGATTATCAGGATAATTATAAATTTGATTAAAATCTGTAATATTTCCGGTAGCCAAAATTATTAATTTTTTCCCCTCATCAGAAAACCCGGATGTAATATTATCAATTGCCCCAGACCATGAAGATGGTCGTCCTCTGTCACGAGTATCAATAGCTGTTACCGCAGAACAAATAATACGTTTATTGTTTGGTTTATTGATTTCCGCAATACTTATTGCTCGTGATGTAATATCTCCCCATAATTCCTTTTTATTTTGACCTCTTGGAGGTAATATTTTCACGGATTCCAGTTTATGATATAAAGTAATGGTTTCTTGATTTTCTAATAATTCCTGTAAATTATTATATGCAGCTACTCCTGCCATTAATGTTCCATGTCCATCATGATCATTGGTTCCCCATTCATTATTTACTGTCATACAATTATCATCAGGTATAACCGGTTCTATCAAAGGATGCCCTCTATTAATTCCGGTATCTAATACGCAAACAGATACTTGAGAATTATTATCAATGGAAAGCCTGTCTAACAAATCGTTTGCCCATTCTTGTTGTTCAAATGGTTTTAAACTTAATATAAAATCAGCAGTGTCTTTTGCTTTCCTGTATTCTGCAATATCATCGGAACCTAGAGTTAGGTTCTGTAATTTTTCTTTGTTAACTTGAATAAGTTTTACAATCCTTTCAGGGAACTTAATGGAATCGGAAGTTGAATTTATTTGTAGTTTTGATAAAAGATTTTTAAATTTATCTGTTGCATTATTAGTATCTCGTAACCATACTTCACACCAAATCAAAGTGTCATCAGGTATTAAATCTTTATCATCAGTCCAAAAAGAGTCTATTAGTAATGCTTTCCTTAATTCATTAATCGAGTTAATTAGTTGTTTGTTTTTTGGGTTTCCTTGTGATGTTGTTTCTTCTAAATAACGTTCTATTTTTTGAAAAAAAACATTATGCTTATTTTTTGGTATATATACTGTTGCATAGCTTATTGTTCCCCCACCTTCTTTTTTTGTGTTTTCTTCTTTTCGAACATTACAAAGTCTTATACCTTGTTTTAAATCTTCTAAACTTTTAATTGCTAATTCAAAACCCGGAGAACTAATAAATTCCAAATAAATACCATTTCTTTCAGGATAGGCAACTAAAAACTCATTTTGTGATTCATGCCATGCTTTTTTAAATAATTTCAGGATTTTTTGACCATGCTTAATTCGATCCCGTGGTGGCGAATTAATTTTACTATTTCCTCCTTTTTCAGATGTATAAGGAGAACGTTTATTAGGCCCGGGTAATTTGATATGTTTATAAGAATCTGACACTAATATCTGATTCCTTGATTAACTTTAACTCTGTTCACTAACATACTAATTATTTCTTTTGTGGTGGTTTTTTTTGTATTACTAAGGATTGATTTTTTAATTGCATCAATACATGCCGAAACAATTTCAGCATGACTAAGAGATTGATTTTCTACAAAAATAGATTTCCAATCTAAATCAGACGGTTTAAAAGACCCTATTGTGTTTAGTATTAACTTTTTTATTTCTCCTTCATTTGGATAATCATAGAATAATACATCGTCAAATCTGCGAAAAAGTGCCTTATCTAAAAGCTTTGGATTATTTGTTGCAGCGATTATTATGCTATCTGAAGTATCAAGCTCAATAAATTGTAAAAAAGAATTTAAAACTCTTCGCATTTCTCCAACATCATTATCTAATGAGCGTTCTCCTCCGATTGCATCAAATTCGTCAAATAGATATAAGCCGTGTTCCTTCTCAATTAAATCAAATATTTGTCTTAACTTGGCACTTGTTTCTCCCATAAATTTAGTAACTAAGTTATCAATTTGGATTGTATAAAGTGGAATATGTAATTCATAGGCAAGAACTCTTGCTGTCATAGTTTTTCCTGTTCCGGGAGGACCTGTTAACAATAATTTTCTTCTATGACTTAATCCGTAAGATTTAAGTTTGGATTGCTGTTTATATTCTTGAATAATTAAATTTATTCTTTCTTTTAAAATAGAATTTATTACTATTTCTTCTTTTGAGGTTTTTGATTTTTCAGTTAATACAAGACCTTTTAGTTCTTGTGGGAATGTTTTTAATTTTTGGATATTCTTTTTTCGTTCAAGGTCAATTACTTTTCTAATAGAATGCGCTAAAGCAGTGTGTCCTTTTTTTGCTTCATAAGCAATTACTTGCAAAGCTATGGTATAAAACCTTTCAGGCTCATTGCTGAAATGTGATCGAATTAAGGATTTTAATTGTTCTGCCGTTGCCATTTTATTTTCCTTTTATTATATTATCAGCACATTATTTTATCAAATTATAATATCTATGTATTATCAATGATTTATATTTAATTAAATATAAGTATCATTTCTTATATTTTCCCTGTAATTGTAATAACAAAGTATTAATTTAAAAGTATACATAAGATTTTGATTTTATCAATCTCTATTTTTTAAAGGATGTTGTGTAAAATAATGTTATTATTGGTGATAAATATGTATTACACAATCTAAGTTGCAAAAGTTACATTGTTGATTTTTTAACTGGGAATATACGCATATTATATTTTCGTATAATTTGGCTGAATTATTTATTATGTAGTTTAGTGTTATGTTGTAATAGAGGAGGCTCGTATGCAGGGAGGTGATAACAGTGCTTATTATTGGTTGTATATAGTTTCATTTGTCTTGAATGGTAATTATCTGATAATGTTATTATATTGTTGATGTTAGTGTTTCTTTTATTTTATTGTCTTTTTTCTTTGTTTTTTATTTTTATGTTTTATTGGTATTATATATTAATGAAGCGTTGAATCCGAATCGGTTCAAGTTATTTTTTTACTTTTCTTACATTAAAAATGCATGAGTTTACGTACACTAATTTAATGTAACTGAATCTTTTTATTAATAATTAAGTAAAAACATATATTTCTATTTTAAGTTGCCGTTATTAATAGATTTAATTTAATTATTGTATTTCTTTTTGTATTTCAACAAATATTCCTGTATTATTTATCCGAAAATGTTAGAAGGGTTTATTAATAATTTCTTTCATATTCTAATAGTTGGTTATTTATAAATCTATTGCAGCGATAAATTGAAAATATTCTTTTCACCGCTAAGATTGTTTTATAAATATAAATATTTAAAAAAGGGGTGGTGTTAGTTGATGTTAGAAAATAAATTTGTGCTTATTTTGTATACTGTAAAGTTGACGAGAATTTCAAAGTTATTAAAGCTTTTTGAAAATCAATATCGTGTTTTTTTGAAAGATATTCGTTTTAAACTTTCCGGTGAGGTTTATCGTCAAGCTAAAAATGATTTGGATGATATTAATAAAACACTTCATGATAATAATTGCCCGAGGATCCTTGAGTTAAAACTTGCAGAACGACATGGTAAAAAAGATCAGAAAGTTTTAATTAAAAACATTGATTATAAAATTACTGTTAAGAATGATTATTCTCAGACAAAAATTGAATATATCAAGCGTGATTCTTTGAAGGATAATTTAGGTTAGGTGTAAATGACTGGAAATAATATTGCTATTAAAGAAAAAGATTATACAAATTATGAATCAATTACTTTTAAAAATCTTAACATTTCTGATACCGGTGTAGCTTATTACAATTCAGGGTCATTTCGTTTGCATCTTCCCTCAGTGTTTTTTAGTTTATTGGATTTGAAGAAAAGAAAGCCTATTAAATATTGTGCTGTTTATAATTATTTTTATCATAAAGATGAGTGTCATGAATTTATTGAACAACTTTATAAAAATAAAAAAGTTTTTATAATTGTTGAATTCAAAAAGAAATTTGTTAAGCCCAATTATGAATAAATCACTTTGTGCACATATCCTTTTTTTGTATGACATCTTACCATTTCAAAATAAAGCCAGATAAGTATTTTCCTTGAAACGGCACTGATACATGTAAAACTTTGTTTGTTCTTTGCTTTTAATCGCTCGTAAAATCCTTTGAATTTATTCTTATTTTTTATACCGATAAATTTTAGTGTTGTCATAAATAGTGTTTTTCTTATTCTTGAATTTCCTCTTTTTGATAATACAATATGTCCTCTTTTAGAACCGCTTTGTGTTATCTTCACATCTAATCCGGCAAACTTTACTATTTGCTTACAATTATCAAAACGCATCACATTGCCAATTTCACCAATTATTACACTAGCAGTAATAACATTTATTCCAGGCAGAGTAAGTAGATTTTTATATTCACTATTATCTATCATTTCTTTCAGTTTCTTAACCATGTTGTCTATGTTATTTTGATTGTCAAAATATAATGTTATCAATGAATTTAAATTAATATAATCCTTTTTTGATATACCAACAGTTTGAGTGAATGCATCCTTGATTTTTTTGATTACAGAATAATGTAATCCAAGCATATGATCTTTCGAATATTTACATAAGCATTCAAAAGAATTTTTCTGTATTCCTTTAACACCAAAATGCTCCAATAATCGTAAAGAAGTAACTGAAAGCTTTCTTGAAAATTTAGATTTCAATTCAGGACACACTCTGAAAAGCTCATCAATTAATTTATTCTTAACTTTACTTTGATAATGAACCATAAAATCATAAAGTCGGGATAATTTTTTTAATTCTATATTATTAGTAATGTCTTTTATTATAAAATCGTCTTTGATTTTTCTTAAATCAGCAAGAAATTCAGCATCTTTGCTGTCTGTTTTCACATTATCATTTAGAAACTGTCGAAGTTTCTCTGCTTTAAAACTATTTATTCTTTTAATATCGTATCCCTGTTTTGATAAAAATGAATAAATAAGCAGAGAATAAGTTCCTGTATCTTCAATGCAAATTTTTGCTGTTCTATCTATTAAAGATGTAAGTTTTCCATAATCATTTTTACTATTATTTATAAAAAACTTATTAAGTATTTTCCCATCATCATCTTTAATACATATACAATGATTTATTCCTGCGTCTATACCAACATACATTCTCTATTACCATAATTAATATAAAGGTGGCATCACTTTAAAATACTAATTGAATTCGGACGTGCACATAAAGTCACAAAACCACAAACACCAGTCATACAATGACACCACCAATTTGATACCACTCACGGGTGGTATTAATATTGATTTCTAACTATATAAAACAAACATTAATACTTCCATTAACATTACACCACAAAACAATTAATTACATATATCATCCAACGAGAAAAAACACAACGAACACTCCAATTTCCAAACAAAGCCCATTAAAGCATTGAAATGCGCTGACCGGGAATCGAACCCGGGCCGAAGCCTTTTTGCAAGACGAAAAGATCAGAAAAAATACTGATTTCCGCTACCTTGGCAAGGCCCCATTGTACCATTCAACCACTACTCATTATTAAAATAAATATTTTTGTTGTGATTGATATATTTTCTCGTCGGTAAATT
>Ga0256845_1001287_pt1 | contig 20452 bp, 19 predicted proteins | sample RiftiametaG_FD_189101 | JGI IMG/M metagenome (GOLD analysis project Ga0256845, IMG submission 189101) | Tube worm associated microbial communities from hydrothermal vent at the East Pacific Rise, Pacific Ocean - Riftia | ecosystem: Host-associated > Annelida > Integument > Unclassified ...
AAATTATATCCTGAAAGCTCAATTCAATTCTCCATTTTCCCATCTAAGTATTAATTTTCTTGCAGCATAAACTTCATCAAGTCTGGATAAAGGTGTTGAATAAGGAGAGTTTTTAACAAACTCCGGATCCTTTTCAGACTCATCAAGTATTTTTATCATTGTTTCTATAAAGTAATCCAATGTTTCTTTGCTTTCCGTTTCCGTAGGTTCTATCATCATTGAACCGTGAACTATCAGAGGAAAGTATATTGTAAAAGGGTGAATGTTATAATCAAGTAATCTTTTTGCTATATCCAGAGTCCTCACACTAAGCCCCTTGTCAGAGAACACAACTTCATGCAGAGATTTTGATTTAAATGGAAGATCAAGATGTCCTTCAAGTTTTTTTCTGATGTAATTGGCATTTAAAACCGCATCTTCAGCAACTTTTCTAATATTTTCTCTTCCAAGTGACATTAAATAAACCAATGCTCGAAGGATTACAAGGAAATTGCCATAAAAGTTTTTTATTCTTCCTATTCCTTTTGTATTAAAATATTTAACAACATATTTATCACCTTTTTTTATTACTTCAGGAACCGGAAGGAAAGCGGATAAAGTTTCTGAAACTCCGACAGGACCTGAACCAGGACCTCCGCCGCCATGTGGAGTTGAGAATGTTTTATGAAGATTAAGATGAATTACATCTACTCCAAGTTTTCCGGGTTTTAAAATACCTAAGAAAGCATTCATATTCGCTCCGTCCATATACAAAAGTGATCCGTTAGAATGTAATAATTTAGCAATCTCTTCAATATTTTTCTCAAAAATCCCAAGAGTATTCGGGTTTGTCATCATTAGGGCGGCAACATCGGAATTAAGATGTTTTTTTAATTCCGAAATATCTATTATTCCATCTTTATTTGAGGGTATCTCTCGGACTTCATATCCTGCAAAATGAGATGATGAAGGATTTGTTCCATGAGCGGAATCCGGGATAAGTACGATTTTTCTTGGATCTCCTTTTGAACTTAGATATTTTCTTATTGTCATCATTCCTGCAAGTTCTCCGTGAGCACCAGCGGACGGAACCAGAGTAAAGGAATTCATTCCTGTTAATTTTATTAACCATTCTTCCAGACTTTTAAGTATTTCAAGATTGCCCTGAACGAGTTCTGTAGGAGAATAGGGATGGCAGGAAAATGATGTCATGTTTGCAATTCTCTCATTGATTTTAGGATTGTATTTCATTGTGCATGAACCGAGTGGATAAAAACCGTTATCAACACTATGATTAAGTTTTGAAAGGTTCATAAAATGTCTTACAACTTCAACTTCCGAAAGTTCCGGAAAATCTTTTATTTCAGTACGGAGTTTATCTTTACCGACAGATATGATGTCCTCCGAAATATCATTAGCGGAGAATGAATATCCTGTTTTCCCTTTTCTGCTTTTATTGAAGATCAATTCAGGTAGCTTTAACATTATAATTCTCCTATCAATTTTGCAAATTTTTCAATATCCGATTTTGAATGAAGTTCTGTAAAATTAATTAAAATTGAATTTTTCATGTTCTTGAAGAACCATTTAAGTGGAATACCGGCAAGAATTTTATTATTTTTCATTTTATCAAGAAATTCAGTGACATCAATATCCGTTAATTCTATTACAATTTCATTAAAAAATTCACCGGAAAATTTAATCTTTATCTTTTCAAAATTTGATACCAATTTTTTAAAATAAGCTGCGTTTAAATGATTTGATTTTGAAATTTTCATCATTCCATCTTTACCCAATACTGACAAAAATATTGCTGCTCTTAAAGCACACCAAGCTTGATTAGAACAGATATTTGAGGTAGCTTTCTCTCTCTTAATATGTTGTTCCCTTGTGGAGAGAGTCAGTACGTAACCTCTTCTGCCTTTGGAATCAACGGTTTCTCCGACAAGTCTACCGGGCATTTGCCTTACAAGTTCTTTTCTTGCAGCCATAAAACCGAGATATGGTCCTCCGAAAGATAATGGTAGTCCGAAACTTTGTGCTTCACCTACAGCAATGTCAACCTGATTGTCTCCGGGTGAGGTAAGAAAGGGGAGAGAGAATGCTTCGGAAATAACCTGTACTGATAGTCCTCCGGATTTGTGGATTATGTCAGATAGATCAGAGGAATCTTCAACGATTCCAAAAAAGTTTGGGGATTGAAATAACAAACCGGCTGTATTCTCATCAACTTTTTTTTTAAGATCTTCTATATCGGTTTTACCGGAGATTTGATCATATTCTATCTCTTCTATTGAGATTTCAAGATTTTGAGTGTAAGTTTTTATAATTTCAAAATATTCAGGATGAATGTTTTTTGCAACCAAGATTTTGTTTTTTCTTGTTTTTCTTATTGCAAGAAGCAATCCTTCTGCTGCAGCAGTGCCTCCGTCATAAAGTGAAGAATTTGAAACATCAAGGCCGGTAAGAATTGAGATCATTGTCTGATATTCAAATATAGCTTGCAGACTTCCCTGACTTACTTCAGGCTGATAAGGGGTATATGGAGTGACAAATTCACCTCTGTTGCTAAGATAATTAACTACTTCTGGAATAAAATGGTTGTAAGCTCCACCACCAAGAAAGCTTAAATATTCTTTAAAACTGTTTTTTTTTCCTATTTCGTCGAATTTTGCTATAAGTTCGTTCTCTTCTAATAAGTGTGGAATATCATCAAGTGGAAAATAGGAGTTCTTCTCAGGAAGGTCTGAAAAAAGTTCTTTGATATCTGAAATACCGATCTCTTTTTTCATATCTTCTCGATCGGAATCTGTGAGAGGAAAAAATCTCATATTTAAATCTCCTTATTGTCCTTTTAAATATTTTTCATATGTAATATTATCCATCATTTCATTCAGGTCATTATTATCTGAAATTTTAATTTTTAAGATCCATCCATTGTTGTAAGGATCCCGGTTAATTGTTTCCGGTGAATCTTCAAGAATAGAATTTACTTCCACAATTTCTCCACCTACAGGAGTATATATGTCATTAACAGCTTTAACAGATTCGATATTTGAACAAACATCTCCTTTGGATAGAGAATCCCCCGGATTAGGAAGATCAATATATACAACATCACCAAGCTCTTTTTGAGCATAATCGGATATTCCTATAGTAGCGATATCTCCTTCAAGTTTGACCCACTCGTGCTCTTTTGTAAATTTAAATGAATTTAAATCCATAATACTCCTCCATATAAACAATCTATTTTTATTGACTATTTAATTCTTTTATAAAAAGGGGTTTCAACAACCTTACAATTAACTTTTTTTCCACGGATATCGACTTGAAAAATCGTTCCGACTTCACATTTTTCTTTCGGAAGATATGTTAAACCTATTGATTTTTTTAAAAACGGAGCATAAGTTCCACTTGTGACAATCGAATATTTTTCAGATCCGGAATATACATCATATCCATGTCTTGCAATTCCTCGATCAATAACTTCAAAACCGATAAGTTTTCTTTTTATTCCTTCTTTTTTCTGTTTTTCAAGAGCATATTTACCTATAAATTCTCCTTTCTTAAACTTTAAGATCCACCCTAAATCAGCTTCAAGAATAGTATGAGAATCGTCTATGTCATTTCCATATAGTGCCATTTTCGATTCGAGCCTAAGAGTATCTCTGGATCCGAGCCCCGCAGGAATTATACCGACTTTTCCCCCTTCTCCAACAAGATCTAAGAAGAGTTGAGAAGATTTATCTTCATCGGCAATAAAATAGATCTCAAAACCGTCTTCTCCGGTGTATCCCGTCCTGGATATTATTGAATCAATTCCATTTACCTTCCCGAAAGTGAAATTATAATAACCGATTCCATTTAGATCGGTATCGGTAAAAGAGGAGAGGAGTTTTAATGCCAAAGGTCCCTGAACAGCTATCTGTGAATAATTTTCACTCTCATTTATTGCTTCAACATTAAATTTAGCAGTGTTGTCTGAAATCCATTTAAAATCTTTTTTGAGATTGGCGGCATTAACTACAAGTAAATATTCTTTTTCGGAGATCATATAAACCAATAGATCATCAACAAAGCATCCGTTCTCAGTTGGTAGACAGGAATATTGAATTTTACCGGGAGATAATTTTGATGCATTGTTTGATGTTATATATTGAACGGCGTCAAGAGCTTCATCACCTTTTAAAAATATTTCTCCCATATGGCTGACATCAAAAAGTCCGCCGGTAGTTCTCACTGCAATATGCTCCGAGGAGATACCGGAATATTGAACAGGAAGATCCCAACCGAAAAAATCAACCATTTTACCATTTAATTCATAATGAGCCTTGTTTAATTTTGTCCTTTTTATCATATAATTCTCCGATTTAGATTAATTTTCAAATTAACATATATCATGTTAAAAATCAAGAAAACATATAGATGAATTTATTTTTAAATAGACTATAATGCAATGAAAAAAACAAATTGTTTATAAAAATAAAACTTTTTATTATTGATAAAATCAAGAGCTTAATATATAATTTTAAAAAGGAGGAATTAACAATGAATTTAGATAATTTTAATGAAATAATAGATTTTGCAATTGAACGTGAAAAAGAGGCAGCTGAGTTTTACAGGTACATGCAGGATGTAGTGAAATTTAAAAATCAGAAGGAACTTCTTCATGAATATGAAATAATGGAAGAAGGACATGCAAGGGCTTTGAAATCAATAAAAGATGGTGGGGTAGGAACTGTAGAATTAGATGATAAAGTTGAAAATCTTCTTATAAGTGATTATGTTGTTGCTTCAAAACCTTCTTCGGAAATGACATATCAGGATATAATTATAATTGCAATGAAAAGAGAGGAAGCTGCCTACAGATTATATTCGAATCTTGAAAAAAAAGTAGAAGATCAAAAATTAAAGAAAATATTTGCAAAACTTTCACAGGAAGAATTAAAGCATAAACTTCATTTTGAAAAAATTTATGACAATGAATTTTTTAAAGAAAATTAATATTAAAAAATAATAGTTGTAAATAAAATCTTTGTATGATACTATTGATTTGTAATGATTACAAAATTAAAAGGAGGAAAAATGGAAAAATATGAATGTGAACCTTGTGGATATATTTATGACCCTAAACTGGGTGATCCTGATGGTGATATTGCACCGGGAACAAAATTTGAAGATATCCCGGATGACTGGGTATGTCCCGTATGTGGGGTTGGAAAAGATATGTTTGTCGTTGTAAAAGGATAGATGAATAAAATGAGCAAAAGAAATGAAATATACAAATGTGAAGTTTGCGGAGCAATAACGACGGTTTTGCATGGAGGAGCAGGAACTCTTGTTTGCTGTGATAAACCGATGGTATTAATACCGGAGAATAAAACAGATGCAGCAACGGAAAAGCATGTTCCGGTTGTTGAAAAAATTGATCGTGGTTATAAAGTGACAGTCGGAAGTGTAATTCATCCTATGAGCAGTGAACATTTTATTGAATGGATTGAACTTGTTGGAGACGGAAGGTCATATTTTAAATATTTAGAGCCGAATGACGAACCGGTAGTAACATTTTTTACAGAAGCATCCGATGTTAAAGTTAGAGCATATTGTAATCTTCACGGTCTCTGGACTAACAAATAGTTTTAATAATTAATAAAGGTTTAGAGGGAAATCTAATGATTTCCCTCTTTTTTTTTTAGAAATTGTTTTGATTTCAATACCGAGAGAAATTTCTGCAAGGAAATTTTATTTGAACTCTGTAAAATAATTTAGATCAGGTCCTTCAAATGAACTTTTCACCGATCTTGCAGAGCAGGAGAAGGGTCATGAGGTGAAACTAAGGAAGATTCTGAAAAGGTTAAGAAATGAACTTTCAGTTTTAAAAAAGAGAGAAAGTTAAACGGTAATAAAGAATTAAATTATTAATTATGCTTTAAAAATGCTGATAGAATTCTTTTCATTTTATTGTCTCCAAAAATAAATTTTTGAAGTTTAAAAAACAGATAATAAAAGATCGGAAGTATTACAAGTATTAAAATGGCAGATGTGGTTAATCCTCCGACTGTGCATAATGCAAGTGAAGACCATATGTCGGATTTTCCTGCAGAGGATTCCTTGAGTAAGACAAGAGGAAGCATTCCGAAAACAGTTGTCATTGTTGTCATAAATATAGGTCTGACTCTCTCTTTTGTTCCCATAATAATTGAATTTATGATATTGTCTGTTATTTTAAGATGTCTGTTGATGTTATCAATAAGCAATATGGCGTTATTCACTACAATTCCCGAAAGTAGAATAACTCCGATGTAAGCTGTGGAATCAAAAGAAAAATCGGCTAATACAAAAGCTATAAATACTCCGATAAGGGAAAGTGGTATTGAAAGCATTATAAGCAGAGGTTGGAAAATATTTTCATATAACATTCCAAGTATAAGATAAATTAATCCGAGAGAAAGGAAAATTGCCAGATTAAGTTGATTCTCCTCTTCATCTGTAAGTCGGAAACTCCTCTCTTTCAGGCTTTTTGTAAATCCGACAGGAACTTCAAGATTGTTAAAGATTGTCTGATGAAACCTATCTGCAGCTTTATTCGAACCAAGATAATCCCATTGTATCATTGCCTCATATTGCTGGTTTTCTCTTGTAATTCCTCCTTTTTGTGTCGAAAAATCAACTTTAACAAGGTCTTTTATTCTAAATGGAATATTATCGGGAGAAATATGAGGAGCATTTAGTATTTCATCTAATTCAATATTTTTTACTCCTTCAACCTTTATTTCGATTGACAATTCATTTTCATCAAATTTTATTTTCTGTGTATTTGCACTTTCACGAAGTGTCGAGAAGAGAAGCATTAAGAGATATCTTGGTTCTAATCCATACATCTTTAATTTATCTTTATCGGGTTTAAGAGAAAAATATTTTTCCTTACCTCCCCACCAGAACTTCATATCTGTTTGCACTGCGGCTTCTTTTATTCTCCTGTGTTTTAGCAGTTCCTTTTTTATTTTATTGCAATAGGAAATGAGTTTATCATAGCTATAACCTTTAATATGGATCTCCCACGGAAGATATCCTCCCGAGGTAGGACTGTAGAAATAGGGTTCCTGATCAAATCCCATTACTTGGACTCCGATCCCAGCCAGATTTGTAGCAAGTCCTACAAGCTCTTGTTTCAATTGAAGAGGGTAGGGGCTGTTCTCTACATCCGGAGGAAAAGCAATTCTCATATAGGCTATTCCGGGGCTAATTGTAGTATTTATCTCTTTTTTATAGGGTTTTGAAAGAGCTATTTTTTCAAATTTTGATATTGTGTTCTGAATTTCTGAAAATTCAGATCCCGAAGGAAATCTAAGATAAACAACTACCTGCTCCTGAGAGTACCATGAAAAAAAACTTCCGAAAGAAACCTCTTTTTTGAAATTTAAAAAAGAAAATACAAGAATTAAGATTACCGGAATAATAATTATCATAGGATATTTAAGAATCAAAGGGAAAAATTTTCCTTTCTTAAAGAATTTTTTTCTCTTTTTAATTTTTATGGTAAGTCTTGCACTCATTGAAGGGATGAGGATAAATGAGACTACTATGGAAGAAAGAAGGGAAACGGCAATTATATAAGCTAAAGGGAGATAGTATATCTTTAATCTTTCATTAAAAAGGATTGCAAATGAGAAGAAAACTATTATTGTTGTTAATGTAGAAGAAAAAACCGGTAAAATGACAGCTTTAGCTCCTTTTATAGAAGATTCCTTTTTATTCATCCCGGATTCACGGAATCGTAATATTGAATCAAAAACAACAACGGCATTATCTACAAAAAGACCGAAACCGAGAGCAAGACCTGATAAAGTTAGAAGGTTTAAAGGGATTTTCGCGATATGGATAACTATGAGAGTTGAAAATACGGAAAAGAATACCGAAGAAAAAATTAAAAATGATGCTTTTATATCCTTTACTATGGTTATAAGGATTATGAAAATTATGAAAAGGATGATAATTGCATTTCGGCTTAATCTGAAAAGTTCGTGTCTAAGTGCTTTACTGTCATCACTCTGAATAATAAATTCTATTTTTCCGTTTAATCTGTTTGTGATCCATTTTAATTTTTTCCTGATTTTTTTTGCCATTTCAAGGTGACTGTAATCGGATTCTTTGTAAATATCAAAAACAAGGAATGACCTTCCCTGGAACCTTTTTTCAAATCTAAGTTCAGCATAACCGAGATAAACATCGGCAATATCTTCCATAAAAATCTTCTCTTTTCCAAAATTTTTGATGTAGATCTTTTTTAGTTCATTTATACTTTTTGGTGATTCTGTAAGTGAAAGTGTTATTTCACCGTTATTTTTATTAAGAAGAATTGATTGATTTGTATAAAAATATTGATTGATCTTTGTCTGAATGTCAAATATAGAAATATTCATTCGGTTAAGTTTGTCTAAATTTGTCCTTATCTCTATCTCCGGTTCCACTCCTCCCTGCAGATCAACTTCTTTTATCCCGGAGATTGCTCTCAGATGTGGATATATTTCACGTTCAGCTATTTTTTTTAAAGTAAATACATTAAAATCTTTTCCGTATACTCCAATACTAAAAAGAGGTTTTTGTGCAAAATTCTCAGGGATTCTTTCAGAGATAACCGGAGGAATAACAGATTTTGGTAATTCATTTTGAAGTCTGTTCAATCTTTCCCTTAAAACAAGGTTTGCAAAATTCATCTTAACACTTCTGTTGAATTCAACTTCGAGTGTTCCTCTGTCAAGTGTTGCTCTGCTGCTTATTTTAGATATTCCTTTAACTTCCTTCATTATTTCAGATTCTGCAGGAATTAGAACTTTTTGCAGTATCATATCAGGTGATGCACCTTGCCAATTGTAAATAATATTTAAAGAAGGAAGTCCCTGTTCGGGATCCGGAACTAATCCGATGGTCATGTTGTTAAAGGAGTAGAATCCCAAAAGGATAATGATAAGGAAAAATATTATAGCGAGAACAGGACGGTCTATTATTTTTTCAATCATTAGATATTGCTCTTTTTCCGGATTCTCTTCTTATCAAGAAAATCTTCCAATATTTCATAAAATACCGGAATGAGAATAAGCGTAAGGAAAGTAGTAAAAAGTAATCCCCCGATAATAACAAGTGCAAGAGGTTGCTGAAGTTCCGAACCCGACCTTTGTATAAGCCCCATCGGTAAAACACCGAAAATGGTCGTGAAAGTAGTCATTAGTATCGGTTTTAATCTTACTCTTGAAGCTTTCATAATAGCTTCTCTCGGTGTATCACCTTTTATTCGCATCTGATTCGCATATTCCAACTTTACAATTGCATCGTTAACACCTATTCCTATAAGGACCATAATACCGATACCGGATATAATATTAAGACTGTTGGAAGTTATAAGTAAAAAGATGAATGCTCCTAATAATCCCATTGGTACCGTAAACATAATTATTAAAGGTTGAAGGATATTTTCAAATTTAGCAGCCATTATCATATAAACAAGAAGAATTGCAAGCCATATTGCTTGAGTAAGTGAATTGAAAGCCTTTTTTCTCTCTTCTTCTTCTCCTGCAAAATTATATCTTGTATCTTGAGGTAGATCCAAATGGGAAATTTTTTCAGATGCTTCATCTATTAATTTGGAAAGAGGAACTCCTTTTGCATTAGCCGAGATCAAAAAAAATCGTTGTTGTAATTCTCTGGAGATCTTTTTTATTGAAGGGTATTCCCTGATTGAAATCAGGTCACTTATAAAATAGGTTTTTCCGTTGAACGGGAATTGAAGCTTCAGCAGTCTTTTTGCATCCAAAATGCCGTTAACCGGAACTCTAACGAAAATATCATAGTTTTTTTGTATCTGTTTTAAAGTTCCTGCTTCACCTCCCTTAACCGCTTGATTCAAAAAGTTTGAAATTTGAGATTTTGTAATGTTTAACTGATCGAGTAGGTTTTGCTTAAACTCTATCTTGTATAGAGGTTTCCCTGAAGCAATGTCAGCTTTAATATCATAAAGTCCTTTGATTTTCTTGATTTTGTTAAGAATCATTTCCGTTGCTTTTTTCCCTTTTAAGATATCTTCATAAAAAACCTTAATCTGGAAATTTTCCCCCGAGGAGGATAGATATTTGGAAAGTGTATTTTTCTCAAGAAAAATTGAATAATTCAAAAGATCTGAATATTCAAGGATATTTCGGGCTTTCTTCATTACTTTTTCTCTTATTTTACTTGATTTGCAGTTGATTATGTAGTGAAGGCTATTAACTGAAATATCTTCACTGCGAGCAGCTTCTTTGGAAACAGATCCGGTCTCGGAATAGACAAAATCCACTCCATTGATTTTATTTAAACGAATTTCAATTTTATCTGCTATTTTATTTGTTTCATCAAAACCATATGAAGGAATTGTCTCGGCTTTTATTTCAAATTTCGATGTTTCCGGAGTTGGCAATAATTCCTTGTCAAGAGCAAGATAAGTAAGGAAAGTTAAAATAAGAATTGTAATAACAATAAAGAAAGCAATTGATTTTTTATTTAAGATCTTTTCAAGCATTTTATGATAAGAATAGTCGAAATCAGAATATATTTTATTGAAAACAGAATATAACGGATTTAATATTTTACTTAGAATCAATGATGAATATTTTAGAATTGATTTAATTAAAATATAAATGCTCCCTGTAATGCCTGCAATAATATATCCGATGATCTTAAAGGGAATCAGGATAATATAATTAATTCCTCTGAAAACTTTTCCAATAATAGTTTTTTCTCTTTTAAAAGCGATATTTTCCACTATATGATCAATTTTAAATGTTGTTTTAAAGGCGGATAGGGCAGGTAGTAAAGTTACAGCCACAAATAGTGAGGAGATAAGTGAAAAAGAGACTGTAAGTGCTTGATCCCTGAATAATTTCCCTGTGATACCGTAAAGATAGATAACCGGAAGAAAGATAGAAATTGTTGTGAAAGTTGAAGCTGTAATTGCACCGCTTACCTCTTTTGTTCCGTTAATGACGGAATTAAACATATTTTCTTCATCCCTATGACGAAAGATTGATTCAAGAACAATTATTGAATTATCAACAAACATACCGACACCGAGAACAAGTCCTCCGAGAGACATTATGTTAATATTAACGTTAAAAGCATACATTAAAACAAATGTTGCAATAATTGATATAGGTATAACAATTGAAACAAGAAGAGGATCTCTGAAATTTTGAAGAAACATTAATAAAATAATAAATGCAAGAAATCCCCCGAGTATTAAAGAAGATTTTAAAGAATTAATTGAAGAAATAATTAGGTCTGCCTCCATTTGGATTGCTGTAAAAGTTATTTCATTATTGAATTCTTTTTCCATCAATCCGAAAGTTCTAAGTATTTCTTTCGTAGCATTTACGGTATTACTTCCGGATTCTCTGTAAATAAGAAGAGCGATTGAATCACTGTTAATCTTTTTTACTTTATTTCCTGCAATGATAAATTTTATGTTCCCTTGTTTAACTTTGTTCTTGAAAAAAGCTCTCCCGATATCTTTTATTGTAATTGTTCTGTTTTTAAACTTTTTTATAACGATATTGTTAATATCTTCCGGTGTTTTAATTTCCCCTTCAATTTTCAATGTATAGCGGAATTTATCCTTTTTAACGGTTCCACCCGGAGAAAATTCATTGTTAGCTTTTATAGCTGCGGAAATTTCACTCAGTGTAATATTGAGGTTTGAAGCTTTTTCAGGATCGATTTCAACGGAAACCTCTTCTTCATCTCCTCCTCTAATTTCGACTCTTGATACACCTTCAAGTTGTTCAAGTCTGGGTTTTATAATAAATTTAGCTGTCTCCTTCTGCTCTTTAATACTCCTTTTACTACTTTTAATAATAGCTGTGATTATCGGGGAAGAAGCCGGATCCCACTCCAGAATGACCGGAGATGTATGATCTTCAGGAAGTTTATTTCTGGTTTCCTCGACTTTCTCCTTGGTATGTAATAGAGCGAAATCCATATCTGTTCCCCAATGAAATTCAAGTGTTATTATGGAAATTCCTTCCTTCGAAATTGAAGTGATCTTTTTTAAACCTGAAATTGAGGATAGAGGTCCTTCAAGTTCGGTTGTTAAAAATCTTTCTATTTCTTCGGGACCGAGTCCGGGGTATTCCGTTACAACGGAAATTTTAGGGTAACTGAGATCGGGAAGAAGATTAATAGATAGTTTTGTGAGTGATATAATTCCGAGGAGTATCAATCCGATATAGAACATAATAGTTCCTATCGGTCTTTTTACTGAAAGATTAATTATACTCATTTTATAATTTTAATCCTTGATTGATGTGCTAAAGTAGAATGACCTTCAATAACAACTTGATCTCCTTCTTTTACTTCGGAATAAAACTTTATAATTCCTTGTTCTTCATCATTTTTTGGTCCGAGATCAACGTAAACCCAGTTAACAATCTTTCCTTTTACGACAAATATCAAAGGTCTGTCCTGCCTTACGATAATAGCTTTGTTAGGAACTTTAAAAACATTCTTAAAAATCTTATATTCTATATCCATTTCAGCATGCATACCTGGGAGAATTTTACTATTACTGTTGTCAATTTTTACAAAAATTGAGATTGTTTTATTTGTGGAGTCTACCTCAGGACTGATAGAATCAATTCTGCCGTAAATATATTTGTCATTAAAAGAATCAAATTTAATTCTTACCTTGGTGGATACATTCAAATTTTTCACTTCGGATTCGAGTGCAAATCCCTCTATATATACCGATTTAAGATTAATTACTTTTAGAAGTTCCTGACCGCTGTTTATGCTCTCTCCTTTACTGACTTTAAGATCGGAAATAACTCCATCGAAAGGACTTCGAATAAAAGTTCGTTTTAAATTGATTTTAGCCTGTTTAAGTGAAATGATTGCATCGGCAAGACCATCATTCGCCTTTTTAATCTCTTGTCTTAAAGAACCCGAAGAGACCATTATCCTCTCATATCTATTATTTATCTTATCAAACTGTTCCTGTGTAATTCTTCCTGCATTAAAATCCGTGATAGCTTTTAAGTATGCAGATTTGGCTTTTTTAAACATCTCTATTTCCTGAGGAGATATTTTATCGGTGCTTACCGCATCTTCAAATTCACTGTCAATCAGATATTGTGCTAAACATTTTAATTTGTTTGCCTCAGCTTTAGCGACTTCCAATTTTTTTTCAGTATCATCTATTTTAATTAACAGTTGACCTCTAATTACTTTTTGTCCTGGCTTTATATAAATGTTAAAAATTTTTCCTGAAACTTCAGATTTAATTGTTGCTTTCTCTCTTGCTTGTGCAGAACCGGATATTTTTAATCTTAAAGGGAGATCTCCTTTTAGAATTTTTACTACTTTTACAGGTATGGAAGATGTCTTTATCGAAGCATTTTTTGAATTATCTAATTTATCGGATTTAATTATCTCCGTCCCCTGATCTTCTTCTTTATTAAAAAACAGAAAGAATACTGCCGTAAAAAGTAAAATAATAAATGCTATGAATATTACTAACTTAAATTTTTTCATGACCTCTCCTGAAGCTTTAAAAATGATTAGATTTTATCACAAATTAAATATACGGAGTTAAAGACAAAAGGTTTAATAATTAAAAGAATGAATTGAATTAATTCTTTATGCAAGAGTAAGATCCGGATTTACTTGAAATCAGGTATTAAACGTTCTCCTTCTTTCCTCATCTGATGACGTGCCAGTCCTATGTTACCATCAGAACCTAAAAGGACTCCTATCGCTCCTTTCCCGGGAATAATACACATATGAATGAAAATATATTCTTTTGTGTGTGTTTCAATAAAATTACAGAGACCAAGTCCCATTTTGTCACTAATGGAGGTTGCATCTTTATAGAGTTCTAGAGCTAAACTTCCAATCTCATCAAATTTAAACCCTTTTTTATCATTTGTAGCAAGAATATCGCCACTCCCATTATAAACTCCAGCAGCAATGAAACCGGAAATTCCCGCCAAAGTTTCTAATGTTTCATTTAAGTTGTCGGATAAACTTTTTTGCATCTTTTCACCTCCATTCTTTGATACTTCTATATCATCTTCAGAAAGTAAGTCCTGAATTGAACTGATTCCAAGAGAATTGTCATTCCCACCGTAAAAATCAATATTAATATAATCTTCGATCATATCGTTTGTGTTTTAATTAATTCCTTCCCTTTGATTATATAATAATATAAGTTGAAAGGATTTTCAACAAAAAAAAAACTTAATTATTATTAAATTTTTCTTTAGAAGATTTTAATAGTTGTTCATATTCAGAGTCTATCTTTTTTCTTAATTTAACAAGAGCTTCACCGGTTTTATTTGATGAAGAGGAATTACTGCTTCCGGATTCAAGCTTTTCTAATCTTTTTTCAAGCTTACTAAGCTTATCATATTCAAATTGAGGAGCTTGTACATCTCTGTATGTTTTTCTCATATATCTTTTAAAATCTCTTATTTTTTTCTTTGTGTTTCTTATTTCCGATGTATGCTTCTGAGAAGAAGATTGCTGTTTTTTTATCTCTTTCTGATATGAGATATATTTTGATTTATATCCATATTTGTTTTCCAACATAACTTTAGCTTTTCCTGCTGCTATTTTGCTGTTTGAAGAGCTGCCCTCGTTTTTGTACAGTATGCTTGCATCAAGATAAAAAATTGCTGCTTGTGTATAGAGACTTTTATCATATCTGGATCTCTTTGCATAAATATCCGCAATATATTTAGCATATGTTCCTTTCTTATATTTTGAATAAAGATTTTTAAATTGCTTTAATGCTTTATCATATTTCTTTAATTTAAATAATGCATAGCCATATATTTTTGAAATCTCTTCTTTATTTTTAATAGATTCGCTAAAAGAGGAAAAAGTATTTATTACTCCTCTGAAATCTTCATCAGAATAGAGTTTTTTGATCTTCTGTTCCGGAGAAAGTTTCCTTGGAGGAGGTCCCGAAAGACTGCTTTTTAATCTGTTCGCAGTTGAAACAACTTTGTCATCACCGGCTAATTTACCGAGTTTAATAGCTTTTTTTGTATATTTAAGAGCTTTATCTTTATTAAAACCCGAAAAAGATTTTATTCCGTATGAGTTGGCAAGAACAAGGTTTAATCTAGCTTCCTCTCCATTTCCCAATTTACCGAGTGATAATGTTTTCTCACCAAATTTTATTGCATTTGTATAGTCTTTTCCTTCAAAATAGTTTAATGAAAGCTGGTAATATGCTAATTTAACAAATTTATTTGTTGTGTCGGTATATGTTTGAATGTAAGATTTTAGAGCTTTAATTCTTGAAGATGTGGTTTTGTTCTCAAAAAGAGCTTTCGTATAATCCATTCCTGCATTATCATAATTCTGAGGAAGGACTGTAAATGTGAGTATAACTAAAGTAAAAACAGTAAGTAAAAATTGTTTCATTTTCTTCTCCTAATTTTAATATAAAAAATTTTACCGAAATATCTCTGATTTTTCAAGTTTAATCTTTTAAAGTCCGAAATTAAGAAATAAATTTCGTTTTGTACTATCTTGACTTTGATTGGTATAAAAATTATAATTTTTTAATGTTGGATTCATTTACCGGAATAATTGAAGAAAAGACCGAAGAGTATGATCTACTTAATAATATTGATATTTCACGGATTCCGGATCATATTGCCGTAATAATGGATGGAAACGGAAGATGGGCAAAATCGAAAGGTTTCGATAGAGTTCAAGGACACAGGGTCGGTTCCGAATCTGCAAGAAAGATAACGGAATATTGTGCAAGATTGGGTGTTAAATATTTGACTCTTTTTACATTTTCAAGTGAAAATTGGAAGAGACCTAAAAAAGAGGTCAATACTTTGATGAAGATGCTTTACGATAATCTTTTAAAACAGAGTGACCTTTTGGAAAAAAATAATATAAAACTTTCATTGATCGGTAATATGGAAAAGCTTCCGGGATTCCTAAAAAAAAAATTAGAAGAGACAATTAAGAAGTCTGAGAATTTTACAGGTTTGAATCTTATTTTAGCAATAAACTACGGAAGCAGGGATGAGATACTTTATGCAATAAAAAAAATAGTCAAAGATGTAAAAGATTATAAAGAAATAGATGAAAAATTATTTAAAGGTTATCTGTATACTTCGGATATTCCTGATCCGGACTTACTGATAAGAACCTCGGGAGAGATAAGAATATCAAATTTTTTACTTTACCAACTTGCTTATACCGAACTTTATTTTACTGAAACATTATGGCCGGATTTCCGTATGAAAGAGTTGTTTTACGCGTTAATTGATTTCCAAAAAAGAGAAAGGAGATATGGAAAAATATGAAAGAATTTATAAAAAGAACAACGACGGCATTTTTTTTAGTACTATTGGCATATTTCTCGATCAAATATTTGTCAGACCCGCTTTTTTCTGTTTTTCTATATATAATAATTGCCGTAAGCGTATATGAATTTATCAGATTAACAGAACCGAATGTACTTTCAAAATTTTTAATTTATTTGAATGGAGTTCTTGTTGCTGTCTCATTTACTTTTAAAATAATTTCAGTTGCAGATGTTATATATATTTCAATTTTTTCTTTCGGGTTATTTTTTCTTTTCTCAATAAAAGATGCTTCGAAGCTTGAAACATTTGTAAGAGATTTCGGAATTCATGTTCTTGCTATTGTATATCTGTTTATTCCTTTATATTTTATTTTCTCCTTGAGAAGTTTAGGGGGAAATTATCTTATATTCCTGTTTTTTGTTATTGCTATTGGTGATTCGGGAGCATATTTTTTAGGAAGACCTTTTGGAAAACATAAGATATATCCCGTTGCATCGCCTAAAAAATCTTTGGAGGGAATAATCTCCGCCGTAATCACAGCGGGATTTACAGGCTGGATATCGTTACTTCTTTTTCCGATTAAAGTTAATGTTTATATTGCAGTATTAACGGCTGCACTAATAGGACTTATCTCACAACTATCCGATCCGGTTGAATCTCTTTTTAAAAGAGCTTCAGGGAAAAAGGATTCGGGCTCTATTCTTCCTGGGCATGGAGGCGCATTTGACAGAGTGGACAGTTATATATTTTGCGGACCTTTTTTATATTATGTCATTAAATATTTTTGGAAGTAAATTAGGGAAAAGTGATAGTTAATTGAAAAGAAATATAGCACTTTTAGGTTCAACGGGTTCAATTGGAATGAATTCGCTTGAAGTTATAAGACGTCATAGAGATTTGTACAATGTTGTTAGCCTTGTATGTGGAGAAAATATAGAAGTTTTAAAAAAACAGATTGAAGAATTTTCTCCTTTGGTTGTAAGTGTTAAGAATAGAGCGGATGCCGAATCTGTTAAATTGTCTTTCCCGCAAACAACTGTTTTTTCCGGTAAGAATGGAATTAATGAAGCTGTAATGCATGAGAAGGTAGATACTGTTATTCAAGCTATACCCGGAACCGTCGCATTAAATGCTACTGTGAAATCTTTAGAAGCAGGGCATAGAATTTGTCTTGCTAATAAGGAGACATTAGTTGCTGCCGGAGAATTTATTAATTCACAATTAGAAAGATCGGATTCCGAATTGATTCCGATTGATAGTGAGCAGAGTGCAATATTTCAGGTTTTATGTGGAAATGAGAGGAAAAATTTAAAAAAGGTTATTCTTACCGCTTCCGGTGGACCATTTTTCAAATTTGAAAAAAAATCTTTTTCAAAGATTAAAAAAAATGATGCATTGAAACATCCGACATGGTCAATGGGAGCAAAGATTACTATTGATTCTGCTACTATGATGAATAAAGCACTTGAAGTAATTGAGGCTTTCTATCTTTTCGAGTTACAAAGTGATCAGATAGATGTAATAATTCATCCGCAAAGTATTATACATTCAATGGTTGAATATGTTGATTCTTCTATATTTGCTCAGATTAGTTACCCGGACATGAAATTGCCGATTCAGTATTCATTAAGTTATCCGGAAAGGGCGGTCGGTGGGTTTCAATCTGTTGATTTTGCTTCTATTCAAAAGATGGAGTTTTATAAAGTTGATACTGATAAATTTCCTTCTGTAAGAATAGCTTTTGAAGTTTTAAAGAATAAAAAAAGTTCCGGACTCATAATGAATGCCTCAAATGAGGTTGCTGTCGAATATTTTTTAAATGATAAGGTTTCTTTTTTAGATATATTTAAAATAGTTGAAAATATGTTAGAAAAAATTGATTTTGTAGAATTAAATTCAGTTGAAGAAATAATGTCTGAAATAGATAGGGTAAAAATTCTAACAAAAGAGTTTGTGGAAAAAGCATATTTATGAGGGAGATAAATATATGAATTTAATATATACACTTTTTGCTTTTACAGTTGTGTTGGGAATCATTGTTCTTGTTCATGAGTTTGGCCATTTCATAGCAGCAAGAATTGTAGGAGTTAGAGTTGAAACATTTTCATTTGGAATGGGGAAGAGGATTATCGGAAGGAAATTCGGCGATACGGATTTTAGAATAAGCATTTTACCTATAGGGGGATATGTAAAACTTTCCGGCGAAGATGATTATGATAAATCAGATCCAAGCCCTATGATTTTCATTCAAAAAATAGAGCTCAGAAAATTTTCATTCTCTTTATGGGACCTCTTATGAATGTGATGCTTGCAATATTTATTTTAACTATAATTAATTTGAATGGTGTTGAAATCGAGAGTTATAAATTTGATCTTCCGAGAATTGGTATTGTAAAAAAAGGGTCACCTGCAGATAGTGCCGGATTAAAGACAAAAGATCTTATTCTGGAAGTTAATGGTAATAAAGTTGCAAATTGGAAAGATCTTGAATTAGAGATAGGTTCAAATCCCGATAGTAAAATTGATATTGTTTTTAAACGTGGGGACAGACGTCTCAAAGCAAGTGTAGATGTTGTAGGCGATAAAAAATTTAATATAGGAGAGATCGGGATATACTGGGATTTTAAAGTTCAAATATATGATGTTCTTCCGGGTTCTCCCGCGGGTAAATCCGGGATTAAAAAAGGTGACCTGATTGAAAAAATTAACAATATTAGAATAAATCCATTGAATGTTTTTAATATTATTGCAAAAAATCCTTATAAGCAATTAAAATTCATACTCAAACGAAACGGAAAACAATTCGAAACTATTGTTATTCCGAAAAAGAATAGTAAGGGAAATGGGGAAATTGGGGTTCATCTTATTAGATATTCTCCGGTAAAAAAAGTTCAATATGGGTTGATCGGGTCGGTTGAGAAGAGTTTTAAGGATATTTATAAATTGACAATGTTGGTTTTTAATGCTTTTAGAAAGATGATAATAGGGAAACTTTCGGCAAAAAATTTATCCGGACCGATTGAAATAGCAAAATTTTCACAAAAAGCAATGGCTTCGGGTTTCTCGGATTTTTTTATGTTAATAGCATTTATATCCCTTCAGCTTGGAATTGTTAATCTATTTCCAATCCCGGCATTGGATGGAGGGCATATGATGATATATATGATAGAAGCAATAACAAGAAAAGAATTCAGTATGAAAGTAAAAGCAGCTTTGATAAATACCGGATTCTTTCTATTACTTCTTTTAATGGCTTTTGTTATAATCAATGATATTGCAAAAACTTTACCTAATGGCTGGAATTCACTTTTACCGTTTTAAATTTATCGGTTTTAGCTATAAAGGTGAAAGATATTTATATTCTTTCAAAATTTCATATATTTTTTTGTCTCTTTTATTGTTTATCCAATTAGGATGTATTAAACTTAATATAAATATTCCTTCAGAACCCGATCTCATTCTTGATTATATTTCCATAGTAAAAACTGTTAATGAGAATTATAATTTTGTAAAACCTGTTAAAGATGATTTTATAAGTATAAAAGATAACAGAATTTATGCTGTTATTAAAGTAAGAAATCTTGGAGTTAAGCTTGATCTTGTATGGATGTGGTATAATCCTTCAAAAAAATTGGTGAAGAGTTCAGAAAAAATAAGTGTTAATATAAAAAAAAAATATCTTGAATATTTTATCGGATGGGATTCACTGGAAAATGATTTTTTTAAAAAGAATATTGGCGAATGGACGGTTATTGTTAGAAGCAATAATATACTGATAGGTAAAAAAAATTTCAAAGTAAATAAAAAGAGTCAAAATTAGTTATGAAGTTTTATTGTTTAAATTATTTGACTATGGTAAAAGTTGATATATTGAAGAATTTTTCTATTGAAATGAATTTATTATTAAATAGAAAATATAATTTTTTAGGCGGAAACAATGAAAAATGAGACTTTAGGGATTAAAAGAAAAGGTCTATATTTTTTGATTTTATTTTTTATTTTTATTTTAGTTTTAACATTTTTTTTTGGAGACAATGGGATAATTGAGATTGTTGGATCAAGAAAAAGAATTGATTCTCTTAAAAGAGATATAGCAAAACTCGAAGCAAAAA
>Ga0256845_1001288_pt1 | contig 20429 bp, 20 predicted proteins | sample RiftiametaG_FD_189101 | JGI IMG/M metagenome (GOLD analysis project Ga0256845, IMG submission 189101) | Tube worm associated microbial communities from hydrothermal vent at the East Pacific Rise, Pacific Ocean - Riftia | ecosystem: Host-associated > Annelida > Integument > Unclassified ...
CTGAAGACCTCCACTAATTTCCAAGACCTCATTTTTATCGAGATAGGCCAGAGGACGCACTATGGAAAGTGATCCCCCGAACAACTTCTGTTTTGGTTTCATAGTAGAAATATTGCCGCTATACAGCGCATTAAGCATAAATGTCTCTATGAGATCATCTTTGTGATGCCCCAAAGCGATTTTATTATAGCCATAATCCTTAGCCAAATCAAAGAGTTGATTTCTCCTGTTTCTCGCGCAGAGAAAACAGGTTCGATCAGTCTCTTCAATTACACGCTCACAAACATGTTTGTAGTCAACTGCAAATTGTGTCAGTTGTCGGCCAATTGTTTTACAGGGATCATCTACACCTTCTGTACTCCTCCAGAACCCATGGTCAATATAATATGCAGTCAGTTTAAATCGTATCGGAGCTTTTTTCTGCCACATTTTCAGTACACAGGCGAGAACCAGACTGTCCACACCGCCAGATACTCCAACCAGAACTCTGTCTCCATCCTTAAGCATGGAATAGTGATCCATGGCTTGACCAATTTTCCTGTTGCTCCTGACTGGCAAAGTATATCGGTTTTTCATCTATCGATTTTCATTTAGTGGGATCGTCTGGATCCACTGACAGCTGCTCATATACTACAAAACCCGCGTCATGTACACTGTACAATTCACGGGTTCACATAAAAAATCATATACAACTTTCATTTTAAAAAGAGCAGATAAGACACTACCTAACTCTTTAGAAACTCACGCCAAAGCGCTATTGAAGATACGGACATTCTGCTAATCGCTCCTGGATAGCTTGTTCAGCAAGCTGTTCTGCGCTGACCCATTTAAGGCCTCTTTTTTGTACCTTTGAAATAGAGAAAAGATCACTGAAAAATGATTTTTGAGTTTCCCTGTAATCTCTTGCCCACAGCACTTTTCCGGATTCAACATGAGTGAGAATCATTTTAAAATGAACCGACGCTGGAGAATCAGAGGCATACTCCGTCCCTTCCCGCTGCCTGAACCGCTGAATCGTTGTTGTCAGTACACCATCACAGTTCAATTTACGACCAAGAGCTGAAACTGTGCCGGACAATCCGCCGGATATCTCAGGTACAAGGCTTGAAATCTGGTCAGTAGTCAACATGCGAACCTTGGAATTGCCCCTGAGGGAATCAGAGATCACTTTGGTTGCATAGGTAGCACCCTTTTCAAGAGACTGCGCTTTTTCAAAATTGATTGTTTCATCTTTGTCAACGGAGGTACCGGCAGGAAGAACAACAACACAACCAAGTGGTACTACAGGCGATACAGCCTGTTGCCCCTGACTTGCGTTACGAGACGAACACCCGGTAAGAAGAAAAAAAGTGAAACTGCCCAGGATAATTATTTTGAACAATTTTTTCACGTAATCACCTTTTAAATTAAAAATATAAAAATTTGTGTGTCATCCTCATTGCGAGAAAAACTGTCAAGCAAGGCAGCGCAGTATATCACAAACATCCTTTTGACGAAAGAGCCCCTTCAATCTCAATTTTAGATAGTGCACTGTTCAATGCTCTGCCAAACCCTTTAAAAATCGCTTCAACAATATGATGTCCATTTTCTCCATGAATCAGATCAATATGCAGTGTCAATCCGCAGTGTTGAGAAATGGCTCGAAAAAATTCTTTAGTGAGAGCAGTATCATAGGTTCCAATTTTCTGTTCAACGACTGACGCGTTATAATGAAGAAACGGACGATTCGAAAGATCAACAACAACTCTTACAAGCGTTTCATCCATAGGCAAATAACAGCTTCCATAACGGGCTATACCGGCCTTGTCACCTAAAATTTGATCAACGGCTTTCCCAAGACATATACCAATATCTTCTACAGTATGATGATCATCAACTTCCGTATCACCTTTCGCCTCAATTAAAAGATCAAAGGATCCATGCACTGCAAAAAGTGTCAACATATGATCGAGAAAAGGGACACCTGTTGCAAGATGCACATTCCGTGTGCCATCCAGATTCAGCTGTATTGATATTTCGGTTTCACCGGTTTTACGAAAAATGGTGGTCTTCCTTTCTTCGTTCGGCTTGGTCATGATTTTTTCCTTTGACATATTATATTCTTCAATATAACCTAATGTTTTCAATTAATCTAAAAGAGAATAACCGTAAGATATTCAATGCAATACATTCACTTTGATTGCTATATCATACTTTATTTAAGAAAAACCTTCTCTATTTTTCGTGACACCTGATGCAAAAATAATTATAATGAAAAACTTAGTCTATTGGTTTTTTTAATTGACACACTACGTAAGACCTTGTATAAACACCGCAGTTTTGTCATGCGAAAACGTTACGTGCGGGAATAACTCAGTGGTAGAGTGTAACCTTGCCAAGGTTGAAGTCGCGAGTTCGAATCTCGTTTCCCGCTCCACGAAATATTATAAAAGGTTCGATGCGTTCGAACCTTTTTTTATTCATTTATTAACAGATCGACCATTTGAGGGATACAATGAAAACTTATCTTACTCCAGTCAACGAGATCGAAAAAAAATGGTACGTTGTCGATGCCGAGAATAAGGTACTGGGCCGATTGGCGTCAGAAATTGCCAGTCGCCTGCGCGGAAAGCATAAGCCAACATTTTCCACTTTTATCGATAATGGTGATTTCATAGTCGTTACCAATGCAGAAAAAATTGTGCTTACTGGCAATAAAATGAACGACAAAAAATATTACCATCATACCGGCTACATTGGTGGCATAAAAGAAACTACCGCAAAAGAGCTTCTTGTAAAGCATCCAACCGACCTGATTACCAAAGCGGTAAAAGGAATGCTGCCCAAGAACAAGCTTGGTCGCGCTCAATTGAAAAAGCTCAAGGTTTATGCCGGGAAGAATCATCCCCATGCGGCGCAGGAACCTGCTGACTTAGTGCTTTAAAAAACAAGGCACTTATCCCCCCCGGTGTCATCGCTTACCTGTGGGGTTAAAAATATTTGCAAAGACTGATCCCGGTTAACGGGGTGAGATATTTAATCTGGAGAGAATACACATGGCTCAAGATCGTTTTTACGCCACAGGAAAAAGAAAGAATGCTATTGCTCGTGTATGGATTACTGCCGGCACAGGCAAAGTAATAGTAAACAAGATGGATGCTGACAGTTACTTTGGCAAAATTTTCAAAGAGCAAAGGATTGTCAAACCTTTCAAAGTTACTGATACCGCAGAGCAGTATGATGTTATCGCCACCTTGAAAGGTGGTGGAAAATCTGCTCAGGTTGACGCACTTTGTCATGGTATTTCAAAAGCATTGCTTGAAACAAACCCTGAAAACAGACTTCCACTGAAACAGTCTGGCCTCCTCACCCGTGATCCTCGCATGAAAGAGCGGAAAAAATACGGACAAAAAGGTGCTCGTGCCAAGTTCCAGTTCTCAAAACGATAAACCCGCTCAAACTGTACTGCTTCTACTACTGCCCGTTTTCTATACAGGGTGGATGATACGAAGAGAGAATACATAGCATTACCATGGAGGATAACAGCCCGGCTGTTATCCTCCATTTTTTTTACAAACGAACGCCAGCGGCTTGGCAAGAAACCATTTCTTGGAGAAACCCGCCATGATCAAAGTCGGAATCATTGGAGCATCCGGTTACACCGGTGCAGAACTCTGTCGCATTCTTTGCAACCATCCGGAAATCCAGATTACTGTTGCCACATCCAGGCAATACGCCGGCCAGCCTCTTACCTCCATTTACCCCCAACTGCAAAAAAAGATTAACCTGACCTTTGAAAATCTTCCCATAGAGACACTGTGCACTAAAGCAGATTTCTTTTTCACTGCAGTTCCACACAAAACTGCGATGAACCTTGTCCCCCAACTGCTTGCAGCCGGAAAAAAGGTTGTCGATTTGTCCGCTGATTTTCGCATTCGTGATGTAGCGGTATATGAAGATTGGTACCAACCACATTCTTCAGCTCAACTCCTCGAAGAGTCCGTCTATGGCTTACCGGAACTCTACAGGAAATCCATACAGAAAAGTTGCCTCGTCGCCAACCCTGGCTGCTACCCAACGTCTATAATTCTCGGCCTGGCCCCTCTCCTGAAAGCTGGCGCCATACGTCCAGAGACAATAATTGCAGATTCCAAATCCGGCACAACCGGTGCGGGGCGAACCGCTCAGACAGGAACATTATTTTGTGAAGTGCACGATGGATTCAAACCGTACAAGGTCGGCCGTGCCCACAGACACACGCCGGAAATTGAACAGGAATTGACAAAACTTGCCGACAAACAATTTAATATTACTTTTACCCCCCACCTCCTGCCCATATCCAGAGGCATCCTCAGCACGGTATACGCTGAACTCGTTTCCGGCTATGATCGTAAAAGAATTGATGAATTATACATGCAGCAGTATAACAATGAAGCTTTTATACGCCTCCTGAGTGAAGATATTTTCCCAGCTACCCAGTATGTAAGAGGCTCCAATTTTTGCGACATTTCCTACAAAATCGATCCTGTTACCAACAGAATAATAGTGGTATCTGCAATTGACAACATTGTTAAAGGAGCCTCAGGTCAGGCCGTACAAAATATGAATATTATGTACGGATTTGATGAGACAACCGGTCTCGAATTTTCGCCTCTCTTTCCATAGCTGCGCGATAGTACAAATAGAAATGTCTATAGCAAATCGTAATATGAAAATGCTTATTGCCTACGATGGAACTCATTACAGTGGCTGGCAAAAGCAGAAAAACGACAAAACCATCCAGGGAGAAATAGAATGTTGCCTTAAACGCATGACAAGAGAAGACATCTCCCTGCAGGGAGCAGGAAGAACTGACGCTGGAGTTCATGCAGACGGAATGTGCGCCCATTTTTTTACACGTTCTACTCTTTCAGCCAAAGATCTGCAGCGCGGTCTGAACTCCATGCTTCCTGGAGCAATCCGTATATTTTCTATTGAAGAAACAGAACCTGACTTTCACGCCAGGTTCTTCGCCAAAGGCAAGCTCTATCACTACTCACTCTGCTGTAGCAAAATCCAGCCACCCCGCTCAAGGTTATACCAGCTGCACGTACCTTTGCCTCTTGATCTCATTAACATTCATTCGGCTCTTACAATTCTTGAAGGAACGCACGATTTCTCTTCTTTTGAAAACAGCGGCTCTAGGGATAAGGCCATCCTTTCAGGCCGCGGTGCAGTACGAACAATCCACACCGCAAAACTGACAGCAGACAGAACAGATACGCTTGTCTTTCAGTTCACAGGAGACGGCTTTCTACGAAATATGATACGTAATCTTGTAGGAACGCTCATTGAGGTTGGTCGAGGCAAACTCACCTGTAAGGAATTTAAAGCCATTTTGGAAGCAAGAGACAGAAGCCTTGCGGGCCGAACGGCCCCTCCACACGGACTCTGCCTCAAGGAAGTTTTTTACTAACGCAGACAAGCTGAAAGTAAGTGCCTTAGAACTATCTATTTGTTTTTTCGTGGTAATTATGAAGTAAGGCACTAAAGGGCAAAAAAGATGGCACGGATTTTATACATACTACTTTTTCTGCGCTGAATGCCTGGCCAGCAGGGACTGCAATTTCCAGGGAGAAGAAAGGCACACGCGTGAATCATCGCAAATAGTCATTACATCACAAAACGATAGAAATTCCGCCAATGCATCACTTATTTCAAGATCCCTTCTCTGGATTATCTTCAACTGTCTTTTCATGTTCAACCCATCTATTCTGAGAGCTTTTAACCAGCCATGTTCAGCCTCTCTACAAATACAAAGTGCAGAAAGACAGGCAATACCGGCACCAGACTCCACAGCACGTTTTACAGCCTCAGGGTGTCCCATCTCCATCACGATATTGACTTCATCCATATATTTGCCGAATTTTTCACTTATAGTCGCTGCGGTACCAGATCCCGACTCCCGCATGATCCATTTTTTCCCTTCAAGATCACTTGAAATATCAAAAAGATCATTGTGAGCAAGGGGATCAGTTGGTCCACAAAGGACAACAAGTTCGTCTTCAAACCACGGACGAGCCTGAATTTCGGCCTTATCGGACAAAGGCCCTTCGACAAAACCAACATCCATTTCCCCATCAAAAACAAGTTTTTCTGCGTATCGGGTATTGTAAACAAGCAGATCAACATGAACATTGGGATGAATTCTTTTAAACGCGCCTATAAGATATGGCAGGATATAATTCCCGAGTGTCGTACTTGCTACAACTTTAAGACGACCATTAAGTTTATCATTACGCTCGGACATGATCGTTTCAATACTGCTTACCTGGGACGTAATATCTTTTGCCAAAGGTAGAAGGTATCTCCCCCTGGCATTGAGGAGTAAACTACGGCCATGTCGATCAAAGAGAGACCCACCGAGCTGATTTTCCAGTTCGGCCAATGCCATACTGACAGCAGACTGCGTTACAAACAGTTTCTTGCTGGCTTTAGTGACCTGGGCTGTTTCAGCAACAGCTATAAAAATTTCAAGCTGCCTCAACGTTATCGACATAACTACCCCTTGGATTTCTTTTTCACTTTAATTGATACTTAGCATCTTTTTTATTTACTATTTGTTTTGTCACTATATCATTTTTGAGGAGTTTCACAAGTTTTTTTAAATGAACAATTCCGTATGAATAGGTATTTAATGAAGTTCTTCAATACGGTGCCTCTAATATCTGTTTTCTTATTGACACACGTATAACAATTATTTATGATAGGCCCCAATTCAGTCAAGCGGAATAGTGTAAACCAACGATGATGCCACTTGGTAGCATTGTATTTTTTCTCAATACAAGCATCACAAGGAATCAGTATGGAACATCAATTCACAGCTTTTCTCTACCAAGAAAACGTCCTCTGGATTGCGGCGTTCACCTTGGGAGGGCTCGCATTTGCACTTGGCCCTATCGCTATTGTCTATTTGTTGATGCCACGCGAAACCAGGCAAATTGACAACAAATCATTACAGTTTATAGAGTGTGGAATGGATCCCATCGGAGACAGCTGGATCCGATATGGAGTTGTTTTTTATCTCTACGCTCTAATCTTTCTTGCTTTTGACGTTGACGTTCTCTTTCTCTTCCCTGTAGCTATTGCTTACAACGATGCTCTATTTGCATCTTCTATACGTGACTTTATCGAAATAGTCCTGTTTGTTGGAATATTATCGCTCGCAGTAGTTTATGCATGGATCAAGGGAGTATTTAAGTGGGAACGCAAAACGTACCTTCGTCAGTAGTTCAATTCGCAATAGTAGACAAGTTAATCAACATCGGCAGAGCCAATTCTTTGTGGCCACTTACTTTTGGTATTGCCTGCTGTGCAATCGAAATGATGGCTACCGGTTGCGCCAGATTTGATATGTCTCGTTTTGGTGCGGAAGTATTTCGTCCTTCTGCACGGCAAAGTGATGTCATGATCGTTGCCGGCACCATCACCAAAAAAATGATGCCTGGCATCAAAACTCTCTATGACCAGATGCCAGAACCCAAATGGGTTATGGCTCTAGGGAACTGTGCCATTTCCGGTGGACCTTTTGCATTTGAAGGACAATACAGCATCGTGCTTGGTGCAGATGAGTTTTTACCGGTTGACGTTTATATTCCAGGTTGCCCTCCGCGCCCTGAAGCTCTTTTGCAGGGAATTATTGAACTTGAGCATCTCGTTTCAGACTGGAAACGGTGGAAGAATCCGGAAGCCGCTTGAACATGATCTCAAGGGTATACAAACGTATCAACATGATTTCTCTAGTCCTTCGGAGCTTTGACATATGATTCTTGAAAAAACAAAACGTACCCTCCTGAAGATGTTTCCTGAACCGGAACCGGTCGAGACTGCTGTCGAAGAAGCAAATGAGGAGGACGAAAAGAAGGACGCCTCTAAAGAACCACGGGAAAATGGTGTAATCGAGCGTGATTATTCCGTACATGGTTATCACCTTGATGCACAGGTATCACCTGAGCAATTGCTTGAAGCTGTTGCAATACTTGACGATTTGGAGTTTTTTATCGAAAGCATTACTGGTGTTGACTGGATTAAAGAAGATCAGCTCGAAGTTGTCTACGATTTCAGCAGATACGACTTTGACACCTGTAGAGTTGTTATCAGAACCCGTGTAGATCGTACTGCCCCCGTGGTACCAACCATCACTGGTCTCTACGCCGGAGCCAACTGGCATGAGAGAGAAACTCACGAATTTTTTGGAATTAAATTTGAAGGCCATCCACACCTGATTCCACTCCTCCTCCCTGAAGACGCTGATTTTCATCCACTCTTAAAGGATTTCAAGGCATGAGTTCTCCAATACAACTCCAACCTGACGAAACATTCATTCTCAATGTTGGCCCCCAACACCCTGCGACCCATGGTGTACTTCGGGTAAAAATGGAAATGAACGGTGAATATATTGTCAATGCTGAAACAGTCATCGGCTATATCCACAGGATGCATGAAAAAATGGGGGAAATAAAAACTTATCCCCAATACTTAATGAATCTCAGCCGCATGGATTATCTCGGCGCCATGGGATATTCCCATGGTCACGTGCTTGTCGTTGAAAAGGCCGCAGGTATTGAAGTACCCGAAAGAGCCGAATATATCCGGGCCATCATGGTCGAACTGAACAGAGTCGCTTCTCATCTCTTCTGGTTTGGTGCATTCGTCATGGATCTCGGTGGTTTCAGCCCCTTGATGTACGCCCTGCAGGACAGGGAGTACATCCTTGATATGATGGAAGCTGTTACCGGATCACGTTTAACCTACTGCTATTTCAGGTTTGGTGGCTTATACAACGACATTGATGATGATTTTATTTCTGCAGCCAGACGTTTCATTCCTCGAATGAGAAAATCACTCAAAAAATATCATAAACTGGTCACAGGAAATATTATCTTCCATAAAAGACTTGAAGGTATCGCTCCACTGACCAAGGAAATGTGCCGTAAATACGGTGCTTCCAGCGCTGTCGCAAGGGGGTCAGGTATAAACTTTGATGTCAGAAAGAATGAACCCTACTCCGTTTATCCTGAGTTTGATTTTGATGTACCCGTTTACCACGAGTGTGACTCACTTGCCAGATACAACGTACGGATGGACGAGATGGAACAATCTTTACGAATAATCGAACAGGGGCTGGATAAACTTCCTGACGGTCCGATTATGCCAAAGAAAAAACCAAAACTCATTAAACCACCAGCAGGTGATTATTATCAGGCTGTGGAAACCGCAAGAGGAAGTTTTGGAATTAGGCTTGTCAGTGATGGTACAAAAACACCCTATCGACTGAAACTTCGCTCACCAACGTATTCAAATATGCATTTGTTTGATGAGGCGTGCAGAGGCATGATGATCATGGATGCACTCGCTTTTATGGGTAGTCTTGATTTGGTAATTCCCGAGATAGACAGGTAAGAGGAACTTCCTATGAGCTTAACACTACTAAATGTCATTGTCGCCGTTGTCATTGCAATTGCTTTTGCGGCTGCCAATGCAGCCTACCTTGTTTGGGCAGAACGAAGAGGAGCTGCACGCATTCAGCGTCGCCCCGGCCCAAATATCAACGGCCCATTCGGTCTCCTGCAACCACCGCTTGACGGCATCAAACTCATGGCCAAACAGTTGTTGATTCCAGGAGGTGCCGACAAAGTTCTTTTTATTGCAGCTCCGGTTCTTGCCATGTTCCCTGCAATTATGAGTTTTGTCACGATCCCCTTCAGCGATAGCATAGTAGCCAAAAACATGAATGTCGGCATCCTGATGATATTTGCTTTTGCCTCCATGGGTGGTATGTCTCTGCTTTTTGCAGGATGGAGTTCACGAAATAAATATGCGATGATGTCTTCTGTTCGGGCGGTATCACAGGCCGTTGCCTATGAAATACCCATGCTTATCACGACCATTACCGTGGTCATGATTGCAGGATCAATGGATCTTATGGAAATTGTTCATCAGCAGAGTGCATCAATCCTGCATTGGAACATTTTTCCACTTCTCGGTAATTCTCATAATATTTTAATGCCTTTTTCTTTTCTGATATTTTTCACCTGTACACTTGCTGAAACCAATAGAGCGCCTTTTGATCTTGGTGAAGCGGAAAGTGAACTCGTAGCAGGGTTCCATACCGAATATGGCAGCATGGGCTTTGGCCTCTTTTTTATGGGAGAATATGCAAACATCGTCATCGGTTCCTGCATGACTGTTATACTCTTCCTGGGTGGCTGGAGTTGCCCCTTTGGCCTATTCCCCGGGGTATGGTGGTTCCTACTCAAACTCTATCTGCTCATCGCCACATTTATATGGATCAGATGGACGTTTCCGCGGACGACTATTTATGGGCTACTCAATCTCAGCTGGAAAATTCTTATCCCGCTTTCACTGTTCAACCTGCTGTTTACAGCGGGATTAATAAAGGTGTTTTGAAATGGTTGCCTATTTTAGTGAGATTTACAACGGCCTGATAAGTCTTTTTATCGGCATGGGCATAACATTTAAAGAGTTTTTCAAGCCCACTGTAACTGTTTCATATCCATACGAGACTCTTACCATGTGTGAGAGATATCGTGGACATATTGAGCTTATCGAAAATGAAGACGGCAAACCCAACTGTATTGTCTGTGGACTTTGCCAGAGAGCCTGCCCTTCCGGTTGTATTTCACTTACCGGTGAAAAACCCGAGGGCGAGAAAAAAAAGGTTCTCACCAAATATATTCTCGATTTTACCAGATGTTCACTTTGCGGTTCTTGTGTTGAATCCTGTAATTTTAACGCAATTGAATACTCTAAAGAGTACAACCTGGCAAGCACCAGAAAAGAAGATTTTATCTTCGATCTCCTGGCACGTCTGGAGGATAGAAATAAATGAACCCGTCAATGATTACTCCACCCGCCATTTTCAGTGTAGATGGAATGGTTGGTATAGTCTTTCTGATCATGATTGCTATCACAGTTACCGGGGGGCTGATTGCCTGTAACTCTGAACGGCTTGTTCGCGCAGTTGCCGGTTTAATCGTATGCTTTGTCGGTGTTGCAGGCATGTACTACTTCCTGAACTCTCCTTTTGTTGCCATGATGCAGATTCTCATCTATGTCGGTGCCGTTGCCGTTACAATCTCATTTGCCATCATGCTGGCAGCACCCGAAGAACAAAAAAAGGTTGGTTCAGGCGGTCCTCTTGTCGGGCCTTTTGGTTTTGCAACTGCAGCCTTACTCACAGGTAGTCTCAGCGTTCTTGTCATAAAAACTGACTGGAAATCTTTCGAAAAAATCAATAGTGGTACCATCAAGGGGATTGGGCTCAGCCTGCTGACCAATTATTCCATGGTTTTTGAACTCGTCTCTATTGTGTTACTCATAGCGATTCTTGGGGCTCTGGTTATAGCTCGAGCAGGGAGGGAAGGATAATGTCCGTGCTGACACTGTATAACAATATCAATACATTTCTCATTCTGGGCGCACTGCTTCTGGGCATGGGAGTCTATGGAATTGTCACCCGGCGTACTCTTATAGGAATGCTCATAGCTGCAGAACTTATTCTTGCCGGAGCATCGGTAAATTTTATGGCTTTTAATCGTTTTACCGCACCCGATCCGGTCACAGGCCAGATATTTGCTCTTTTTATCATGGCAATTGCCGCTGCTGAAGCTGCTATCGGCCTCAGTATAGTTATTGCGGTCTATCAGCAGTACAAGTCGATTGATGCTGAAGACACTGTACAACTCAAAGGATAGTCAAGGAGCCCGCTGGAATGGATTACAAATTACTTATCGCCCTGCTCATCCCGCTCGTCGGCACTCTTGGGGTAATGTTCAAGGGAGACAACGAAAACGTCCGTGAAGGTATATCCTCCTTCTCGTCTATTCTGCTGCTGTTTGTTGTCGGCTCTATGGTTCCCGATGTGCTCAGCGGAAAGACACTGACATTTCATATGTTCACTATTCTTCCTGGCGTCACCGTTACCTTGCGAGCTGATCCAATGTCAATGATATTTGCCATTGTTGCATCATCGCTCTGGACCATCGCTGTTTTCTATTCTCTTGGCTATATGCGAGGATTGAAAGAACATGCTCAGACACGTTTTAATGCGTGCTTTGCTCTTGCCATATTCGGAGCAATTGGCGTTGCTTTTTCCGACAATCTCTTTACGATGTACCTTTTTTATGAAATCGTCTCCATTTGCACCTATCCACTTGTTGCACATCATCAGGACGACGAGGGATACAAAGGTGCACGCAAATATATTATCTATTTGACCACAACAGCAAAAGCATTCCTTTTACCGGCAATGATACTCATTTATGTGTTGACCGGTACACTTGATTTTGCACCAAATATCTCTACTGGAATTTTCCCGGCTGGTGTCAACGAGACACTCGTCATTATGCTCTATATATTCTGTATTTTCGGTTTCGCCAAAAATGGGATTATGCCGTTTCACCATTGGCTTCCCGGTGCAATGGTTGCCCCGACTCCAGTCTCTGCTCTTTTACACGCTGTGGCCGTCGTTAAGGTCGGCGTATTCTGCACAACAAGAGTAATGCTCTACACCTTTGGCACAGATCTTATGAATGGTCTGAACCTTGGCATTCCAACTGCGTATTTTGTCTCCATTACCATCCTTGGTGCATCGATTATTGCGCTTTCAAAAGATAATCTCAAAGCACGGCTTGCCTATTCAACGGTCAGTCAGCTCTCCTACATCATCCTGGGTGTTGCACTCCTCACAAACCCCGGAATTCAAGGCGGGCTCATCCACATAGTTAATCATGCTTTTTCCAAAATCACTCTCTTTTTCTGTGCCGGTGCCATATATGTCACAACCCGTAAAAAGCATATTTCGGAGATGGACGGCCTCGGAAAAACCATGCCATTTACCTTTGGTGCTTTTGCCATAGCTTCCCTCAGTATGATTGGCGCTCCTCCGGTTGGTGGCTTTATTACCAAATGGAATCTGCTCATTGGCTCAGTCGAGGCACATCAACTTGGTATCCTGCTTATTCTTATTGCAAGTACAGTCCTTAATGCGGCATATTTTGCTCCCATTACCTACAGAGCATTTTTTGGTAAAAGGCCCGCAGGAGAACCTTTTACTGGCATAAAAGAAGCTCCGCTTGCCATGCTTATTCCGATCCTTATAGCATGTACCATCTCGGTTCTTCTTGGAATTTTCCCTAACTTCATGTTGCAATTTGTAAAGGCGGTGACAGGATGATTATCGATTGTATTGATTACCTGAAAGAACGACCTCAGACCATAAAGACTTTCTTTTATATCGGTATTGCTATCATGCTTGTCTGGTCTGTTGTTGGTGTCGATAAACATCACGCACACACCTGGGTGGAAGCACACATTCCCGGTTTCTGGTCTCTATTCGGCCTGCTCTCCTGTATAGTACTCATCTATTTTGCAGGATGGTTTGGTAAAAGTGGCGTCATGACCCGAGAGGATTACTATGACAACTAGTTTTATCCACCCGGCACTGATTTTAATATTTGGTGCTCTGATAGTCCCGTTCATCAAAGAACCTTTCAAAAAGATCTATCTTTGCACGGTACCTATACTGACGTTTCTTGATGTCATTTATCTGAGTTCAAACCCAGGGGTATACGGTGTCGTCAGCTTTATGGGTGGAGACTGGACGCTGATCTTTGGTCGTGTTGACAAGCTTTCGATGATTTTTGGCTTTATCATGTCTCTTATGGCCATTATCGGTACTATTTATGGTCTCCATGTAAAAGATGACCTCCAGCACATGGCTGCCTGGTCTTATGTAGCAGGGAGCCTTGGAGTCATTTACTGCGGGGACTATCTCGTACTTTTCCTCTTCTGGGAACTCATGGCCTTTGCCTCCACCTTTCTTATCTGGTTCAATAAAGATGAAGGCTCTCTTGCTGCCGGATACCGTTATCTGCTCGTACATACTTTTGGTGGCGTCCTGCTTCTGCTCGGTTTTGTTCTACGCTATCAGGCGACAGGAAACCTCGATTTTGTTGCACTGAATGAAAACAGTACTCAGCTATACACCTGGCTTATTCTTGCTGGCTTAATGCTGAATGCCGCGGTTCCACCTCTGCACTCCTGGCTACCGGATGCATACAGCAAAGCGACTACCACGGGTGCCGTATTCATGTGCGCTTTTACAACCAAAACTGCAATCTATACTCTGATCAGAGGCTTTGCCGGGTTTGATATTCTCATCGTTCTGGGAGTGATCATGGCAATCTACGGTATTGTCTATGCCATGATGGAAAATGACATCAGGCGACTCCTCGGTTGGGAAATTGTCAGTCAGGTTGGTTATATGGTTACAGGAATAGGAATAGGAACTGCCCTTGCCATAAATGGCACCTGTGCCCATGCTTTTGCCCATATACTGTACAAAGGTCTTCTTTTTATGGCAGCAGGAGCAATTATCCACTCCACAGGAAAATCTAAATTTACAGAATTGGGCGGCCTCTATAAAAGGATGCCCAAGACACTCGTGTTCATGGTAATTGGCGGAGTCTCGGTTTCTGCATTTCCATTCTTTTCCGGATTTGTCAGCAAATCTATGATCATCACGGCCAGTTTTGAATCGCACCTTCTGGTCGCTGGTTTTTTACTCACTCTCGTATCGGTTGGTACTTTCCTGGTGGCGGGCTTACGCCTCCCCTACCTGATCTTTTTTGGAGAGACAAAGTGCAGTGAAGAGACCTGGCAGAAAGCAGAAGATCCACCCTGGAATATGACTATGGCCATGGGAGCAGCCGCAATTTTGTGCTTTATAATTGGCTCCTACCTCCCATTTCTCTATAACATGTTGCCTTATGCTGAGGCGTCATACAATCCATACAATGGCAATCATCTGAGTGAAACATTCCAGATTCTGGCCTTTACTGTTGTAGCGTTTATCTTTCTTAAGCAAAAACTTGGTGCTAGAGCAACTATCAGTCTTGACCTTGACTGGTTTTACAGAATGGGTGGAAGAGGTTTTCTCTGGCTTGCCAAGAATCCCATCCAATGGATTGATACCGTATGGGGAGCAGCCTACCGGGTTGTTGGCCTCTATTCCTTAATGACTACCGCCAAATTCTGGTCATGGTTCGATTGGCATGCAATAGACGGTGTTGTTGATGGAAGTGCCAGATGCGTTCGGAATCTTGGCAGAAGAATAAGCTGTATCCTTCAACAGGGACAAATTCAGCTGACAATTTATTTTTCCGTGACGTTTGCCGCAATTCTTCTGATGTCATACGTCTGGCTATAACTTTTTGAAATCAAGGATCACTGGTAATGGATCAACTACTGATTAACTCCGGCTTTCCCATCCTAAGCGCGCTCATTTTCATGCCGCTTGCAGGTGCCCTGCTGCTTCTTTTTATTAAAAATGAATCAGCCTGTCGGTATTTCGCCCTTGTTGTAACGAGTATCGTCGCTCTCTGGTCTCTTCGCCTTCTCGTAGGATTTGATCAGACGACCAGCAAATTTCAATTTGCAGAACATTATACATGGATAGAATCTTTTAATATTAATTACACTTTGGGTGTCGATGGAATTTCCATCCTGTTAATACTGTTAACCACTATAATAATGCCTTTTTGCGTTCTTGCATCCTGGTCGTATATCAAAACACGGATTCAGGCTTTTATGATCTGTTTACTGATCATGGAAACAGCCATGATTGGCGTTTTCGCGGCTCTGGATTTCGTCCTTTTCTACATTCTATGGGAGGCTATGCTCATTCCAATGTATCTGCTCATTGGAATTTGGGGTGGACCAAGAAAGATCTATGCCTCTGTTAAATTCTTCCTCTATACACTGACTGGCTCTATACTGCTACTTGTCGGTATTCTCTGGCTCTATACTGCAAATAATTACAGTTTCTTCATTCCCGACATGATGTGGCAGGATTATTCTTTGACCGCGCAAGTCTATCTATTTATAGCATTTTTTCTGGCATTTGCCATTAAGGTGCCTATGTTTCCATTCCATACATGGCTCCCCGCAGCACATGTCGAAGCACCAACTGCCGGTTCTGTAATCCTTGCAAGTATTCTCTTGAAAATGGGGACGTACGGTTTTCTGCGATTTGCCCTGCCCATCACCCCGGAAGCAACAGTTCTCCTTGCTCCCTATGTGCTATGGCTCTCCATTGCCGGAATTATTTACGGAGGATTTACAGCTCTTGCCCAGAGCGATATGAAAAAACTGATTGCTTACTCATCGGTTGGACATATGGGCTTTGTTACTCTCGGAATCTTCGTCCTCAACAAAAATGGTGTCGAAGGTGCTATTCTGCAAATGATTAATCATGGGGTGACTACCGGTGCACTTTTTCTCTGTGTAGGGATGATTTACGAAAGGACACACAGTCGTGAATTACGCATGGCTACCGGAGTTGGGAAATATATGCCGATTTATGTCACTTTCCTCGCTTTTTTCTCACTTTCCTCTTTTGGTTTCCCAGGAACCAACAGCTTTGTCGGGGAATTCATGATACTGGCAGGAACATTTAGATTCGACATAGCACAACATAATTTCCCATACCTTGCGCTTGCTGCAATTCCAGGAGCTGTTCTTGCTGCAGCATACATGTTGCGTATGTTACAGAAAATAGTCTGGGGTGGTACTGATAACCCGGATCAATCCTGGATAACCGATCTTAACATTCGTGAAATTATTACCCTTGCACCATTTTTATTGTTTGTCTTCTGGATCGGTCTTAAACCACAACCGTTTATCAACTTTATGGACACAAGTGTGACTGATCTTCTCCAACATTTTCATGCACACCAGGAACACGTGCTAACTGCAACTGAACGTATTTTTTACTGAGATTTTCTCAGATTATCATGTACTCACGTCAAAACTGAGTTACTGCCCCATTGGGGTATAAGTGACATAACCATTTTTTGTGGCACTAAATAAAAAAGACCTCGTAAAGGTAATATGATGCTATTTCTACCTGAATTATCACTGTTAGGAGCCGGACTGATTCTCTTTATATTCAGTTTAGGCAACCCAAGTAGCGAAAAAATGAAGGCAACTGCAGTCTCACTTGCGTCTGTAACTCTGATTGCTTCACTTCTGTCGATCAACAGTGCAGGCTCGTTATTTTATGACGCCTATCAGGTTAATTTTTTTACACAACTGTTCAAGGCTCTCATTGCCTGCGCCACACTTATCGTCATCATATTCTGCAACAGACATGATGGCATAGATGAACACGTACAACCTGAATATTATCTTTTCATGTTTATGTCTGTTCTCGGACTTATGACATTAGTCTCAAGTGTTGAACTCATAGGAATATTTATCTCACTGGAACTCTCCTCATTTGCTGTCTATATTATGGTGCCAATGAGAAGAAACATTGGGCAGACAAATAATCAGAACGAAGCTGGAATCAAATATCTGCTGTATGGTGTAGTTGCAACAGGCTTTATGCTTTTTGGTATGAGTTATATCTTTGGTCTGACAGGTTCAACGAAGCTCACCGTTATTGCAACTCAGTTAGGGCAGATGTACAACCAGCCCGTTGCTATTGTCGGTATTACCCTTGTACTAGCCGGTTTTTTCTATAAACTTGCTCTTTTTCCCTTTCACTTCTGGGTTCCTGATGTTTATGAGGGTGCTGCCAATGAAACCACCGCTTTTATTGCCGTAGTACCTAAACTTGCTGCGGTTGCAGTACTTATTCGTCTTGTTAGTCTAATCAGCGGTGAGGGCGAGATAATTGCCAATGTGCTTATGGTCTGTGCTGTTCTTTCAATGTTTTATGGTAACCTGTCGGCCCTTGTTCAAAAAGATATTAAAAGACTTCTCGGCTTTTCTGGTATATCCCATGCCGGTTTTGTACTTGTTGGTTTGCTTACATTTACAGTTCAGAGTTATGCAACTGCCTTCTACTATATATCCGGTTATGTCTTTATGAATCTTGCCTGCTTTCTTGTTATCTGCACGATTTCTGAAAAAGGTAAAAACGTAAGTATCGAAGATTTCACGGGTTTACATAAACGAGCGCCTATGCTGGCCCTCACTTTGACTATTGGTCTTTTTGCCCTGGCAGGAATTCCTCCCTTTGTTGGTTTTGCAGGGAAATTCATGCTACTCCTCGGAGCGCTGAAAAAGGGACATCTTCTTCTCGTCATTTTAGCAGCATTCAACACGGCAATTGCAATTTACTACTATCTGTCAATTGTCCGGGTAACGTTTTGTTCTGACTCTGAAGATCGTGACACGATCACCACAAGTTTTACTACCAGTGCTCTTTCTGTTTTACTCATCCTCGTAATTGTCATTATGGGTGTTATACCGTCTACTTTCATTAATCTTGCTACTACTGCAGTGCAAACGATAATACAATAAAACGTCTTTGAATCATCACAAGGCTCACAGGGTAGTAACCCGGTGAGCCTTTTTTTATTGACAAATTTCCTTATATTTATTCAAAATATCTCTTCTACTCACTTTCCAAACTCTTTTCATCCTATTAACTATCTGGTTTTCTGATGACTTCATGGCTCGCTTTTATCTTGTTCATTATTCTTTTTTCATTCCTTCTAGAAACAGTAGCCTCGATCCTTAATCTTCAGGCTCTTTCGCCTCACCTACCTTTTGAATTCACTGGTATATACAATATAAATGAGTACGCCCATTCTCAGGAATACACAAAATCAACCACATCATTATCACTTGTTGAAAATGGATTTGTAACTTTGCTTACGCTTCTTTTTCTCCTTTTGGGCGGTTTTAACTCTATTGATATATGGGCCAGAAGCTTTGCATTTGGCGAAATTGTTACCGGATTGATATATATAGGTGCATTATTACTCCTCTCCTTTATTCTCTCCTTACCTTTTTCTCTCTATTCCACTTTTGTAATTGAAGAACGTTTCGGTTTCAACAAAACAACCCCAGCCACCTATTTTTTAGATATTTTAAAATCAACTTTCCTCCTCCTAATCATTGGCATCCCTGTCTTATCATTTATTTTGTGGCTCTTTATTAACAGTGGATCGGCAGCATGGCTATATTGCTGGGTTGGAATTGCCATCTTCGGTCTCATTTTACAATTCCTGGCACCGGTTCTAATACTGCCACTCTTCAATAAATTCTCCCCGTTAAGTGAAGGCTCCCTACTTAACATGATACTCTCCTACACAAAAAAAGAGGATTTTAGAATAAAAGGTATCTACACAATGGACGGATCTAAAAGATCCTCAAAAATCAATGCATTTTTTACCGGATTAGGCCGATTTAAAAAAATTGTTTTCTACGATACCCTCCTTGAAAAGCTTGAAAAAGGAGAGGTTATTGGGGTATTAGCCCATGAAATGGGCCATTTCAAAAAGAAACATATTTTAAAAATGATGCTTGGCTCCATTATACAAACTGGAACCATGCTTTACCTGTTTTCACTTTTTCAGGGCAGCAGCACAATATCGGCGGCATTTCAAATGGATCACATATCCATATATTCCAGTATTGTTTTTTTCGGCTTCATTTATTCACCCGTGAGTCTCATTCTTTCTCTCTACTTTAACAATTTATCAAGAAAACATGAATTCGAAGCTGATAGCTATGCTGCAAAAACTCTTGATAATCCGCAACATCTTATCAGCGGCTTGAAAAAACTCAGCCAGGCAAATCTTACTAATTTAACACCACACCCACTTTATGTTTTCATCCATTACAGTCATCCTCCTGTTCTGGAACGTATAAAAGAATTAGCAAACCTGGAAAATTAATTCTATCTTCATAAAACTTTGAACTGTAATTGTAAGGGGATAACGATTACAAACAACATAAAACTTGACACTACCGTTAGTTAGATGGTTATTTAGTACATACTTCTGTTTTTTAAATCGTATATTTTTTCGGATTTCGTAACTATCCAGTACTCGCTGCTAACTACAAACTCCTGAGTACAGCTGATCAGTTACAGTTGATTTTTGAATTTGAAATGCTATTGTTTTATATCACATTGTAATTTTATGTAACTTTTTCGTTTTTGGGAGAACACAATGAAAAAAACTGACTTACGAACCCCTCTTATTCAATCAGCAGCGCTTTTGGGAGGCATGATTGTTCTTTTTACTATCGTTGCTTCATCTGGTTCCACCAGTGCCGGCGGAGGAATCATTGCAGCCTTCATTGGAATTGGTAATGCTATTGTATTTGTGATAGGAATGGCACTTTCTTTGGCAGTATCAATATCAATACTCGTTGCAATTTTTTTGGCTGCTGTTGCCATGGTTTCTCCTGAACAAGCTGGTCAAATGTACACAGACTTAAAAAAAAACTTCGCGAAAAACCTTCTAACCCTTAAAGACCAGTTTTCATATTGTGAAAATCAAGGATCTGCTACCGGTATCTCTGAGGAGGATTACAATCAAATGAAACAGGAGATTGAACAGCTTCGTGGGCAAAATCAAACCTTAAAC
>Ga0256845_1001289_pt1 | contig 20426 bp, 16 predicted proteins | sample RiftiametaG_FD_189101 | JGI IMG/M metagenome (GOLD analysis project Ga0256845, IMG submission 189101) | Tube worm associated microbial communities from hydrothermal vent at the East Pacific Rise, Pacific Ocean - Riftia | ecosystem: Host-associated > Annelida > Integument > Unclassified ...
CCCAGGATGCACTCATCACCGCTGCGAGCCCGGCATCGCCGAATGCGAAGGCGAGCCGCCCTGTGATTGCCTGGGCTCCATCTTCTGCAACCCACCCCATTCAATGTGCAGCCAATTAAAGGGCGCACTGCTCTGTGAGCCCTGATCTCACCGCGGGCGAAATCCTGCCGCAGCTCACTCGCTCGTCGGCCCCGGATCCACTCGGTGATTGCCCGCGTGCAGCCCGCACTCTTTATGCTCCTCCTGCTCCCACCACCAGCGGCCCTCTCGCTCGTGCTGACCCGGTAGCACCGAGCGGGTGCAGGGCTCGCAGCCGATGCTCACCAGACCGCGTCCGTGCAGGGGATTTTGTGGGACCTCGAGCACCCGCAAGAGCGCCCATATCTCGGCGCTCGAGGCCTCGGCAAGTGGGTTGTACTTGACCAACGGAGCGCCACCTAGGCCGCGAAAAACCGGGTCGAGTTCGACAACCGCGACCTTCGCCCGGGTGTCCAAGCTCTGATCGCGGCGCTGCCCAGAGACCCACGCACGCACCCGCGAGAGATGGCGACGCAGCGGCTCGACCTTGCGGACCGAACAGCACTCCTGATGACCATCGTCGTAAAACGAAAAAAGCCCCTTCGCCCGCACCAAGTCCTCGACCGCCTGAGCCTCCGGAAAAGCGTATTCGATGCGGATTCGGTAGTGCTGCTCGACCGCCGCGAAAAAGCGCAGGGTCTCGGGGTGCAGGCGACCCGTGTCGAGACTGAGAACCCGAAAGGGCCGCCCCAACTGAGAGGCGTACTCGACGAGCAGCACGTCTTCGGCGCCCGAAAATGCGATCACCAGGTCGTCACCGAAACGCTCTAAAGCATCGCTCAGGATCTCGCGAGCAGAGGCCTTGGCGAGCCCAGAGGCGATGTCGGCGATGTCGGTCATCGGCGCCATCATCCATCATTGTCACCACCCTGCCCAGCCCAGGCAAATTCCCCCCTGCACTCCGGCCGCGATGAGTGCGAGGCCAAGGCCAAGTGCGTGCGCCAATGCACCAGCCGCAGCCTCGCCGGTTCGTACGCCTCGTAGGGGGCCCGACGTCTGCGACGAGGGAGCGGTCTGCGTGCAACACTGCGAAAGCCGCTCGACCTTCGGCGCCTGTCTGCATTACGGCGCTGATCTCTGCGGCTCCGGCTGAGCCAGCCGACAATGCGCCGCTCGGCGGTGCCAAGCTCCGCCCTAGATCCAAACAGAAGTCCCGTATGCAGACCCGGCAGATGCGCCCGTATGCACCCTTGCCAACGGGTGACAGCCCCGCATCGATCCCCTACTATCCCGCCCACTCACCCCCACGCAAAGGACCAAGGCACAACATGGACGATCTCATTCAAGGACTTATCAGCAAGGTCGGACTCGACAAAGACACCGCCGCAAAGGTGATCTCGTACCTCAAAGAGAACGCCGCTGATCTTCCCAGCATGCTCGCCAAGTCGGGCCTCCAGGACAAGCTTCCCGGCGGCCTCGGCGATAAGCTCGGTGGCCTCTTCGGCGGCGACTGAGCCGACAGGGCTCCGCCCCAACTAAAAAAAGGGGCCCATGAGGCCCAATAAATATGAGAGGCGCAGTCTTTTGGACAGCGCCTCTCGTGTTCTCGGGCCATCGCTTGGGCCCGTCGAGGCAAGGGTGCCAAAGCGGCGCAGGCCTGCCAAAGCAGCTCCCCCTGTGTCCGCAGGTAAGCTCTCCTGCGTCCAGAGCACCGCTTTGACAGCTCCAGGCCCGCCCGCCTATCGTCCGCGCGATGCGTCTCCCAACAGCGCAGCCCCCTCGCTTTTCCTTTTTTTCCTTCTTTTCCTTCTCTTCCTTTTTTTCCTTTTCCTTCCTATCGCTCTTGCTGGGCATCGCTGCTTGCGACCGCAGCGAGCCCCAGGCAAAGATCGCTCAGGTCGCAGCACCGGCGACTCCCGCAGCGAGCACCAAAGCCAAACCCGATGGCGCGCCTGCAACGGCAACTGCAACTCCCAAGCACGCCGATGCCCCTACAAGGCCCCACGAGGCCCCACGGGAGGCCGCAGGTGCGAGCCATGGGAGCGATGCACGCAAGGACCAATTCGCAGATCTGCAGGTCCTCTGCGCCGCTCTCAACAAAGATTACGTCGACGGAACGCTCACCGACTACTACCAAAACCTGTCCATGAAGACAGCCTTTGGAAAAGACCTCCGGCGCCGCGGTGAGTCCTCAATGAGCCCCGGACGCATCCTCGAGGCGGGCCTAAAAAACCTCCGCCAGGGCCATGACAAGAGCGCCGGCGAGCCAGCGATACCGGCCTGCACCCAGCTCTTCGACGAACTCGACGACCTCGAATGAGCCGATGCCACACGCCGAGCATCACAACGGGCGCGACAAGCACGACAAGCACGACAAACACAACAGCCGCAGTCATGACGCCGCCACCGGGCCCGCGGACGGCAGCCTTGACGACGCCCGAGGCCTGCCGAGCACCGCAGCTCCGCCTCGAATTCTCGGGACGCCAACGGCGATCCTACTGATCGCCGCCAGCATGATCGGCGCCGGTGTCTTCACGACCACGGGCTTTCTTATCCGCGACCTGGGCTCGCAGAGCGCGGTCCTGCTGGCCTGGGCGATCGGCGGGATCACGGCCCTCTGTGGCGCCCTCGCCTACGCCGAACTCGCCGCTGCGCTCCCGCAAAACGGCGGCGAGTACCGCTTGCTCGGTCGCATCTATCACCCGGCGGTCGGCTTTGTCGCCGGTTGGATTTCGCTGATCGTCGGCTTCTCGGCACCGATGGCCGCCGCCGCGATCGCCTTCGGCGAGTACTTCGGGCGCCTCGTGCCCGGCCTCAATCCGACACTCGTCGGTCTCGCGGCGATCCTCTGCCTCGCCCTCATGCACGGCCTCCGAGTACGCCTTGGGGGCCTCGTACAGGGCGCTGTGACAGCCCTGACGATGCTTCTGATCGTCGCCTTTATCGCCGGCGGCCTGGCCTTTGGTGACTTCAGCCGGCTCACACCGCTCAGCGATCCACAGACGCTGCAGGCGATCCGCTCGCCAGCCTTCGCCGTCGGTCTGGTCTTTGTCTCCTTCGCCTATAGCGGCTGGAATGCCGCGGCCTACATCGCAGGCGAACTCACCGAGCCGAGCCGCAGCATCCCGCGGGCGCTGATCATCGGCACGCTCACCGTCACCCTGCTCTACCTCGGGCTCAACCTCGTCTTTGTGATCGCCGCGCCCGCAAGCGCTCTCTCTGGCGTCGTCGAGGTCGGCTACATCGCCGCCGAGGCGCTCTTCAACGATCCGTGGATCACCACAGGCCTCACCCTGATCGTCGCCCTCGGACTCTTGACCACGGTGAGCGCTCTGATGATGGCTGGGCCGCGGGTTTACGAGGCGCTCGGCGGTGACTATCCCCGACTCCGCGGTCTCGCATCAAGGCTGACCTCTCGGACAGATTTAGAAAAACCCCGCAGCCGCGGACCTGCGCGAGCGATCGCTCTGCAAGCGCTTATCGCCACCGCAATGATGCTCAGCGCGACCTTTTCGGATCTGCTCACCTACATGGGCATCACTCTCGCGCTCTCGTCGGGGTTGACGGTCGCCGGGGTCTTTGTGCTGCGCTGGCGAGAGCCCGAACTGCCCCGCCCCTACCGGACCTGGGGACATCCGCTGACCACTCTGCTCGCCCTCAGCCTGATGGCCTGGATGATCGTCTTTACAGTCGGAGAACGTCCCATCACCTCACTCTTCGCAGCTGCGACGATCGCCGCCGGCCTCGTGCTCTACGTCGCCGTCCGCCCACCCCCCGCACGCCATCGCCAGTCCCGCTAGCCCCGCAGAGACCCTCCGAATCCTGCCGAAACTGCCGAATCCCACCGAGAATTCAGCGCACCCAGGCCCGGTGCAGGGGCAAACCCCCCAAGGAAAAACCCTCAACGGTTCGCCGTGAGATTCACCCGAGAGGGAATCGAGTCGAGCCCCATGCCACGGGCTCCGCGAACCGGGCTCCGCGGCTGCTATCCTCCAGCCCCGCCATGCGCCCCGAAGCCCCCGACCTCCCGCCGCCGCAACTCGGCAATCGCAGCCTCTTCCCCGATCTAGAGGCACACGCCTATCTCAACCATTCGGCGATCTCTCCACCCTCGTCGATCATCCGCCGCACGCTTACCAACTGCGCAGATATCTACGCTCGTGTCGGCGTCGACGGCTTCATGATCTTCAGCGAGCAGCGCGAGCGCATGCGCCTCGCGATCGCTACCCTGATCGGCGCCTCTTCGGCAGAGATCGCCCTGACGTCGGGCACCTCCGCCGGCATCATGTCGATCGCGCTCTGCTTCCCCTGGAAAAGCGGCGATCGGGTCGTGCTCTTTGACGGCGAATTTCCAGCCAACGTAACGCCCTGGCAACGCGCCGCCGAGCTCTACAACCTGCGCCCACAGATGCTCTCGATCGCCGATTTTTTACGCGATCACGCGGCCGGTTTAGAGCGCCTCGAGAGCACTCTCAAAGCCGGCGGAGTGCGCCTGGTTGCGGTCTCTTCGGTCCAGTTCCAAAGCGGCCTGCGCATGCCCCTGCGAGCCATCAGCGAGCTCTGCCACCGCTACGGTGCCGAGCTTTTTGTCGATGCGATCCAAGGCTGCGGCAGCACGCCGATCGACGTCGAAGCCGACGGCATCGACTACTTGGCCTGCGGCGGTCATAAACATCTGATGGCGGTCGAAGGCGCTGGCTTCCTCTACATCCGTACGAGGCGGGTCGCCGCCCTCAGACCGCGCACCGCCGGCTGGCTCAGCCTCGAGAACCCGATCGACTTCTTGCTCCTCGGCCCCGGCCATCTGAGCTACGACCGACCCGTACGCGAGCGCGCCGATTTCATCGAAGCGGGTGGCTACAATGCCCTCGGCCACGCGGCGCTCGGCGCTGGCATCGATGTGATCCTCGGGCTCGGGGTCGCGACGATCTACGAGCACAGCAACCGCTACAACGACCTGCTCGAGGCCGGCCTGCTCGAGCGTGGTTTTACAAGCCTGCGTTCAGCCGACATCGCCGGCCGCTCGACGATCCTCAGCGTGCTCGCCCCCAAAGGTAAAAACCCCGTCGACTTACAGCGCGGCCTCGCCGAGCGAGGTATCGCCGCTTCCCTGCCCGACGGCAAACTCCGCTTCGCACCGCACTGGCCCAACAACCAGGCCGAGATTCCACTGGTGCTCGCAGCCGTCGACCGTGCGCTGCCCACCTCCTGATCCGCCACATCCCACAGCTCTCTCCCTGAGCTATCCCCTCCCGAGACCACGATGGACCGCCAAATCCCGACGACTACCACCGACGAGATCGACCTCTACATCCGCACCTACTACTCGCTGCTGCGATCGTCGGGTGATGTTTTGGTGCGCTCCTTCGAGGAGGCGCACATCCACTCAAAATCAAGCCTGCACAGCGGTGCCACTGATGTCGCGCCCGACGTCGCCGCCTTCGCCTATTCCGCAGCGCGCCTACCTGACTGTATGTACAGGGTCGAGCGAGTGATCCTCGGCCAATCGCACGAGCATTTTGAGTCCGCCGGATACCCGATCCTCGAATGGAAAGCTGTGCGCACCCGCGGTCGCCGTCGACCCCTGCGCTTCGACGGCGATGGCAACCTCGCGGCCTTCATCTCGAGCACCAGCGACATCGATGACCTGGTACCGATCCTCACCGCCTACCAAATCGCCTGGAACAAGATGCACGCGAGCTTGGCCGCTAGCGGCCTGGGCACACGCCTGCGCGAGCATCACGCGAGCGACAATACCGACACCTTCGAGATCGGCAGCGGCGAACTAGGACAGGTCCTGGGCGTCCCAGCCGAAGCGATCGCGATACTCCGGCGAGCGCTCGACGAGAGCTGGTACGAAGGCCTCTGCGAGATCGCCCGGCGGCCCATCGACATTCGCATTCACTTGCTAAACGGCTCCTATTCGCAGTACCAGCGCACCGGGCAACGTTGGTGGTCGGGCATCGAGCCCACTTATCTCCGCCAAGAAAAACCCAAACGACCACCGGTCTACTTCGTCTCCTCGAATACCCACTCGCTGGTCAACATCCTCGGCGGCTACGCGCGCGCGCACCAGGGCGCGATCTTTGACTACGTGCGCCGGACCAACCGCGAAAACCTCGCGCCTTTCCTCGAAAAGGCGATCGCCTCCGGTGACGAGGCGCTGGTCAACAACCTCTCCTATTACCTGCTCCGCGCCTTTTTGCACGAGGCCAGCGATGAGTCCGATCCCCGGCGTCTCGAGGACGTACAGCGCTTTGAGGCCGCAGCGGGTGTGCAGACAATCGACAATCCGGGGCACGTCGATGTCAACGCTCAGATCATCAAGATCTCAAAGCTGATCCCCGATCGATTGGATCCGCGGGTGCGACTGCCGGGCATCGAAGCTCTGCGCCAGAGCGAAGCGATCATCGTCAACATCGACTACCCCCTGGGCATGGCCGCCTACCACCACCTCTCGCGTCTTGGTCAGGGCGTCGGTGAGATCCGCGGGATCTACATCATGGGCAAGGCGGCGACCCTCAACGGCCGCATCGGCGACGTCATGATCCCGAGCGTCGTGCACGACGAGCACTCCGAAAACACCTATCTCTTTCGCAACGCCTTCACGGCCGCCGATGTGCAGCCATTCCTCGACTACTCCACCGTGCTCGACCAGCAAAAGGCGCTCACCGTGCGCGGCGCCTTCCTGCAAAACCGCGACTATATGAGCGTCTTTTATCGCGAGGGTTACACCATTCTCGAAATGGAGGCAGGCCCATACCTCTCGGCGATCTTTGAGCTCTGTGACCCCCGCCGTCACCCCAACGACGAACTCGTGCACCTGACAGCGATGACGCCCTTCGACGTCGGCATCCTCCATTACGCCTCAGATACCCCCTACTCCCGCCGTCAAAGCCTGCTCTCCAAGAGCCTCAGCTACTTCGGGGTCGAGGGCACCTACGCCTGCGCGCTGGCGATCTGCCGCCAGATCTTCGCCCACGAGCTGGCCCGACTCCACAGCTAGTTCACCGACACGGGGCTGTCGGCCGGGCACAACACAGTTGGAGGGGGCCCCCGCCTCAGGTCAGGTGTTCCCGCCGCGGTGCAGGGCCGCGACGCTCGCCCAGCCAAAGGCGACCATGATGCAGACGGCCCCCACCAGCACCAGCACCGGCGGCGCCCCCAGAGTGAACTCGGCGACGATACCAAGGGGCATCAGCAGGCCCGCGAGGGTCAAACCGCCGATCCAGGCGCGCTGCTTATCGGCGACCTTGAGGTGGCTCAACACCATTCCCATCAGCACGTTGAGGAGCGAGAAAAGAGCCCCGTGCACATGCGCGAGACGAGCCTCAAAATGGGTGCCATTACCGTAGTCGGCCGCCCATTGTTCGTGGTCAGGAGCAAAATCGCGCATGTAGATCAGGACAAATCCATAGACCATAAAGAGAGTGAGACCGGTGAGTCCCACGGATAGATTCCAGCGTCCAGCAGCGAGCGCTCTCATGTCGACACCTCCGAATTTCGGGCGTTCTGCGCCCACCCACAGGCTAAGTGCCGGGTTTAAGGCCGTCAAGCCGATGCCCACGATTTATCGCAGGTGCGACCCAATGGAGCACTTTATGTAGCCTTTGAAAATGAGATTCAACGGCATTATCTATACACTCGTATTCTGCCATCTTCCAAATGCTTCACGGCATTGTTCTCACGGGCATAAGCAGCCGTGCCGGTGCCGATGCCCTGCAAATGATCAGAGTCCGCGGTCGCAGCATCCCCCTCCTGCTCCCCCGGCCACGCTCCGGGCAATGCAAACAATGCAATGCAGGTCCATGAGGGACCCGGGATCACGATCTCTACAAGGCCGGAAGCACGCCGTTTACAGCGCCCTGCAGCGCGAGCCCATACCGCATGAAACACGCAACGGGGCGCCCTACAGCGGCGCCCCACTGCCCGAGTTCAGGTCGCCGGCTTGGTCGAGCCCATGGTGAAGACGTTGAGCTTGTTGCCGTCGAGATCGCGGAAGTAGCCGGCATAGAAACCGCTGTCACCGCGGGGCCCGGGAGGACCCTCGTCCGTCGCACCGAGCTCGAGAGCCTTCTTGTAGATGGCGTCGACCTGCTCGGGGTCCTTGGCCGCCAGAGCGACCATCACACCGTTACCGATGCTCGCCTTGCCGCCGTCGAAGGGCAGGCAAACCGAGAACCCCGCGGCCTTGGGACCCGTGCTCCAAGCGATGAAACGATCCATCGTCATGAAGCGGCCACCGCCGAGTTCCGCCAACAGAGTGTCGTAGAACGCTGAAGCGCGCTCGAGATCATTGGTTCCTACAGAGACATAACCGATCATGCCCTGCCTTTAGCCTATCCCTGACGAGATAACCAAGGCTTTTCCTCGAGGCGTTCACATTATCCACCGCCGTGAGCCCCCAGCCCATAAAATAGGGCCCAGGAGCACCGATTTGGATCACCGCTGGCCCGCTGATGTAACCCTCCCCGCCGCGGATCTGCCGCTTCGCGAGCGGCTTCGTCTGCTCTGTGACTACGCCCGCTTGGCGCCGTCGATCCGCAACTCTCAGCCCTGGCGCTTTGTCCTCCATGACGACGCCGTCGAGGTCTGGGCGGTTCGAGAGAGGGCCCTGCCCGTCGCCGATCCAGACGCTCGTGGCCTGACGATTTCCTGTGGCGCAGCCCTTGCTTACCTCGAGATCGCCGCTCGGGCAGCGTCGCTGGCGACGACGATCGAACGCCTGCCCGATCCAGCAACGCCTGACCTCCTGGGACGCCTGCAAGTGACCGGCAAAGCCCCTCCCGCCACCGAAGATCCCTGGTTTTTCCAAGCGATCCCCAAGCGGAGAACCCACCGCGGGGTCTACTCTGGCCACCCGGTCTCGGCAGGGCTGCTCCGCCGACTAGAGGAACTCGCCGCCAATGCCGGCACCACGCTTCGGATCCTCAAGGGCGACGACCGCCAGCAGCTCGTCGAGCTGATCAAATCCGCCGACCGCCAGCAACGGCAGGACCCGGCATTTTGTACAGAACTCGCCACCTGGGTGGGCCCCGAACTCAGCGGCCACAGGCTCGGCTTGCCCGCGCATCGGATCGAGGCCTCGGCGATCCTCGCCGGCGAGATCACCCGCCTCCGTCGCTTTGCCGGCACCGTCCCCGAAGCACCCAACGACGACAACGACAACGACAACGACAACGACAACGATAACAACAACGACAACAACAACAACGACACGCCGCACATCGCCGTCGACCTGATGATCGACGACCTCGATGATCTGCTGAGCGACGACGGTGCCGAGAAGCTGCGCCTGCTCAGTGTCTCCCGGAGGGCGCCCGAGAGCGCCGCCACAGGGGGTCGAATCCCGGGGATCCGACCGCCCTCACGGCCACCTCCGCCCGATCCCACGAGCGATCGGGAGCTGGACAGCGGCATCCCCGTATTAGCCGTACTGACCACGCCTTCCGACGATGCCAAGGCGTGGCTCGTCGCCGGAGAGACGCTCGCACGAGTCCTTTTGCGCGGCCGTGTCGATCATCTATGGGCCTCTTTCTTTGGTCAGGTCATCGAGGTCGCAAGCGCCCGAGCGACGCTGCACACACACCTGGGTGCCGACGCATGGCCCCAGGTCGTGCTCCGCTTGGGATACGCTGGCGACCTCGCACCGACGCCCCGCCGAGCCCTCAGCTGCCAGCTCAACGAGGCTTAAATCGATCTGAATCTCGGCAACAACCCTGCGGCCCGCCGATGTCGTCGCGCTCCTCGACCCCGCGAGTTTGTCCAGTGAACACCGCCAAGAAAAAACCGCGTACTCGGCTTCCTGGCCGCGCGCACTCTGTTCTGGCTGCGCTCTTCTTCACCGCGCTGCTCGCCTGCGATGGCAACGCTTCGAAGCCCGCGCCCTCGACGATCGAGCCCGGACCGGCAAAGGCAAACCCAGGCGCTGAGCCTAGCAAAGCTCAAGAGTCAGACGCGAAGGCCCTTGCACCGACACCGATTCAGCCGCGCATGGCAGCTCCGGCCTGCGACGCTGCCCAGCCCGCGCTGCTCGCCCTCCGCCAAGCCGCCGGGGGCACGCGCGCAGCACCCAAAGACATCACCACACTCACAACTCTACTGGCAACACTCGACGCGGAACTCTCCGGCGACCGGGGCCATCACATCGCGGCTGCACTCCGCGGCAAAACCCCGCCCAAAGCGCCCGGGCCCCGGATCCTCGACGACCGCCAGCTGGAGGCGCTCGACTCCCTCGACGCTCTTTTCGCCCTCTGGCTTCGGGCACAGCTGAGGCATGCCGTCGAAGATACAAACCACGCCGATCGCTCGCTCGCCTGGGCCCGGGCGGAGTGCGCCTGGGAGTTTCTGTCGACGAGTCCCACCCTCACCGAAGCCCTCTCCCACGAGGCACTGCGCACGATCATCGAGCGACGTTTTGCCGGGGGCCGGGCCGCGTTTAGCCCAGGCTTTCACGGCAATGACGACTGGCAGCGGATCGTCCTGCCAAGTCGCCAAGCCATCGAAAAACGCATCTTTACTGCCGCTGTGCGCAGCCTGCTTCGCGCGGCCGAAAGAGCCAAAAAAAGTGAAACCAGCGATGCAACTCATGGCGTGGCCGCGAGGCAAGCCCGGGCCGCCTTCGAGCTGCTCCGCGACCGCATGAAAGATAAAAATACGCCGGCGATCACCGCCATCGATGCGATGCTCGCGGGTCCGGCTGCGGCGATCGATCTGCAGATGATCACGGACGCCCTCGCGATCACCTTTGCCAAGCGCAGCCGCAAGTACTGCTCTGAGGTCGACTCACACCCTGAACTCATCGGTAGCGCAGCTGCCCTCTCTAGCGTCACCGAAGGACAAACCTACAGCCGCCTGATCCTGCCCGACATGCAGCTTCGCCTGGGCGCACAGGGCTTTTCGGGCGAGCACTATCTCGCGACCTGGGACGCGCTACTGGAGGAGGTCGACGTCGGCCAAGACAGCGGCGAGATTCACCGCCTAAGCGAAAAGCTCGTGCGCTGGAACTGCACCTACCAAGAGCTGTTAGGGATCTCCGAGTGCACCTGGAACCGCGACGAAAAGCACCTCTGAGGCTCGCTAATCGAGCAGCGCCAAGAGGTCATTTTTGGAGAGGCCACCGGCCTGATTGGCCTCGCCCAGGGCCGCGTCGGCGATCTCCCGCTTGCGCTCCTGGAGGGCCAGAATCCGTTCTTCGACGGTATTCTCGGCAACCAGGCGATGGATCAGCACCGGCCGCTCCTGGCCGATGCGGTGGGCGCGGTCGGCCGCTTGGTCCTCGACCGCAGGGTTCCACCAGGGGTCGACCAAAAACACGTGATCGGCAGCGGTGAGCGTGAGCCCGGTGCCGCCGGCCTTGAGCGAGATCAACATCACCGGCGGCCCGTCGGGATCCTGAAACGCGTTGACCACCGCCTCGCGATCGCGGGTCGATCCGTCGAGACGTGTGAAGGCGAGACCCGCCCCCTTAAGCGCCGGCTCGATGCGATCGAGGAGGCCGGTCCACTGCGAAAAAACCAGCGCCTTATGACCCTCGGCGACGATCTCCTCGAGAGTCTCGCGAAGCAGCACCACCTTGGAGGAAGTCTTGGCTTCTTGCCCGGGCACGAGGCCACGATGGCAGGAGGCCTGACGCAGGCGCAGCAGCGCCTCTAGAGCCTTGAGCACGCCCTTGCCGGCGGCGAGTTGCTCAGCCACCTCGCTGCGAGTGGCGGCCCGAAGCGCGTCGTAGACCTCGCGCTCACGCTCGTCTAACTGACAGCGAAGTACAACCTCGGTGCGCGGCGGCAGCTCGCGCGCGACCTCGGATTTGCGACGCCGAAGCACGAAGGGGCGGATCCTCCGACGGAGTTCCTTCGCGGCCTTGGGCGAGCCGGCTGCGATCGGATCGGAGAAATTTCTGCGGAAGTCCGTGCGACTGCCGAGCAACCCGCGATTCAGGAAAAAGAGGATGCTCCAAAGTTCGTCGAGACGGTTCTCGACCGGTGTGCCCGAGAGCGCGATCCGGTGCACGGCCTCGATCTCAAAGGCAGCCTGGGCGACCTGGCTCGTCGGGTTTTTGATGCTCTGAGCCTCGTCCAGAATGACCGTATCCCAGGGCTTTGGCTCCGCCCCCTCGGCGACCGGAGCTCGCTGCAATTTCTCGCGTTCGCGTCGCAGCAACGTGTAGGTCGTGAGCGTGACGTCTGCGAGAGGATCGAGTTCGCGACCCGGACCGTAATAACGATGCACTCGCAGCGCCGGACGAAAACGGCGGAGTTCCTTGGCCCACGCGTGCAGCACGCTGGTCGGCATCACCACCAACGTCTGCGACCCCGGCACGATCGTGCACAGGGTCTGCAGGGTCTTGCCCAGACCCATGTCATCGGCGAGCAGCGCCCCGAGCCCGGCCCGCCGCAGGAACGCGAGCCAGCGAACGCCGGTCTCCTGGTAGTCCCGCAGCGTCGCTCCTAGATCCTTCGGCAGGACGACCGGCGGCAGCCCCTCAAAGTCCTCGGCGAGCGATCGCAGGGCCATCAACTCGGGGCCGATATCATGGCCCTCGAGGTCGACCGCGAGCTCGGCGAGCACCGGCCGCGCCCACGCCTGGATCGAACCATCGGCACCGCGGGCATCGAGCAAAAAGATGAGGTGTTGCCCGTAACGCTCGAGCCAATCGACGGGCAGCGGCGCAAAACCACCGCCCGCGAGGGGCACCAGCGACTCGCCGCGCTGCCAGGCGTCGACCACCCGATGCGCATCGACCTCGCGGACCTCGCTCGTGCCCTCGCCGCCGCTGAAAAAGGTGATCTTGGAACGCCCCTGATCGCCGCCGAGGCGCGGACGAAGCGGGCTCGCCCGAAAGAACTCGTGCTGGGCGTCGCCGCGGACCTCACCGAGCGCCGCCAGCCGCTCGCCGATCGTCATCGCATCCTCGCCCAGAAAGAGCATCGCTCGCCCCGCCGACATCTCGAGTTCGTAACTGAGACGCGTACGCAGGCGCTCTTCGGCGATCCGATTGCGCTCTGGCAAAACCTCGCCAAAGGTCACCAAGCGCTGGCCGTCGACCCTGGCGACCGCCGGCTCGCCGTAGACGATCGTCGGCAGCACCGCCAGGCTATCCCCCTGACGACGTGTCTCAAAGACCACACGCGGGCGCAGCGAGACCTTTTTGTGGGGCAACCGCTTGCTGCGAATATGCACCGTCGTGTGTTTTTTGAGGTGCGGGATGACGTCGCTGATCAGGCCCACCGCCTGCTCCCGCGGGTAGATGATGCCGGCCTTGAGGCGCATCACTTCGACCCGTGTGAGACCGACGATGCCGGTCGGTCGCAGGGTATCGCCGCAGAGCACCGCGCCGTTTTTGAAGAATTCGGAGATCGCCGGATCGCGGATCAGGGAGACGCGAATGCCGTCGCTGTCCTTATCATCGGCGACCTTGACGTGCGGTCGCACCGGCGTCGCGTCGATCTTGATCGGCACATCGTCGAGCTTGACGTCGACCTCCCGCTCGCGATCGCTGGCGAGATGCGGGAGGATCACGCGCATCACCTTAAGCGGCAGCACTCCCCGTTGGAGGCCGCCAAGCACCACCTCGATGGTCATATCGGCAGCGGTGGTGAGAATCGCCTTAGAGCCCGAGAGACGACCGCGACTGTAGGCTGTCAGGCGATCGTCGAGCGTGTGCTCGACCGCATCCTGGCCCTCACCGCGGACGAGCGCCCGATCAAACGAGAGCCCCTTGGGGGTCCTGTGCATGCGGTAGCCGACCCTCGCCATGCGCGCGCCCAGACCGGGCAACTCTTCGCCGGCCTCGACCGCTTGCTTGAGGGCGATCACCGCCGCGACCACATGAAAGCAGACCTCTCGCCGACTCTCGCACTCACAATCCCACTCGCCATCATCGACCCAAAGCGTGACCGCAGGAGCGATCGGCGAGCCGGTGACCGCGACCCGCAGGATGACCTCGTCCTCGTCGCGGTGCTCACCGACCACCGCCCCAGCGCGCGCGAGCTCCACACCCCGCGCCCAGACCGGCCGCGCGCTGGCCCGGAACACCGCCGAGAAGAGATCGTTGATGGCGACCATGAAACTGCCTCGTATCACAGCCGCCCCCGGGGCGCACCTGCGTGCATCACCCACACGGCTCGCCGATCCGCGCCTGCGACTGCGTGGACCGCGATGCCGCATACAACGCATTCACAGCGCCCGCGGCCGCGCACCTCAGGCACCGAAGGCGGCGCAGATCACCGATTCGATCTCACGGGTCGTACAGGGCTTGGGATTGCTGCCGAGGGCCGCATCGTTCTTCGCCATCGCGGCGAGCGCGGGCGCCTTGTCGACGGTCAGCGCGGCGATGCCAGCGGCCGCCAGCGTGTGCGGAATCTCGAGAAGCTCGCGGAGCTCCAGCACCCACTCCATGACCCCGTCAAAGCCCGACTTCGGCAGCTCCAAATGGCGCCCGAGCGTTGTCATCGCCGCCTCGATCACCGGCCTGTTGTGCTCCATCACATAGGGCAGGAGGATGGCGTTGGCGAGACCGTGATGGATGCCGACCACCGCCCCCAGCGGGTGCGCGATCGCATGCACAAGACCCAGGCCGCGCTGGAACGCAGTCGCCCCCATCGTCGACGCCATCATCATGTGGGTGCGGGCGACAGCGTGCTCGGGCTGCCGGTAGCAGGTGACCAAGTTCTCCTTGACCAAGCGCATGCCCTCGAGGGCGATACCGACAGCCATCGGGTGGTAGCTCGGGGCGCAAAGCGCCTCAAACGAGTGCACAAAGGCATCGATGCCGACCGCCGCAGTGATCTTCGCCGGCAAACCAAACGTCAACTCAGGATCGGCGATCACCAGCGGCGGCAGCATGCGGGGATGAAAGATGATCTTCTTGGTGTGGTCGCGAAGATCGGTGATCACGGAGGCCCGGCCGACCTCCGAGCCCGTGCCTGCGGTCGTCGGCAGGGCGATCATCGGCGCAATCTTTGAGGCATCAACGCGCAGCCAATTGTCGCCGACGTCCTCGTAATCGAAGACCGAACCGCCGTGGCCGGCCATCAAGGCGACACACTTGCCGGCATCCAACGCCGAGCCACCACCGACCAGCACACAACCATCGGCGCCGTGCTCTCGATAGGCCCGCACCCCTTCGATGACGTTGGCCTCGACCGGATTGCCCTGCACCTCCGAAAACAGCGCGGGCACCAGCCCCGACTCCGCCAAATCGTCGACCAATTCGCCGAGCCACGGCAACCCGGCGAGGCCGCGATCGGTGATCACCAACGGTCGCCGCATACCCAACTCAGCACAAGCCTTTGGCAGCTCGCGCCGGCGACCGCAGCCCAGCCGATAGGAGGTCGGATAATTATAATTGGCCCGCGGACTCTCGGTGTTCATCGTTTTTTTCGCCTATTGCCTATTGCCTATTGCCTATTGCCTATTGCCTATTTCTTCAGTCTGTACGTGCTCAAATGATCTCGAAGTAGCGCGCCAGATCCCAGTCGCTGACGTGGCGCTGGTGCTCGCGCACCTCCCACTCACGGGTCGCCGCGAAGTGATCGACAAAGGTATCGCCAAAGAGCTCGCGGGCGGCTTTTGAGGCCTTAAACGCGGCCGCAGCCTGGCCCAGATCGCTCGCCAACGGCGTGCCCGCGGCGCCCTTTGCCTGGAGATCGTAAGCGTTGCCCTCGATCGCGTCTGTCAGCGACAGCTGCTTCTCAATTCCGTAGAGACCCGCCCCCAGGGCCGCAGCCAGCCCCAAGTAGGGATTGGCGTCCGCCGGGCCGATGCGAAACTCGGACCGCTGACCGTGCTCACCAGCGATCACGCGGATCGCGGTGGTTCGGTTTTCGACCCCCCAGTTGGCGGCCAGCGGCGCCCACATGCCCGGCACCAGACGCCGGTACGAGTTGATCGTCGGGCAGATCATCGGCAGCAGCTCGGGCAGCAGCGCAACCTGGCCGGCAACAAAATGCCGCATCGTCGCGCTCATCGTCGACGGCGCCGCCGGATCGTAAAACGCGTTGCGACCGTCCCGCATCAGCGACACGTGCAGGTGCCCGCTCTGCCCCGGATAATCAGCGCTCCACTTGGCCATAAACGTCGCCATCAGGCCGCGCCGCTGAGCGAGAATTTTGGCGTACGTTTTAAAGATCGTCGCGTTGTCGGCCGCCCTCTCGATCGGCCCGTAGCGCAGCGCCGCTTCGAGCACACCTGGACCTGTCTCTGTGTGCAGGCCCTCGATCTCGATGCCCATCGCATTAAACGTACCGAGCAGCTCTTGGTAAAGGTCGACGTGCACACCGGCACGCAGCAGCGAGTAGCCAAACATGCCCGGCGTAAATGGCTTCAGATCGCGGTAGCCCTTGTCGCGAGCACTGGTCGGCGTCTCGTCAAAGAGAAAAAATTCGTACTCGGCTGCGCCCAAGGCCTCAAAACCGAGTGAGCGGGCCTTGGCGGCCATGCGAGCGAGCATCGTCCGCGGGCAGGCATCGGCATACGTGCCCTCAAACGAGCCCAGCCAGAGCCCGGTATCCGGCTCGAAGGGGATCCTGCGCATGCTCTCCAGATCAAGCTTCACCGGCGCATCTCGGTAGCCGGTATGCCACCCCGAAACCTTTGAGTTATCGTAGAGCTTGTCGTTGGAATCCCAGCCGAGAACAACATCACAAAAGCCGAGACCACTGCGAGCCGCCGACAAAAATTTGTCCCGACAGACGTACTTGCCGCGCATCACTCCGTCGGTGTCGGTAACGGCAATTTTGTGAAAACGAATGCCCTGACGATCGAGCTCGGCTCCCAGATCCTCGGAGCTGTGAAGACTGTCGCTTGGTTTGGTCATAAATGGCTCAAAACTGTGTTAAATCGGCAAATGGAACGCTTGTCGGCACCCGTCGGTATCGCTCAAAAAACCGCGATCAGGGGATCCGATGCCGCAAATGGTAGCTCCTCGGCCGGGTCACCGCATGAAAACCAAGCTCTGAGAGCGAAGCGCCGTGGCCCGAATCCTTGACGCCCGTCCACGCCAGCGCGGGGTCGAGATAGTCGCAGCGATTTTGAAACACCGTGCCCGCCTGCAGTCGCTCGGCCACTGCCAGGGCACGGACGTCGTCCTCGGTCCAGACCGAAGCGCTCAGACCAAAGCGCGAGTCGTTCGCCAGAGCCAGCGCTTGCTCGTCGTGATCGAAAGGCATGATGCCGATGATCGGCCCAAAGCTCTCCTCGCGCATCAGCGCCATCGAATGATCGACGCCGTCAAAGACCTGCGGCGCGACGTAACAAGGCGACCTGTCCGGGACCGAAAATGAGCTGTCGCAGCTGAGTTTGCGCGCCCCCTTCGCCAGGGCCTCCGCAGCTTGATCGCGAATCCTCGCCGCTGCCGCGGGGTTGACGAGCGGCCCCATGGTGGTCGCAGCATCGAGGGGATCGCCGACCTTGATGCGCTGCACCTCGGCGACAAAGGCCTCGACAAACTCATCGTAGAGCGAGCGATGCACGTAGATTCTCTCGACCGCACAGCACGATTGACCAGCGTTGTAAAACGACCCGTCGGCGAGCTGAGCCGCAACCTTAGCCGCCGGCGCCCCCTCCAAGACCAGCGCCGGATCCTTGCCGCCAAGCTCTAAACCGACGCCGATAAAATTTTTCTCCGCGACCTGCCTGTAGACCTCGTGGCCGCCGCGCACCGAGCCGGTGAAGGCGACGTACCCCAGGCGACCGCTGTCGATCACCTGCGCGGCTGTCCTGTGATCGACATGCAGCGCCGTAAAAAGCCCCGCAGGCGCGCCCGCTTCGGTGAACGCCCGCTCCAGCTGATCGGCGACCAAAGCGGTCTGCTCGGCGTGCTTGAGCAGCACCGCATCGCCCGCGAGGATCGCCGCCGCCACCAGATTGATCGGCACCAAGAGCGGGTAGTTCCAGGCCGCAATGTTGAGCACAACACCGACCGGCTCGCGGCGAATCAATCGCTTAATTCCATCGCTCTCGCCCTTTGAGATCTCGAGATCGGCGAGCGCCCTCTCGGCGAGGTCGCAGAGGTGATGCACACGCTGGCAAAAACCGCCGGAGAACTCCCCCGCCGCCTGCGCCAGCGGCTTGCCCATCATGCGTGTGATCGCCTCGGCGTTCTCCTGTGCACGCTCCGCATAGCGATCCAGCATCGCCAAGAGCAACGCCTTGCGCTCGCCCAGCGAAGTCTGCCGCCAAGCTTGCTGGGCCTCGGCGGCCGCTGTGAGCTTCGCTAGCGCGGCTGCGCCATCTAGCTGGGTGAAGGAGAAGGCCGGCTGACCGTCGATCGGCGAGTGAATGGCGGGCATCGGCCTAACCCTAGTGCATCTATGGGCCGCGTCTCGAGAGAAATCCTCCGCCCGCCCGCACCTGCGACACCTCGCCTGAAACCCCGACCTCGACCTCGAACTAAAAGGACGAACCCGGCTGGGTCAAGAAGACGCGCTCCTCCGGGGTGCTCTCGCGACCCAGTACTTCGTTGCGATGGGGAAAACGACCGAAGCGAGCGACGATATCGCGGTGTTTTTTCGCAAACTCATGCAGTTGCGCGGCCGCGAACTCTCTCATCAGCTCGCAGCAGCGGTCCTGATCGGCGAGCTGCTCGGAGTGCTCCAGGGGCAGGTAAAGAAAGAGACGGCGATCCTCGTCGGCGAGCGCGTGGTGGTGACCGGCTGCGAGCGCGGCATCGGTGACAGCGCGGGCGGCGGAGTCGCTCGCAAAGGCCTCGGGTGAGCCGCGAAACATGTTTCGCGGAAACTGATCGAGCACGATCACAAGCGCGAGTGCCCCCTCTGGGTCTGCCGCCCACGGTTCGAGTTCACCCGCGAGGGCCCGGCGATGCAGACCCTCGAAGTGCTCGCGGATCTCCTCGTCAAAGGCCGGGTCTTTGACCCACCATCGCTGACGAACGCGATCCGAAAACCAAAACTCTAAAACATCCGCTGGAGTCTGCATCCCCAGGAGCATCGCAAAGACGAACGAAAGTAGCGAATGCCGGGGCCGACCGCCCTACAATGCGGCGCCACCGACAGCTACCGCTTCTTCGCAAACCGTGATCCGACGACAGCACATCATCGGGCTCGGCTGCCCCTCCGTGACACAAACAGGCTACTAGGCGACAAAAACGATGTTCAGAGCGACATTTCTCGCGCACCAAGGATGGCTCTTTCGGGCCCAGGGGTACAACCTGCTCATCGATCCGCTGCTCACTGACAGCTTCGGTCACGGCGGTCTCTTGGGACAGATCTATCCGCCCCGCGAACTCGACCTCGCCGCGTTTCCGCCGATCGACGCGCTGGTTCTCAGCCACGAACACGACGATCATTTTGATATCCCCAGCCTCCACCGACTCGACCGACGCATCCCCATCTACCTCTCCTCCGCGGTCTCCCACGCGGGCCGCGATCTCCTCCGCTCTATGGGTTTTCGAAGGGTACTGCCGCTGGATCCCGGGCGCGAGCACAGGCTTGGACCGCTGCGCCTGACGACCTTCGCGATCGACCACCGCGGCCTTGGTCACGGCGACGAATGGGAGGTCTACCCATTTGTGCTCCGCGACGACCGGGGCGACGGCAGCTTCGCCTCCTCGATCGACGTGCCGCCACCGACCTCGATGTTGCTCGCGCTGCCCGAGCTCGCCCCGCGTCCCGGCATCTGGTGCTACGCCAACAACTTCACCAGCGCAACGCACCAGCGCCTGGGCACCCACAAGCCCGCACCTGCGAGTGAACGTGCGACCCTCGCGAGCCTCGTATTGCGCCGCTACGCAGCGATGGAGCGTGAATGGGGCCAGCCCGCAGCGGCGGTGATCTGCGGCGCGGGTTGGAGCTTTACAGGTGCCCGCAAAGCCCTCAACCACGCGGTCTTTCCCCTTAGCTCGCAGGCGCTCGCCCATAGCCTTGCCGCCTTGGCCCCGGGCTCACGCTGTCTCGCGGCCACCCCCGGCCTAACCCTCAGCATGCGCAGCGGCGAACTCGTCGGCGTGCAGGAGGGCGAGACCTTCATCAAGAGCTTGCCGCGCGAGCATTGGCCCGCCCGCGACTACCGTCCGACACTCGGCACACTCGCCGACTACCAAGCGGCCTGCGGCGAGCCACACTTCGACAGCTCGCGCCTGCCCGAGCTGCTCAAGGGCCTCGCTGACCTCGCACGTTTTCTCTACGCTGGCCCCCTCTTTCGCGCCCTGCACTCGCTCTGCCCAGGCGACAGCCACGATCTCGGCCAAGCCCACTCGCTCCGCCAAGGCGACCTTCGTGACCGCCGCCCAGCGCTCGCGCTCCGCCTCCGCAGCGACTCGACAGGCGGCGCATTCACCCTCCGCTACGAGCCTAGGGCCTGCGCCTTTGTGCCCTGCGAATGCACCGATCCGGTCGCCGAATTTATCTCTGGCATCGAGTGTTGGGCGAGCGATCTGCTCGCCCTCC
>Ga0256845_1001290_pt1 | contig 20424 bp, 15 predicted proteins | sample RiftiametaG_FD_189101 | JGI IMG/M metagenome (GOLD analysis project Ga0256845, IMG submission 189101) | Tube worm associated microbial communities from hydrothermal vent at the East Pacific Rise, Pacific Ocean - Riftia | ecosystem: Host-associated > Annelida > Integument > Unclassified ...
TGTTTTGCTTTGTTAACTGTGTTTTTTTCTTTTCCTTTTTTTGACATGTTTTGGTTTTACACCCAATTTTTGGGGTTCTTTAAAACCTCTAAAAGGCGTTCTTCTTCACTTCCTTTTTCAGGATGATGGTCATAATGCCATTGTACATGAGGTGGTAAGCTCATTAAAATGCTTTCTATGCGTCCGTTGGTTTTTAGGCCAAACAGTGTTCCTTTGTCATGTACCAAATTGAATTCTACATAACGGCCACGTCTAATTTCTTGCCAATCTCTTTGTTCTTTGGTGTAGGTAGCCTCTTTTCTTTTTTCTACAATAGGAACATAACCCTCTAAAAAACTATTGCCTATTTCTGTTACAAAATTATACCAATCTTGCATGGATGTGGAGTCGGTTTTTTTAAGTCGGTCAAAGAACAAGCCCCCAACGCCACGAGCTTCATTACGGTGTTCGTTCCAAAAGTAAGTATCACATTGTTTTTTGTAACTGGGATAAAACTCTGGATTGTGCTTATCACAAGCGGTTTTACAAACGGAATGAAAGTGTTTTGCATCTTCATCAAACAAATAATAAGGGGTAAGGTCTTGTCCGCCACCAAACCATTGGTCTACAATATTTCCGTCAGCATCATACATTTCAAAATAACGCCAATTGGCATGTACGGTTGGTACTATAGGACTTTTGGGATGTATGACCAAGCTTAGTCCACAGGCAAAGAAATTTGCGTCTTTTACCCCAAAATAGGTCTGCATACTTTTTGGCAATTCCCCGTGAACGGCAGAAATATTGACTCCTCCTTTTTCAAAAACGCTTCCATTTTCAATCACTCTGGTTCGTCCACCACCACCTTCTGGGCGTTCCCAAATATCTTCACGGAATTTGGCTTTGCCATCTACTTCTTCCAGTTTGGATGTGATGGTGTCTTGTAGTTGTTGTATGTATTGGTAGAATTTGTCTTTCATATTGTTAATTCATATAGTTCCATATCTAAAGGAGCTTCATTGGGCGGAGTAAAACCTTTTTCCAATGTTCTAACCCATAAATATGTATTGTTTTCTGCAACTTTTACACTTGCGGTATTGGTTTTATGAACTATGATTTGTAGCGTTTCTAGGCCTAATTTTCCAAAAGCATATTCAGACAAAATTTTCACAACTTTTGCTATTGTGCCTTTTCCTTTATGTGGATAACCAATACAATAAGCAAGCTCGCCTTGTTTTTTATTCCAATCTAAGTTTTTAATATACACTAAACCAATTAAGGCATTTGTTTCTTTTTCTTTTATATTAAACAGAAATTCTTCCTTATTTTGACATTGTTTAATCTTTTTTTTGCAGAAGTTTTTTGATAATGTAGGCGTAAGATTTTGTGCTAAAGTTATGGGCATAAAACGTTTAAACCTATCTTCATTGGTGACCATAAAATCACAAAGTGGCCAAGCGTCTTTTTCTTGAATAAGAGTTACATAATATGTTTCAAATTCAGCAATCAAATTTTAGGTTTTATACTCTTTTACGGCATCAATAAAGGCCTTGGCATTATCAACAGGGATATGAGGTAAAATACCATGCCCTAGGTTTACAATGTATTTATCTTTCCCAAATTCATCAATCATTTGCTTTACCATTTTTTTGATGTCTGATGGTGGTGATAACAAACGAGCTGGGTCAAAATTTCCTTGTAGTGTAATGTTTCCACCTGTTAAGTACCTTGCATTTTGTGCTGAACATGTCCAATCTACCCCTAAAGCAGCTGCACCAGAATTTGCCATTTCTTGTAATGCGAACCAGCATCCTTTTCCAAAAACAATTACGGGAGCTTCATCTTTTAAGGCATCAATAATTTGTTGGATGTATTTCCATGAAAATTCTTGGTAATCGGTTGGGGACAACATACCTCCCCAAGAATCGAATATCTGTACAGCATTGACACCAGCTTTTACTTTTGCTTTTAAATAGGCAATAGTGGTATCCGTGATTTTTTGCAGAAGGGCATGTGCAACCAGTGGTTGTGTAAAACAAAGTTCTTTAGCCTTATCAAAAGTCTTACTTCCTTGTCCTTGCACGCAATAACAGAGGATGGTCCATGGAGAACCTGCAAAACCAATTAAAGGAACTTCATCATTTAATTTTTCTTTAGTAGCTTTTATAGCCTCCATAACATAGCCGAGAGTATCTTGTACATCTGGAACTATAACTTTGTCTAAATCTTTCTGCGACCGAATAGGGTTAGGTAAATATGGGCCAAAATTAGGTTTCATCTCCACTTCAATATTCATTGCTTGTGGTATCACCAAAATATCACTGAAGAGTATTGCAGCATCCATACCATACCTTCGGATAGGCTGTACTGTAATCTCAGAAGCAAGTTCTGGTGTTTGGCAGCGTGTAAAGAAATCGTATTTCTTACGAATTTCCATGAACTCGGGTAAGTATCGCCCAGCTTGACGCATCATCCAAACAGGAGGTCTTTCTACTGTTTCACCTTTTAATGCTCTAAGAAATAAATCGTTTTTAATCATATTTTTAATATGTAATACCTTTCAACTACGCTCAAGGTGACATTTTGTTGATTAGATATAATGTTCGTTTACCAATTCAATTACACTTTCTACAGTTGGTAATTTTGCGACCCTAACATCTTTAAAATGTAATTTTGCCTCAGCGGCAGTAGTTTCTCCTATGCAGAAAGCAATTTTATTTCCTTTATTTCCTTGTAGATAACTTTTTACGGTTGATGGACTAAAAAATAGCACTCCTTCTATGTTATCATCAATTTTTACTGGTGTAAATGCCGTTTCATAAGCTACTACCTCATTCAAGGTTATGTTGTTCTCATCAAGAATGTTAGGAAGGTCGTTCAATCGGATATCGCTACAAAAAAATGTTGCTTCAGTACCATCCATAAATTCTACAAGGTGTTCTGCCAGTTTTTTGGCATTTCTTGCGGTATGTTTAACTTCTCCAATTCTGTTCTCTATGAGCTTTTTTGTTCTTCTCCCAACACAATAGATATTTTTAAACTGTAGTTCTTCAGCAGAGAAACTTGTAGTCAATGCTTCCACTGCATTTTTACTGGTAATAACTACATTTTCTATTTTTTGTTTGATGAGGTTTTTAGAAATTCTATTGAGTTTTGTTTTTACAAAGTCGCTACTATCAGCAATGATTCCGTCATGAAGCAAATGATTTTGAGTTTCGGTCAAGGTTTTGGTTGAGTAAACAGTTGTCTGCTTTTTTTCTAGCTTAAAATCGTCCATTAACCTATTCCCTCCTTTTTCAAGGACTTTTTCTGCGCATTCATGCGCCAAAGTCAAATGTTGCTCCGTTTTTTTAGAGTTGGCCACTTCAATTTTTTTAGTACCATCTTTACTGAGTAAAATTCCTTTAAAGTGAATCTCTTCCTTATTTATGTACGCCAAGGCACCAATGGGTGCAGTACAGCCACCTTCTAAAAGATTTAAGAATTTACGTTCAGTGGCAACACAGATTTCGGTTTCCTCATGGTTCAGTTCACTGCAAATATCTCTTAGCTCCGTGTTTTCCTCTAAAGCGGTTATCATGACCACACCTTGTCCTGGTGCAGGGACCATCCAGTTTAAAATAACGGAGTCTTCAGGTTTTATGCCTATGCGTTCTAATCCTGCAGTCGCAAAAATAGCTCCGTTCCAGTCGTCATTATCATCCAGCTTTTGCAAACGCGTGTTTACATTTCCCCGTAAGCCTACAACGGTATGTGTAGGGTATCTGTTGAGCCATTGCGCCTTTCTTCTTAAGCTTCCCGTTGCGATTACGGCATCTTTTTGTGCCAAAAACTCTTCATTGTTTTTAAAGACCAATAGATCATTATAATTACCGCGTTTTAAAACCGCCGCTTGTATTATGCCTTTTGGTAAAATTGTGGGAACATCTTTTAAAGAATGTACGGCAATATCAATTTCATCGTTCAACATTGCAATGTCTAGGGTTCTGGTGAATATACCAGTAATGCCCAGTTCATATAAAGGCTTGTCCAGCACTAGGTCTCCTGTTGATTTTACAGGGACCAATATGGTTTTGTGACCTAAATATTCTAATTGCCGTTGTACGGTCTTGGCTTGCCATAGTGCCAGTTCACTATCGCGTGTGCCTATTCTAATAGGGTTACTCATGTGGAATCTCTACTTCTAATTGAAATACTTTTTGGATAAGCTCCAAACTGTTGTTAGCGTCAATATCTGAGCCTTTCAGGTGGTTGGCAAATTGTTTGGTAATTTTTTGAATGATGCGATTGGAAACAATATCTGCTTGTTCTGTATCAAAATCAACACTTTTTTTGGATTGAAAATCTAACTCTTCCTCCTTCATGCTATTCAATTTCTTTTTCAAGGCCTTGATGACAGGAGCAAATTTCCGTGTTTCCAACCATTGAAAAAAGTCATCCTTGACTTCGTCAATAATCTCCTCAGCTTGGGGAATAAATTGTTTTCTGCGCTCCAATGTTTCATCTGTGATCTGAGATAAGTGATCTAGATGGATAGCAGTAACATTATCCAGTTCCACTACATCATTGGAGACGTTTTTAGGAATCGAAAGGTCTAAGATCAACAATGGTTTTTTGGGATAGATTAATTCTTTGGATATCGTGGGTGACTGTGCTCCCGTAGCTACAATAAGGATATCGGCATTCCTGATCTCAGTTTGCAGATCACCATAATCCTTGACCACTAAATTGAATTTCCCCGCTACTTTTTCTGCTTTTTCCTTGGTCCTGTTTATTAATGTGATGTGAGAATTTTTGGTATGCTTTATTAAATTTTCACATGTGTTTCTTCCTATCTTGCCAGTTCCAAAAAGCAGAATATTCTTTTTTGAAACATCTGGGACATTTTTTAAGATGTATTGGACGGATGCATAAGCTACTGATGTTGCTCCCGTTGATATATCTGTTTCATTTTTGATTCGTTTACTGGCCCGTATTATAGAATTGCATAGTCTTTCAATGAAGTGATTGGCAAGCTGGTGCTCTTTAGAGCGGTAAAAACTTTTCTTTAACTGACTTATAATTTCAAAATCACCCAAAATTTGACTGTCCAAGCCAGTGCCTACCCTGAATAAATGGGAAATAGCTTCATTGTTCTTATATACATAGGCAACTTCCTGAAATTCCTCAACAGTCCCTAGCGTATTGTCGCACAATAATTTAATCAATTGAAAAGGATGTTGCGCAAAGCCATTAAGTTCTGTACGGTTGCAGGTAGAGGTAACCAAAAGCCCATCAATTCCTATTTCTTTGGCCTGTTCCAATAAGTTGTGTTTGGATGGATCGCTCAAACTGAATTTCCCACGTATTTCTGCGTCCGCCTTTTTATAGTTAAGACCTATAGTGTAGAAAGAGCTATGTTTGGAAATATGGTAGTTCTTCATGAAATTTTTTCAATCACGAACAAAAGTAGAAGTGTCAACGCAATAAAAGTAACGCTAGAGGAACAATAAACGTCGTTCTAAGTTTTTTCTGGGTCAATTTGACCTAATTACTCCCAAATCCCTTATATTTGTTATGTTTTATGATAATTCTAAAACATCTATTTAGAACCTTTCTAAATAGATTACATTAAAATTAATTCAGATATGGCAGCAGAAAATATCGCTACAGGTTCTTTTGAGGAAGTTTTGATCGAGGAGGGGTTTTATGTGCTAAAAATTCAGAATGAGGGCGCTCATATTCAGAAAGTTAGTAAAGAAATAGACAGCACATTTATACAATTTCATTTTTGCTTAAAAGGGAACGGAAAGTTTATTTTTAATGGCGGTAATTATGCTCTAGAAGTAACCGAAGAGAACTCCCTCTTGCTTTATAACACCCAGTTGGATTTACCATTAAATCTGGAATTAAGCCCCAATTCCTGGATGGTATCCATAATAATGACCATTAGAAAGTTTCATTCCCTATTTTCTAAAGAGGCCAATTATATTCCTTTTTTAAGTTCGGAAAACAAAGAAAAAAAATATTATTCCCAAGAGAAAGTCACCCCTTCCATTGCAGTTATTTTAAGTCAGATTATGAATTATAATCTGCATCCTTCTATCAAGGAGTTATATATAAAGGGAAAAACCTATGAGTTGATTTCTCTTTACTTTAACAAAGGAGAAGGCTCAGATGTAGAACAATGTCCGTTTTTGGTTGATGAAGAAAATGTAAAACGCATTAGGAATGCCAAGGAGATTATGATAGCAAGAATGGCTGAGCCGCCAACTCTGGTGGAGCTTTCTGAAGAAATAGGACTGAGCCTTAAAAAGTTAAAAGAAGGGTTTAAGCAAATTTATGGAGACACGGTATATGGCTTTTTATTTGATTACAAAATGGATTATGCCAGAAAAATGTTAGAGACCAATCAACATAATGTAAATGAAGTTGGTTTAAGAGTAGGTTATAGTACTGCCAGTCATTTTATAGCAGCTTTTAAGAAGAAGTATGGCACAACTCCAAAAAAATATTTGATGTCTTTGGCAAATAATGGGTAAAATCACAACGGTCTAGAAACTATAATGCCAATATTGTTTTTGATTTTTTTAAGGTAATCAGCCAAGGGCAATTTTGAAACCTCTACTTGCATAGAACCCGTTGAGGCATGCAACAAATGAATTCTCCCGTCCGTTTCCCTAGTGGCAATTCCGGTATGGGTTACATCCAACCCTTTTATTGCCGTTGCCAAAGCAATAATATCACCTGATTGTATGAGATGCTCATTTGCTTCAATTTGATCTTGGGGTAAAAAACAGATGTTTTTTTGATTGAGATTTTCTTCTGTTTTAAGTATTTGGGCATAGTTATCATAGTTTGCCAAGAATGGATATAGGTCACGATGTGTACCCATAAAATTTATTTCTTTTTTAAGTTCAATTCCACCTATATCAGTTGTAATATCTTTGATTAAACCCTTGGAGGCATTGTTTTGTATCCAAGACGTAAAATAGTGTAAACGTGATGAGTAACCATTCATTTCTCCATTTTTATACCGAATGGTCTCCAATGTTTTGGTAAAGGAATCAAAATCACTCTTTTTACTTTTGAGCATTAGGCTAAAAGCCAATACATTCTCTACAAAAGTGGTACAATCCAATCCATGTAGGTTTACCACTAAAGTCTCGGTTTCTCCAATTTCTAAAGTTTTGGCAACGTAGGGAACGTTCATAAAAGTTTTGCCAATGGACACAATGGTAGCCCCAAAATCATTTTCCAATAACCCATCAATTTTTATGATTTTGTCTTCAAAGACTTGTTTGTCTTGTGGAGAGCATGTGATTTGTTGGGCAAACGAAACCTGTATAAACAAGAAAAGGACAAATAAAAAAGGAATGACTTTCATGGGTGTGTAAATTCTAGTTAAAAGTACAATTTTTAAAAATCAAAAAGACTTTTCCCATTTTAAATCCAAGTTTCATAACAAGTCTTATTTTTGCGACATTAAAAGTATATGATGAAAGGAGTTTTGTTAGTTAATCTTGGTTCTCCAGACAGTCCCACAGCTGAAGATGTTAGACCATATTTAGATGAGTTTTTAATGGATGAACGGGTAATGGACGTACCACTTTGGTTACGTAAAATATTGGTTCGCAAACTCATTCTTAGAAAAAGACCCGAAAAATCGGCCGAGGCCTATAAAAAAATTTGGTGGAAAGAAGGTTCTCCTTTGGTTGTGATTTCTGAACGGTTTACTGAAAAAGTCCGTAAAAAAACGAGCATACCTGTTGTTTTGGGAATGCGGTATGGTGCTATGACCATAAAAAACGCTTTACAAGAATTAGCGGATAAAGGAGTTGATGATGTGTTGATGGTACCTTTATATCCACATTTTGCAATGTCCTCTACAGAAACGGTGGAGGTAAAAGCGGAGGAAGAAAGGCAAAAGTATTTCCCAAAAATGAAATTGACCACCTTACCGGCATTCTATAAAAACAAAGGCTATATAAAAGCACTTTCAGAATCCATAAAAAAGGGATTGGAAGGTTTTGAATACGACCATATTTTATTTTCCTACCACGGATTGCCAGAGCGGCATATAAGAAAGGCGGATCCAACAAAATCACATGGTAAATTTGAAGAAGGTGTAGATTGCTGTACTTCAGGTTCTATCGCCAGTAAAACCTGTTATAGGCACCAAGCTTATGCCACTACAGATTTGGTGCAGAAGTGTTTAGGTTTGGAAGCGGATAAGATGAGTTCCTCGTTCCAATCTCGTTTGGCTTTTGATCCTTGGTTAAAACCGTATACTGATTATGAGTTTGAACGTTTGGCCAAAGAAGGAAAAAAACGCTTGGCAGTTATTACGCCAGCTTTTGTGGCGGACTGTTTGGAAACATTGGAAGAAATTGCCATGGAAGGAAAAAAACAGTTTTTACAAGCGGGTGGAACAACATACAAACACATTCCTTGCATAAATGATAATGATGATTGGGTGGCTGTAATGGCCGATTGGGTGAACGAATGGGAGACAAAAGAAACACTACCCGTATAATGACAAGGGTCTCAGCAGAACAGTTAGGTTCAGAACCCATTGGTAAATTGCTGATTAAACAGGCTGTACCAGCATCTATAGGAATATTAGTGATGTCACTTAATATTCTGGTAGATTCCATTTTTGTTGGCAATTGGATTGGTTCCATAGCAATTGCTGCCATTAATGTAGTGCTCCCCGTATCGTTCTTTATTGGTGCTTTGGGAATGGCCATCGGTGTTGGTGGTGCCAGTATTATCTCTAGGGCTTTGGGAGCAGAGAACAAAGAAAAAGCTTTAAAGACTTTTGGAAATCAAATTACGCTGACCTTGTTGATGACCATATCCATGGTTGTTTTGGGATTGTTTTATGTCAATTCACTTATTCCCGCATTTGGGGGTAAAGGCACTATTTTTGAACCTGCAAAAATCTATTACACCATTGTGTTGTACGGAGTACCTTTTTTAGCACTTTGTATGATGGGAAATGCAGTGGTGAGGGCAGAGGGGAAACCCAAATTTGCCATGATTGCCATGATTATACCATCAGTGGGAAACCTGCTCATGGATTATGTGTTCATCTATGTGTTTGATTGGGGAATGGCAGGAGCAGCATGGGCCACTACCATTGGTTATTTTTTATGTTTTAGCTATATTTTTTGGTTCTTTCTTTCCAAAAATTCAGAATTAAAAATCAATTGGAAACACTTTAGGTTCAGCAGTCCAATTTTACGGGAAATTGGTTCTCTGGGTTTTGTAACCCTGTCCAGACAAGCGGTGGTCAGTATCACCTATCTATTGATGAACAATGTTCTTTTTAATCTTGGAGGGGAATCAATGGTTACGGTTTATGCCATTATTGGTAGAATGTTGATGTTTGCCTTGTTTCCCGTGTTTGGGGTTACTCAGGGTTTTTTGCCCATTGCGGGATTTAATTATGGCGCTAAAAAATACCCAAGGGTGCGGGAATCTATCAATACAGCTATAAAATATGCAGCTTTTTTGGCCACGTTGGTTTTTATAGGGTTAATGCTGTTTCCAGCAGAGATTGCTTCTTTGTTTTTGAGCAATAGGGAGGGTATGTCCGTTGCGGAACTGGCTACCAACAGTTTTGTGTTAGAGCGGGTACCAAGTGCTATGAGATGGGTGTTTGCCGCAACGCCTATTATTGCTTTACAGTTGATAGGTGCTGCTTATTTTCAAGCTATTGGAAAGGCTGTTCCTGCATTGTTGTTGACCTTGACAAGGCAAGGATTTTTCTTTATCCCTTTGATACTTATATTGCCCAACTATTTGGGTGAGCTTGGTGTTTGGATTTCTTTTCCTATTGCAGATGTATTGGCCACTTTGGTAACAGGATATTTTTTAAAGAAAGAAGTAAAAACAAATTTAATCGCAGGGCGATAGCTAAGAAGGGTTTAACCTGAATGCCAGCAAAGGCAGGTTCCCAAGTGCTCTGTGTTGAAATAAAAAAGATATTTCTATTTGAGACTTCGTATGTTTTGTGTCAAAAAAACTTATTTTTAAAATCTAGAAAGCAATTCTATGAATAAGAATGGAATAATTTTTTTTTTGAAATCAATACTTTTTTCGAATACTCTGGTCAGTATTGGAGCAATGCTTCTGCTCTTAAGTTCTTGTATTAGTGTTGAAAAATACAATCAACAAATAGGAGAGCTCCATTCCCCAGAAAATTTACGTGAGGATGTAGATTATATTTATAAGAAACTACAAAACTTACACCCTAGGCTATATCAATTTGTATCAAAAGAAGTGCTGTACAGAAAGTTTGATAGTTTAAAATCTAGCATAATAAGTCCGATGCTCAGTAAGGATTTTTACTATAAATTATCTCCAATTATTGCTGAGGTTCGCCAAGGTCATATCTCTATGGGATTCCCACAAAAAAGGTATACCAGAAAAGAACGAAAGGCGTTGAAAAAGTTAAAATTGGGATTTAATGATTTGGCCTTTGAACACTTGGATAACAAGCTGTGGATATCCAATGCAATGGGAAAAGATTCAATTTTGGTAGGGAGTGAGGTATTGGCTGTAAATAATGAACAGATTGGGACAATAGTAGATAGGTACAAAAAGACATTTTCTTCTGATGGGTATAACACCACCTTCCAAGATAAAATCATTGGGCTCCGTTTCCCTGGGGTATATCGTAAATATGAAGGGTATTTAGATAGTATCTCTTTAACGCTTAAAATAAAAGATTCTGTTTTCACAAAGCAGTACAAACGTTTTCTTAAGGATAGTTCTGAGTTGAAAAAGGTGAAAAAAGTAAAAAAAGACACCGTAACAAGGGCTAAAATTGTAAAGCTGACCAAAGCAGAACGTAAACTAAGAAAGATAGAAAGAAAGCAGAAAAGAAAAGACAATAAAATGTATGGGTACATCGCCAATAGAAATAGGTATACCCGGAACTTTAAATTTTTGGATTCAAGTAAACATATTGCCTATATGAAAATTAGAAATTGGAACAATGGCAAGTATAAAAAATTCTATAAAGAGAGTTTTGGTGCAATAGATTCTCTTAAAGCACAATTTTTGATATTGGATTTAAGGGACAATACAGGAGGTAGGTTAAATGAAATCCAAGAATTTTACTCGTATTTGGTCGATGAAGAATTTCAATTTGTAAAAAAAGCGGAAACAAAAACAAGGCTGCCATATATCAAGAATTATTATGGTAAGAATTCCAGTGTGCTTTCAATAATTGAGGAGAGTATAGCAATTCCGTTTCTTTTTACTTTGAACTTGCTTAATTCCCATAAGAAGAATGATACGTTACAATTTAATTACAAACCTGCAAAAAAGAAAAAACCAAGCTCCTTAAATTTTAAAGGGGATATGTATGTGTTGATCAATGGCAATTCATTTTCGGCATCTTCTATCATTTCCACCAATCTTAAAGCAACAAAGAGAGCCATATTTGTGGGAGAAGAAACGGGTGGAGCCTATAACGGTACGGTAGCAGGATTTTACAAAACGGTGTATTTGCCCAACTCCAAAGTAGGTGTAAATATTGGGTTGATGCATATTCAGTCACTTTATGAAGAAGACCTGATTGGATATGGAATACGACCAGACACCCAAATAATCCCAACGGCAATAGATAGAAGAAATGGAGTGGACCCAGAAATGGAATGGGTGTTGGAGGATATTAAGGCGAAGAAAAAGAATTAGTTATGGCATTACTTTAATTTCTTAGGGAAAAGAATTTACTTTTTCACTACTTTAGTAAAGGCTAATTCTAACTCAAAAAAACATGAAATCTTTGTATTCTAAAATCAGCTTTGCGCTGGTGTTATCCCTATTGTTTGTGAGTATTGTTTCATCTCAGAAACGTAAAAAATCCAATCAAGCTGAGGTTGCTTTCCCAGAAGAATTGTATTCCAGCTTGGAGTATCGGTTAATTGGACCTTTCCGTGGTGGTCGCTCTGCCGCAGTTACCGGGGTTCCGGGTGAACCCAATCTGTTCTATTTTGGCGCTACCGGTGGTGGTGTATGGAAAACTACAAATGGTGGACGTACTTGGGAGAATATTTCTGACGGCTTTTTTGGTGGTAGTATTGGCGCTATAGAAGTCGCTAAAAGCGACCCCAATGTTATTTACGTAGGCGGTGGAGAGAAAACGTTAAGAGGTAATGTATCCTCTGGTTATGGCGTATGGAAAAGTGTGGATGCAGGAAAAACATGGCAACAAGCCGGACTTAAAAAAAGCAGGCATGTCCCCAGAATTCGTATTCACCCTACCAACCCAGATATTGTATATGCAGCGGTTTTGGGAAATATTTACAAACCGACCCAAGAAAGAGGGGTTTATAAAAGTATAGATGGTGGAAAAACATGGAAAAAAACCCTGTTTACAAATGATAGTGCGGGAGCAATTGATTTGGTTTTGGACCCTACCAACCCAAGAACTATGTATGCCTCTACATGGAGAGCAAGACGTACACCTTATAGTTTAAGTAGTGGTGGTGATGGTTCTGCACTTTGGAAAAGTACAGATAGTGGAGAAACTTGGAGCGAAATTTCCAAAAATGAAGGCTTTCCTAAAGATACCTTGGGAATTATTGGAGTAACAGTGTCTCCTAAAAACTCAGACAGAGTATGGGCCATTGTGGAAAACAAGGAAAAAGGAGGGCTATACCGTAGTGATGATGGCGGAAAAAAATGGACACAGGTAAACAGTGAGCGCAAGTTAAGACAAAGAGCATGGTATTATACCAGATTGTATGCAGATACAGAAGATGAGGATGTTGTTTATGTATTGAATGTACGGTATCATAAATCTACAGATGGTGGAAAAAGCTTTAATACGTTTAATGCGCCACATGGCGACCATCATGATTTGTGGATTTCTCCAGAAAACTCCAAACGCATGATTATTGGCGACGATGGAGGGGCACAAATTTCCTATGACGGTGGAGAAACGTGGAGTACTTATTACAATCAGCCTACGGCACAATATTACAGAGTAACTACGGACAATGCATTTCCATATCGTATTTATGTGGCACAGCAGGATAATTCCACTATTAGAATCAAACATAGAAGTGATGGCGCAAGTATAAGTGAAGAGGATTGGGAAGAGACCGCAGGAGGGGAATCTGCCCATATTGCCGTAGACCCAACTAACAATGATATTGTGTATGGTGGTAGTTATGATGGATTTTTAACGCGCGCAAACCATAAAACAGGAACGGTACGCGGCATCAATGTTTGGCCAGACAACCCTATGGGCCATGGGGCAGAAGGCATGAAATATCGTTTTCAATGGAATTTCCCTATTATTTTTAGCAAACACAACCCAAAGAAATTGTACACCTTTTCCAATCATGTACATGTAACGGAAAATGAAGGGCAAAGTTGGAAATTGTTGAGTGGTGACCTAACTAGAAACGACCCAACAAAACTAGTATCCAGTGGTGGACCCATCACTCAGGACAATACCGGTGTGGAATATTATTGCACCATTTTTGCGGCTAACGAAAGTCCGATCAAAGAAGGTTTGCTTTGGGTAGGTAGTGATGACGGACTTATCCATGTGACTAAAGATGGGGGTGAAAATTGGGAAAATGTAACACCTCCCAATATGCCAGAATGGAGCATGATAAACAGTATAGAACCATCCGCTTTTGATGAAGGCACCTGTTATGTGGCCGCTACCCGATACAAATTGGGAGATTTTGAACCGTATTTGTATAAAACAACGGACTATGGTAAAACATGGATTAAAATAACCAAAGGAATAAACAAAGAGCATTTTACACGTGTTGTACGTGAAGACCCCAAGCAAAAAGGGTTGTTATATGCAGGAACAGAAACTGGAATGTATATTTCTTTTGATGATGGACAAAACTGGACCCCTTTTCAGTTGAACCTCCCCATTGTTCCCATAACAGATTTGACTATAAAGGACAATAACCTGATTGTGGCCACGCAAGGAAGAAGCCTTTGGATCATTGATGACCTAACCGTTTTACATCAATTGGAAAAAGGAAATATAAGTGTTGCATCACATTTGTATAAGCCCAAAGATTCTTATAGAACCAAAGGTAGGGCAAGGACAACCCCATCCAAAACAGAAGGGCAAAATCATCCCAATGGAGTTATTACACATTTCTATGTAAAAGATTTTGCAGAAAAGGACAGTATTAGCTTAATGTACGCTACAATGGCAGGTGATACTTTGGCGACATATAGCACTTATTCCAAAGAAAAAGACAAAAAATTGAAGGTGAAAAAAGGAGGAAATACCTTTGTTTGGAACACTAGGGGGAAATCAGCTGAAAAGTTAAAGGGAATGATTTTGTGGTGGGCCAGCCTTAGTGGCCCTAAAGCAGTACCTGGAGATTATAAAGTCAGTTTAAATGTAAAAGGCAATACTACAACGGAAACCTTTACCATTCTTCCAGACCCAAGAGCAGAGGCAACGGTTGCTGATATGCAAAAACAATATGATTTTATTAGTGATGTGAATAAAACGGTAGACAAAGCGCATCAATCCATCAAGAAAATTGGAAAAATAAAAGATCAATTGGATGCTTTTAGCAAACAGAATAAGGATAATGAGGCAACCAAAGATTTGGTGGAAAAAGCCGAAAAAATGAAAGAAAGTTTTGAGGAAGTAGAAAAGGCATTGTACCAAACTAAAAATCAGAGCAATCAAGACCCTCTTAATTTTCCTATTAAGTTGACCAATAAATTAGGCCACTTGAACAGTTTAGTGGGACTGGACGATTTTCCGCCAACAGAACAAGATATTGCAGTAAAAAATGAATTGACAGCACAGATCAATACACAATTAAAGGCTTTTGATGAATTAGTGGATAAGGAAATCAAAGAGTTTAATGAAGCATTCAATAATCTAAAGCTTGATTATTTATTTTTAGAAGAGTGATTTGATTTTTGTCCTTAAAATGATACTTTTTAACTCCGCCCAATATGACAACCATATTTATTATTCTATACGGTCATATAGGGCGGAGTTAATATATTAGGTTGTAGATTTGACAAGGTTGAAGAATTAAGAAAAGCTAAATGATAGAACATTACAACTACATAAAAGCACTGCACCTTATCTTTGTGATTACATGGTTTGCAGGCTTGTTCTATATTCCTAGACTGTTTATTTATCATATTGAAGCTTCACAAAAACCGTCACCTGAAAAAGAAATATTGAGTGAGCAGCTAAAGTTGATGACCAAACGATTATGGAACATCATTACGTGGCCATCAGCAATATTGGCTACTTTATTTGCCATTTGGTTGTTAATTTTAATGCCGGGGTTGTTGCAACAGCCTTGGATGCATGTAAAACTTGGGTTTGTAGTGCTACTGTGGATATATCACCTTAAAAATCATCAGATTTATACACAATTGCAGCAAGATGAGGTAAAATACACCTCTCGTTTTATGCGAATCTGGAATGAAGGCGCCACGCTGATCTTGTTTGCCATTATCTTTTTGGTCATTCTTAAAAATGCCTTTAACTGGATTTTTGGAGTTGTAGGTATTTTGGTTCTGGGAATTTTATTAACCCTCGGCATTAAACTCTATAAAAGAATAAGGGACAAGAACCCCAATGCTTGATAAATTCCAAAAGTCAAAATTCAAGTTTTTGCCAAATGGCTTTGGCTCGATAATTGTTATCTTTAACATTAAATTATTAGGCTCTTGTTGAAGAAACTATCGCTTAGATCCAGAATATTTATTTCCATGATATTATTGGTGCTTATCGCATCGGTACTTATTGCAGGAGTATCTATTTATCAATACAGAGAGCAATCTAAAGATTACCATAAAGGAAAATTAGAACGAAAAGAAGGGCAGATAAAGCAAAGTGTCTACTATACGCTTCAAGAGACCACATACCCGGTTACCACAGAAAATCTAGCACATATTTTTAGGGATGAGATTTTTAAGATAGCAGATGTACAAAATGTAAATTTCAATATCTATGATTTAGAAGGGCAACTCATAATAAAGTCTCGTCCCAAACTTGTCAATGATTCTATTTCTACCTGTCTGGATGCATATGTGCTCAATAATTTATCGGCCAGTGTAACTAAGCGTTTTGTGGAACAAAACACTACGGCAGGAGATAATTACCAAGCCTCTTATACATATATAAACGACAATAAATTTAAACCAATAGGGATACTTAACCTTCCTTATTTTGAGGACAATTCCTTTAATGAAAAGGAACTGCGAGAATTGTTGATGCGTTTGGCATGGGTTTATTTATTAATGCTCTTGGCAGCTATTACTCTGGCTTATTTTATTTCCAAATACATAACACGTTCTTTACAGACTATTTCTGATAAAATGACCCAAACGGACCTGACCAAAAGGAACGAAAAAATATTTGTAAAGAACCCAAGTTTAGAGGTTGGGAAATTGATCGATTCTTATAATGGAATGATTGATGAGCTGGAATTAAGTGCGGTAAAACTGGCTAGAAGTGAAAGAGAACAGGCATGGCGGGAAATGGCCAAGCAAGTGGCACATGAAATTAAAAACCCGTTGACCCCAATGCGATTGACAGTGCAAAGTTTTGAACACAAATTTGATCTCAAAGACCCAAACATTGAAACCAAAGTAAAAGAGTATTCAAAAACACTAATCCAACAAATAGATACACTGAGCAGTATAGCATCGGCTTTTTCCAATTTTGCCGATATGCCAGCACAACAAAATGAAACCTTGAATGTGGTGAAAATCGTAAAATTGGCGTTGGATATTTTTAATGAAGATTACATTCATTTTATTACCGATGAAAAAGAAATAGTGGCAAAACTAGATAGGACCCAGTTGATAAGAGTGGTCACCAATCTTGTTAAAAATGCGATACAGGCTGTTCCAGATGTGGCATCACCAAGAATTTTGGTTTCTGTATCATCAGAAAAAGAGTATATAAAAATTTCCGTGGCTGATAATGGTATCGGCATAGGAGATGATGTAAAAGATAAGGTCTTTGAGCCTAAATTTACTACCAAAACCAGTGGTATGGGACTTGGATTGGGAATGGTAAAGAATATTGTGGAAACGTATAAGGGAGACATTAAATTTACTTCGCAATACGGAAAAGGAACTGTGTTTACGGTTAGGTTTCCCAAAGAACAAACTACATAATTACTTCAAAATATGAAAGCAAATAATTAGGCTTATGAAATACCAAAACTTACTGATAGAGAGAGAAAATCATTTGGCCATTGTCACCATCAATAGGCCAAATAAATTAAATGCACTTAACAAGGATACTATCCGAGAGCTTCATGATGCATTTAAAACCCTAGAAAAAGAGAAGAAAGTAAAAGTTATTATTGTTACAGGAAGTGGAAAAAAAGCTTTTGTTGCTGGGGCAGATATTGCAGAATTTGCAAATTTTTCAGTAAAAAAAGGAGCAAAATTGGCAGCTAAAGGGCAAGAGCTGTTGTTCAATTTTATAGAAGATCTTTCTACTCCCGTTATTGCAGCAGTAAATGGATATGCTCTGGGTGGTGGTTTGGAACTGGCAATGGCCTGTCATTTTAGAATAGCCAGCGACAATGCCAAAATGGGACTTCCTGAGGTTTCCCTTGGCGTAATCCCTGGGTATGGCGGTACGCAAAGGTTACCACAATTAATAGGCAAAGGAAGGGCTATGGAACTTATTATGACTGCGGGCATGATAGACTCGGACAAAGCAGTTGCATATGGTTTGGTAAACCAAGTAGTAGCTTTAGAAGAATTGTTGCCAACTTGTAAGAAGATAGCAAGCAGGATATCGAATAATTCAAGTGTTGCAATAAAATATGCAATAAAAGCTGTAAATGCTGGTTTTAACAGTGATGTTAATGGTTACAATGCCGAAATTGAGGCATTTGGAACCTGCTTTGGAACCGCTGATTTTAAAGAAGGCACATCGGCCTTTTTAGAAAAAAGAAAAGCAGGTTTTCAAGGAAAATAACACAACCTAATTTTAACCAAATCAAACTAATGAAAAATAGAATTGTTCTTGTTCTCGTTTTTTTTATTGGAGTATTGGGCAGTGCCCAAAAAATGCCAGTCACCTATAATTTTGGAGAGAAATTTAGCGATCGCTATAAGTATTCCAATTTGTTGTCCATGTCAGAAGATGGTAAGGGAGGCTCGGTTTTAGTACGTAACTATTACACAGGAATGATTTTAAAGCCCAAAGGGTTTTTTATTGAGCATTACAATGAGAATTTGGAGTTGGTTTCAGAATACAATTATAAATATAAAAGTGACGGGTTTGTGAATGCCTATGTAAAGAACGGGCAATTATATATGCTATTCTTAGAATACAACATAGATGCGTTGTCCTATGAATATACAATTCACCGAAGCCCAATTTTTGAGTATAACTTTACAATAGAGAACATATTATCTATTTCCTCTGATATGGTAGGTAATCCATTGGACAAAAATTATTACAATAGAAATTTTTCTAAAGGCTTTACAACAACCGTTTTGTTCAATAAGGACAAATCAGCATTTGTAATCAGTACACATTTCAAAAAAAGAAAGGTAAACCAACATCATATTTATTTGTTCAATTCAAGTGCAAAAAAGATATTTGATCATGATTTTTCAGCTGAAGTTGAGGAAAAAAACTATGCCTTTGAGAATATTGTCATAAGCAAGGATGTCTCTAAAGCATACATTGTAGGCAAGGCATATTTTAAAAAGAAACGTTTTACAGCTTTAGAACGTAAGTTTCAATATGAACTGATACAAGTTTCTGCAACTGGGGCAAAAACACAGACTTTTGATGAAGCAGGTAAATATTCTGAAGCTTTAATCCCTATATTGACCGATGATAGATTAATCTGTGTTGGTTTTTATGCGGATCGTAAAGATAACAGGTATAATGGCCTTTCTTATTTTGATATTGACCCTTATAGTTTGGCAATAAAGACAAAAAAATACAACCCTTTTTCACAACAATTTATGGATGACAAGTTTGGCCGTGATGAAGAAAGGAAAATTCAAAATTTAGTTTTTAAGAATGTGAACATTACATCTGATAATGAGATTCTTTTTAATGCAGAAGAGTATTTTGTTACCAATAGTGTACAACAGGGACCTACAGGGACTCGTTTAAAAGTAACTAGGTACCATCATAATGATATGGTTGGCGCAAAATTGGATGCCAATGGAAACATGGAATGGGTAAGAAATATCAATAAGTCAGAGGTTACCCAAAATGATGGAGCCTATGCCTCATATAGCTCTTATGTTCTTGGAGATGATACTTATTTCTTTATTAGTACAGCCTCAGAAAACCCACAGTTGATAAATAATGAGCGACTTATTTTTAGACAGGGAATGAGCAGGAACCGTAATGTTTTCTTGATTCGCTTAGATGGTAATGGCAAAATGGACTATGAAAAACTCATTGACAATAAAGAAGCCCGTCTTCCATTGATGGTGTCTAAGCCTTTGATGTTTCAAAATAAAAATGATATTTTGTTTTATGCCAAAAGAGGGTCTAAAAAGCAATTGGTAAAAGTGGCTTTTTAGGACATAATTCTTTCTTGTTAAATTTTAATTTCGATATTCAAAAAATAGGAAATATTCCATAATTTTGGAATAAATCCATATTTTGAATCAAAACAACTACCTAAAAGGACGTGGTGCCCAAGAAAATACCCACAACAAATTCCTAAAGCACATTTACGAAACCCGAGATGATTTCCTTGAGTTTTGCCGTATTGAAGGTGAAGAAGCGGATAATAATAGAACCCAATATATTCCTATTTTTCCAAAAACCATTGTAAACAAAGTTACGAGTCCAGATGTTGGGATGATGCATTCCATGAATCCATATCAGGGATGTGAACACGGTTGTATTTATTGCTATGCACGCAACTCACATGAGTATTGGGGATATAGTGCCGGCTTGGATTTTGAAAGAAAGATTCTAATCAAAAAAGATGCTCCTAGACTTTTAGAAGAGAAACTAAAAAGTAAAAGATGGGAGGGTGAAACTATTGTGCTTTCTGGGAATACGGATTGTTACCAACCTGCCGAGCAACAATTTAAAATTACAAGGGCATGTTTAGAAGTGTTTTTAAAGTATAGACATCCCGTGGGCATCATCACAAAAAACGCATTGATTCTTAGGGATTTAGATGTGTTAAAAGAACTAACAATGCATCAATTGATTGCTGTAAACGTATCTGTGACAACACTTTCAGAAAAAACAAGGCGAATTTTGGAACCACGTACCACAACCATTAAAAAACGTTTGGAAACCATTAGGGTGTTATCTGAGAACAATATTCCGGTCAATGCCATGTTGGCTCCTATAATTCCAGGAATCAATAGTCATGAAATCATGAACCTTGCCAAAGCAGTCTCGGAAAACGGCGCGCTATCTTTTGGATTTACTGTAGTGCGTCTCAACGGTGCCATTGGCGCTATTTTTAC
>Ga0256845_1001291_pt1 | contig 20390 bp, 12 predicted proteins | sample RiftiametaG_FD_189101 | JGI IMG/M metagenome (GOLD analysis project Ga0256845, IMG submission 189101) | Tube worm associated microbial communities from hydrothermal vent at the East Pacific Rise, Pacific Ocean - Riftia | ecosystem: Host-associated > Annelida > Integument > Unclassified ...
CAAGGGTTTCAAGCACATGGGGCTGAGAATTTCCTGCATCTACTACTCCCCTTGTGGGATATCTTACATGACCAATGCCTATCTTTCCTGGATTTTTTTTCAGAACAGACGGGGTTAAAACATCTTTTACAAGCCCCATACCTCTGTGTTCCCGGATCAATGTTCCATCACTTACTGCAATACCGCAGCTTTCCTGCCCCCTGTTTTGAGTTGCAAAAAGCCCAAGCATTATATCATAGGATGAGTTCTCAGAATTGTATACCCCAACAACACCGCACATATTTTTTCCCTTTTCATTTTTTCTAATAAAACAAAAATTATATATATATCATTATTAAGAGAAAAGCCATAATTGGCAATTAAAAATCATCTATTCCTTGACTATTTAAGGAAATAGTTTTATTCACTACAAAGAAACTAATTTGTACGGGAGCATGATTGGCATGCTGAGAGGGGATTGCCCGACCGTCCATAACCTGATCCGGATAATACCGGCGGAGGGAACGAATTAATAAAAAACCATCCTCTGAAAATCAGGTGTCCTTTTTTAGAGAATGGTTTTTTATTTTGGAGAAAGATAATGAAGTTAAAGGTTATTATATTATTTTTATGTTTATCCGTGTCTGGTATTACAGGCTGTTCTAAAACTGAGCATCAGAACAAAACCATTACCATTATGACCCATGATAGTTTCAGTATAAGTAAGGGAGTTGTTGCAAAATTTGAAAAAAAATTCCATGCAAAACTTGTCATTTTAAAATCAGGTGATGGCGGTGAAGCCTTAAATAAAGCAATCTTATCAAAAAATAATCCCCTTGGAGATATTTTTTATGGAGTGGACAATACTTTTTTTACCAGGGCATTAAAGGCAGATATATTTGTTCCCTATGCTCCTTCTCACCTGGAAGATATAGATAATAAGCTTAAACTGGATTCAGACAACAGGCTTGTTCCGGTAGATTTTGGTGATGTTTGTTTAAATTATGATATTAAGTGGTTTAAAGAACACAATAAAAAGCCGCCTGTTATGTTGGAAGATTTGATAAAAGATGAATATAAAGGGCTTGTTGTGGTGGAAAATCCTGCAACTTCATCTCCGGGGCTTGCCTTTTTATTTGTAACCATAAGCAGATTTGGGGAAAAAGGTTATCTTGAATACTGGGAAAAATTAAAAGCCAATGATGTCCTTATTGTAAATGGATGGAAAGAAGCTTATTGGGGCAAGTTTACTGCTGCGTCCAAAGGGAATAGACCCATTGTTGTAAGTTATGCTTCAAGCCCTCCTGCAGAGGTTTTTTATTCCGAGGGTAAGGTGCAGACCCCTCCTACAGCTATCGTAATTGAGAATGGTTCGGCATTCAGACAGATCGAATTTGCAGGAATTTTAAAAGGAACCGCTCACATGGAACTTGCAAAAAAGACCATGGACTTTCTTTTGTCAAAAGAGTTTCAGGAAGATATACCATTGCAAATGTTTGTCTTTCCTGCAAACAAAAAAGCAGAACTGCCTGAAGTATTTAAAAAATTTGCTGAAATTACAGATAAGCCGGGTTTTTTATCTCCGGAATTGATTGATACCAGAAGAGATACCTGGATCAGTGAATGGACTGAAAAATTATTGTGATAATAAAGAAAAAATATTTTCATCCCTATGCAATGGTCGGTATTGTTCCGACCATTTTTTTTCTTGTTTTTTATTTTTATCCCCTTACAGGGATATTTATCAAAAGCTTTTTCAAACAGGGAATAATAGGGTTCAAATTTTTTGATTTTTCTTTTATTCACCATGTTTTATCTTCAACAAGGCTGATAAAAGTAATATGGTTTACCTTCTGGCAGGCCTGTGTTTCGACTCTGCTGACTCTTATTTGTGCTTTGCCCTGTGCCTTTGTTCTGTCCAATTATTCTTTCAGGGGTAAAAGATTGATTAAGACTTTTGCCTCCATTCCATTTGTTCTGCCTGCTGTTGTTGTGGCAGCGGCTTTTCAGGCATGTTTTGGTGAGACACAATATCCTTTAGTTTTAATTTTTCTTGCCCATGTTTTTTATAATTTTTCAATAATGCTCAGGATTATAACAGGGTTTTTGGGCAGTCTTCAGGGCAAAATAAAAGAAGCTGCCATGGTGTTAGGTGCAAACCCTTTACAGGTGTTTTTATACATTACTCTGCCTTTATTAAGACCTGCTTTGCTTGCTTGTTCCACCCTTGTATTTATTTTTTGTTTTTCAAGTTTTGGGATAGTTTTGATTCTTGGAGGACCTTTATACTCCACTATTGAAACCGAGATATACAGGCAGGCTGCGCATTTGTTTAATCTTCCCCTGGCATCTTTTTTATCTCTGATTCAAATTATGTTTACATTTATATTAATGTGGATTTATACTCGATTCACCAGAAATGCTGCAAAATTTATTCCTGATCCTGAAAAGGCAAATTTGATCGAACCCGAGCGTTTCAGAGATAAAATGATTATTATGATAACCATAGTTTTTATTATATCTTTATGTGTTTTACCCTTGATTGCTCTTGTGATAAAGTCATTGACCCATAATAGCGAACTATCATTTATATTTTATAAAGCACTTTTTGAAAATAGAACCGATTCAATATTTTATATTCCACCGTTTAATGCCATTAAATTTTCCCTTATATTTGCCGGTACAGCATTGATAATTGCCCTTATAACCGGTGTGTGCGCAGCTTTTTTTATTCGATTCTGTGATACAAAAATAGATAATAAACTTACATCTTTTTTTGACCCTGTTTTTATGCTGCCGCTTTCAACTTCTGCTGTTACATTGGGATTTGGTATTATTATCACCCTTGATAAACCACCATTGAATCTTCGGACATCAATATTTTTAATACCCATTGCCCATGCCCTGGTAGGATTCCCATTTGTATTAAGGTCAATTTTACCTGCTTTAAGGTCAATACCTCAAAATTTATCCGAAGCTGCATCCATGCTTGGTGCATCACCCTTAAAAATATTGCAGACCATAGATCTGCCATTGATTTCCAAACCCCTTGCTGCAGGGGCAATATTTGCCTTTACCATAAGCCTTGGCGAATTTGGAGCAACTATTTTTACTGCAAGACCTGAAACCCCGACCATTCCCATTGCAATTTACAGGTTTTTAGGTCAGCCTGGAGCTATGAACTATGGACAGGCAATGGCAATTTCAACTATATTGATGATGGTTACAGCTGTTGGGTTTTTGGCGATTGAGAATTTCAGACCTGAAAATTCAGAAGGGTTTTAAAAGATGAACAATCTCATCCTTGAAAATATTAATAAAAAATATGATGATGACAGTCTTGTTTTAAAAGATATTAATTTAACTTTGTCAAAAAATACCAAACTATCTGTATTAGGTCCTTCCGGAAGTGGGAAAACAACCCTGTTAAGATTAATTGCAGGTCTTGAAAGCCCTGATTCAGGAAAAATTATTTTTAATGGACAATTAATAAATGATTATCCTGCCCATAAAAGAAATTTTGGCATGATGTTCCAGGATTTTGCTTTATTTCCCCATTTAAATGTTTTTGACAATATTGCCTTTGGTTTGAAAATGCAGGGCATAAATAAACCCGGGATTAATGCCCGGGTTAATGATATGCTTTTAATGACAGATCTTGATGGGTTTGCCAAAAGAAGTATTGATGAACTCTCTGGCGGGGAACGCCAAAGGGTTGCCCTTGCAAGGACTCTTGCTCCAAACCCTTGTCTGCTGATGCTTGATGAACCTTTAAGTTCCCTTGACAAGGTTTTGAGAAAACATCTTTTACAAGAGCTTACAAAAATTATTGCAAGTCTTAATATAATCACTATTTTTGTAACCCATGATCATGAAGAAGCTTTTGCAGCGGGTAATACTATTATTATTATGAAAAACGGATCAATAGAGCAGCAGGGCACAAAGGATCAATTGCTTCAAAACCCTGAAAATCAATGGGTCCAGGAATTTTTGGGAGCTTAAAACTAAAGACTATGTATTTTATAAAAATTTGATTGGGATTGATTTATATCATATCTGCAATTGTTTTTATCCCGTATTCGGTTTTTTGTGTTATTGGTGAGCCGCAGCTGATACGAAGGCAATTTTGATACTTGTTTTCCGTGGTGAAAATAGGACCTGGGATAATACTTATTTTCTTTTTTACTGCCTTGTGGAACAATTCCATTGTATTGATCTCTTTATTTAACTCAACCCATAAGAAATAACCCCCTTCAGGATTGGTGATTTTTATATCCCGAGGGAAATGGCGTAAAATTAATTGCTTAATTTGATGTGTTTGAACAGAAATATCTTTTTTTAATTTTTTAATATGATAATCATAGCCTCTTTCATGTAAAAAATCTGCCATTGCAGCTTGAATTATTACAGGGCCTCCAAATGTTTCTGCAATTTTAATGCTTTCGCATCTGACTTGATATTGCCCTGAAATAAGCCAGCCTGTACGGCTTCCCGGGCTGATTGTTTTTGAAAAAGAAGAACAATAAAGAACAATACCTGAAGAATCAAAATATTTTAAAGGGTGATAGCTTTTATTATTAAATGAGCATTCTCCATATAAATCATCTTCTATGATCGGGATATTATATTGTGTTGCCATATTAACAAGCTTAATTTTATTTTCCCTGGGCATGATAAAACTCAGTGGGTTTTGGAATACAGCACTTATTATACATGCTGAGATTTTCTGGTTTTGGATTAATTGTTCAAGGCTGATTAAATCTATGCCTGTTTCAGGAGATGTCGGGATCTCAATGACCTTTCGTTCCAGGTGTTCTAAAATATTAATTATCCCAAAAAATACCGGAGATTCAATGGCAATTGTGTCACCTTTACGCGTTACCGCTTTTATGGCTACAGCCACAGCTTCTGAACAGCCATTGGTAATTATGAATTCTTCAGGGGCAATAGAAATTCCTTTATTTAACATTAAATAGGCAAGTTCCTGCCGTAATTTATCATAGCCATTGGGAGGAGAATATTGGCTTAATAATTCAGGTTGTTCTCTGCAGGTTTTTATTAATGATTTTTTCAGACGATTTATCGGCAGTAAAGCCTGATCCGGCACACCTGCTCCAAAATTAATTATTGATTTGTTTAAGCATAAATCTATCACGGTTTTTGCAAGTGCATTGCTTTTTGAAATTTTTGGTTCAAGTTTATGACTAACTTTTTGGGGTGATGGAATTTTGTGCTTTAATTGTGGTGATACAAAAAAACCTGATTTTTCAATTGCATGAATCTGACCTCTGATTTCAAGTTCCATATACGCCTGCATTGCAACTGAGATTGCACAATTAAACTCCCTGGTGATTTTTCTTAATGAAGGCAGTTTCTCATTTGTTTTAAATATGTCTTTATCAATTGCTGATTGAATATGATCAATAATTTTTTCATATTTATATTTTTTAGTATACGTTATTGGTTCCATCAAACATAAATATTCTGTTATGGTTCAAAAGTCAATCTTTGTATCTGTTATTGTTTGGAGCAATATAATAATAAGACAATAAGAACAAATAAATTGCACGGGGTAACTATATGACAGAAAACTTATTACCATTAATAATATTTGCATTTTCAATGAGCATAACACCTGGTCCTAATAATATTATGCTGACAGCGTCCGGTGCAAATTTCGGGTTTAAACGGACTATACCTCATATTGCCGGTATTATGACAGGAATGCTTTTTTTATTTATACTCAGTGCAATGGGACTTGGGGTCCTTTTTTATACCTATCCTTTATTACAGACAATAATGAAAATATGCAGTGCTTTATATTTGATTTATCTATCATTTAAAATTGCTCTGTTAAAAAGAACAAAAAAAGATGATAAAAAAAATAAACCATTAAATATGTATCAGGCAATAGTTTTCCAGTTTTTAAATCCAAAGGCTTTAATGATGTGCATAACAGCTATTGCGACTTTTACTTGTGAAGGCAGTAATTATATAATGTCATCGGTTTTAATAATCAGTATTTTTCTTTTGGTATGTCTGCCATCAATCTCAATGTGGGCAGGTATTGGTATTTTAATCTCTGATTTCTTAGAAAATAATTATATTTTCAGAGGGTTTAATATTTTTATGGGAGCAATGCTTATCAGCTCATTGTGGCTTATATTATAAAAAAAGGAAGGCAGAATAGAATGGAATATGAAAAATTGCTGGCATCAAGAACAAAATTAATGGAAGCTAATGCAATAAGGGAAATTCTTAAGGTTGTTTCAAAACCTGGAGTGATTTCGCTTGCAGGTGGTATTCCTTCGCCACAAAGTTTTCCCATGGACATAATTAATGAAATTGTTCAAAAAGTTCTTAAAAATTATTCTTCATCTGCTTTTCAATATGACCTTACAGAAGGTTTTATGCCTTTGCGGGAACAGCTTTCACTGCTTCTTAAAACAAGAAACATAAAATCATCCCCTGAATCAATCAATGTAACAAGCGGTTCCCAGGGCGTCCTGGATAGCATTGCAAAACTTTTAATATCCAAAGGTGATAAAATTGCACTTGAAGCTCCTAGCTATCTTGGCGCTATTTCTGCTTTTAATCCATATGAACCAGAATATATAAGAATGGATATGGATGATAAAGGTCTTATCCCTCAGTCCCTTGAACTTGCTTTGATAAATCATAAAATAAAATTTATTTATCTTGTGCCGACTTTTCAGAATCCAACAGGCAGAACCCTTTCTATAGAAAGAAGAAAGAAAATTGCTGAACTTATAATCAGGCACAATGCTTTATTAATAGAAGATGATCCTTATAGTGCACTGAGATATCAAGGAGAAGATATTCCACCTTTAAAAACTTTTGCTCCTGACAATGTTATCTATATAAGCACTCTGTCCAAAATTTTTGCACCTGGGCTCAGGATAGGTTTTTATGCTGCTCCTGATTTTTTAAGTAAATGGCTTGTTCTCACAAAACAGGGAGTGGATCTTCACACCAGCACCTTTAATCAGGCTCTTGCTGCTGAATATCTCAAAGGAGGATATCTTGAAAATCATCTTCCAAAAATAAAAGCTCTTTATAAACCCCGCAGACAGGCAATGATAAATGCAATGGAAAAATATTTCCCGGACAATTTTACATATTCCAGATCTGATGGAGGAATGTTTTTGTGGGTTCAGGGTCCACAAGATTTTGATATGATTGATCTTTATAAAAAATCAGTGGATAACGGAGTAGCATTTGTGCCGGGAAAATTCTTTTTTACTGATAAGACTGAGGGCATAAACACCATGAGACTCAATTATACAATGGCTGATGAAGCAACAATTGACTATGCTGTAAAAAAGATTGCTCAATCCATTTCACAATGTGACTGATAGAATAAATATAGCGTTGATTTCCAGCCTGAAGTCAGGTTCTGCCTGCTGAGTTATTCATTAATTCTTGCTTTTATTGCATAATTTTAATACATTTCGATATGTTTTGCTCTTTAAATATTTCTCAAATCAGGAGATTCTTATGAAAAGATTTGCCATTTGTCTGGTTATTTTGTTTTGTGCAAGCCCGATTTTTGCAGACCCTTTACCAAAGCAAAATGTCCCTGAACCTCTTAAACCATGGATTGACTGGGTATTACATGGAGAAAAAGAACAAGATTGCCCCCTGGTTTATAATCACCTTTCTAAAAAGATATGTTCATGGCCGTCCTCTCTTAAGCTTGAGTTTACAGCTGATAAAGCTTTGTTTTCACAAAAATGGGAAGTATATTCCAAAAATGTATGGGTGAAATTACCGGGAAATAATAAATTCTGGCCTGAAAAAATTATGGTCAATGGCAAAGAATCCCTTGTGGGTGAAAGACAAGGCTGCCCTGTAGTGTTTTTTGAAAACCCTGGCAAGTATGAAGTCACAGGTCTTTTTTATTTTGATCATTGCCCTGAGTGGATACAAATACCCTCTGAGAGTGGTTTGCTTGATTTGTTTGTGGCTGGTAAAAAAATTGATTTTCCGCGGTTGGATAAGAATGGCAGGCTCTGGTTAAAAAATGATCAGAAAGGACAAGATGAGAAAAAACGAGAAAACCGATGTGATGTAGAGGTGCATCGATTGATTGAAGATAATATACCTTTACAGATTGTAACCAGCCTTGATTTATATATATCAGGCAAACATCGTAAACTTAATATCGGAACAATAGGTATTAAAGATTTTATTCCTGTAAAACTTGTGAGCAGGCTACCCATAAAAATTGATCGGGACGGATCAGTACTTATTCAGGCACGTCCCGGCAAATGGAATATAAGGATTGTTTTAAGGCATAAAGGACCTGTAAAAACACTTTTAAAAACCATGCTTGGGAATTTTAAGACTAAAACGGAAATATGGTCATTTAAACCCTATAATTATTTGCGCATTGTTGATATTAAAGGACCTGCGCAAATTGATCCCCAGCAGACCACCATGCCGGAACAATGGAAGTCATTTCCTGCTTATTTGATGACAACAAAAGACATTATGAAATTTGTTGAGAAAAAGCGAGGAGACCCTGCTCCTGCACCGGATAAGCTGAATCTTAAGAGAATTTTATGGCTTGATTTTGATGGTAAGGGGTTTTCTGTTAAAGATCACATAACAGGAATGATGAATACAGGATGGAGGCTTAATATAAATAAACCTGTGAAACCGGGAAGAATCATATTAAACGGCAAAGAACAATTTATCACAAGGTTGGATGACTCGGGTCTAGCAGGTATTGAAATGCGTTATGGCAAAGTTAATTTAACAGCTGAAAGCAGAATAAATAAATCAGGTTTTATTCCAATTACAGGGTGGGATCGTGATTTTCACTCGGTATCAGGAGAAATTAATCTGCCACCTGGATGGACTCTTTTTGATGCATCAGGCATAGATAATATAAGGAATACATGGCTGAAATCATGGTCATTGCTTGATCTTTTTCTGGTTTTAATAATATCCCTTGGTGTTGCACGGTTAAGATCATGGAACTGGGGCTTTATTGCATTAATTGTCCTGGTGCTGCTTCACCATGAACCAGGAGCGCCTGGTTGGGTATGGCTTCATATCCTTGCTGCCCTTGCACTTTTAAAAGTTATACCAAAGGGTAGAATTTATTCGTTATTTAATAATTACAGGCTTGTTTGTATTGCTGCATTAATAGTTATCAGTCTGCCTTTTATGGTGAATCAAATTAAGCATGGCATTTATCCCCAGCTTAAATATTCCTGGCGGGCAATGGATAGTAATCTACACCAGAGGTCACAGCAGCCTGCCAGGGCATCTGTACCTTTAAAAGCAAAAAAAATGCAATTGCAGGCTGCACCTGAGATGGATAGCCTTTCAATGGCTGTGGATAAACCTGGAGGCAAGCCTGAAATGAATAAAATGTCCTATGGTGGCAATTTTAAGGCAAAAGCAATAAAAACAGGGATTAATGAATTTGATTCCAATGCAAGAATCCAGACAGGATATGGAATGCCCACCTGGAACTGGGATAAAATAAGATTTTCATGGAGCGGACCTGTAAAAAAAGACGAAACAATGAAATTTGTTTTTATATCACCAAGAATAAATATGGTGCTTGGATTCATTCGGGTTATTTTGCTTGGGCTTTTAATATATGGAATTTCAGGAGTTAAATTTTTAAAAACCAGGGGGTTTGATTTGTCAAATATCAAGCCAAGCATGATAAGTATTTCTGCTTTAATTATTATCTGTTTTTTTTCAGCCGTGCCTGCCCATGCAGATAGTTCATTTCCTCCAGAGAAACTGCTTAAGCAATTAAAAATTAAACTTACTCAAAAGGATCTGCCTTCCTGCTCCCCAAATTGTGCAGTATGCCCTGAAATGAAAATTGAGATAAAAAAGAATGAGCTCAAGATTGCAATGAAGGTTCACAGTTTATACAAAAATATTGCTATCCCTTTGCCAGGCAATGCAAAGCAATGGCTTCCAAATATCGTGTTGTTAAATGGAAATTTTGTCTCAAGCTTATATCGTGATCCCAAAACAGGTTATTTCTGGATACGTGTGCCAAAAGGAATTCATGCAATAATTCTTAAAGGGAAATTGCCTTTAAGAAATACAATACAGATTTCTTTTCCATTAAAGCCCCATTATGTTGATTTAAAGTCTGATAATACCTGGAATATAGATGGCTTACATGAAAATGGAGCCATTGATAACCAATTGCAATTTACAAGGATCGCCACAAAAAAGAATAAAACAGAATCTTTTGAATCAGATCTTTTACCTTATTTTGTTGAAGTAACCAGGGTGTTTTATTTAGGTCTTACATGGCGTGTACAAACATTTGTTAAGAGAAAAACCCCTAAAGGCGCTGCAATCGTTCTTCAGATCCCTTTAATAAAAGGAGAGTCAATTACTTCTGATATACCTGTTAAAGACGGAAAAGTGCTTCTCAATCTGGGACCAAACCAGACAAGGGCAAGCTGGGTTTCTTCCCTTACAAAAAACGAGACATTATTGTTAAAGGCAGCTGATACCCTGGATTATACGGAGATATGGAAAATCAATATCGGAACAATGTGGCATTCAAGCATCAAGGGCATACCTGTGATTCATCATCAAAGTAAAGAAGGCAGATGGCTTCCTGAATTCAGACCATGGCCCGGTGAAAAAGTGTTGATAAATATCAGCCGACCAAAAGGGGTTGCAGGGCAGACCTATACTATTGAGAATTCTGTGTTAGAATTAAGCCCTGGAAAAAGAATAACCAATGCTGACTTAAAATTGACAATAAGAAGCAGTCGTGGGAGCAGGCATATAATCACGCTGCCATCTGGTTCCAGGCTTTTAAGTCTGGTGATTAATGGCAAATCTCAACCCTTGAATCAGGATGGAAATAAGGTGATTCTACCTTTGGTACCGGGTATCCAGCAGATCAGGCTTGCGTGGCGTATATCCAAGGATATTGGTTTAAGATGGAAGGCTTCAAAACTTGATATTGGTATTGATAGTGTGGATTCTTATATCCATGTGAAAATGCCCCGAAACAGGTGGATTCTTTTTTGTTCAGGACCTTATGTGGGACCTGCTGTTTTATTCTGGAGTTCAATTTTCGTGTTAATATTATTATCCTTTGGACTTGGCAGATTAAAGATTACACCTTTAAAAAATTATCATTGGTTTCTTCTAGGACTTGGTCTGACCCAGGCATCTATTCTTGCAATTCTGCCGGTTGCAATATGGCTCATAGCACTTGGTCTGAGGAATAAAAATGGTAAGCAGTTTTCTGACACTACATTTAATTTCATTCAAATTATTTTACCGGCATTGACATTCCTTGCTATTGTTGTATTGTTTTATGGCATTCAAAATGGTCTTCTTGGATATCCTGACATGCAGATTACAGGGAACGGGTCCTATGATCATTCTTTAAAATGGTATCAGGATATTTCAGGCAGTATTCTGCCTCAGCCTGTGGTTTTTTCACTGCCCATGATAGTTTATCGTGTTTTGATTCTGGCATGGGCTCTCTGGATTGCTTTTGCGTTGATTAAATGGCTGCGCTGGGGCTGGGAATGTTATAGTAATGATGGATTATGGCGGCAAGTTGAAATCAAAGGATTTAAACTAAAAGCACAACAGCCAAAACCAGAATCAAATGATGACCATATAACACTTGATTTGCCGGATGATTAACAGAGAAAAACAATATAGTATTATAGTATAAATAAAGAAAGGCTTTTATGACAGACAAAGCACCACAAATACTTGCCCCGGCAGGGGATAGTGAATCTTTTTTTGCAGCTGTTGCAGCAGGGGCAGATGCGATTTATTGCGGTTTGAAAATTTTTTCGGCACGCATGGAAGCTGATAATTTTGGTACTGAAGAATTATCAAGACTCACAGAGTTTGCACATTCTAAAGGCATAAAAGTTTATTTGGCATTTAATTCCCTTATTAAAGACGGAGAAAGGGAAAAACTTGCCAGAATTTTAGATAAAATTATTAATTTTATACCGTGTGACGGTCTTATTATTCAGGATTTAGCCGTGTTAAAACTGGTTAAAAGATCAAATTTCAGAGGAGAGCTTCATCTTTCCACCCTGGGGAATAATTGTTCTCCTATTGGTCTTGAGTCTGCTAAAAGAGCAGGTTTTGACAAAGTAGTTCTACCCCGGGAACTGAATATTGATGAAATTAAGATCATGGCTTCAAATACTCCTTTAAATATGGAACTTGAGATTTTTATCCATGGGGCTTTATGTTATTCAGTTTCAGGCAGGTGCTATTGGAGCTCTTTTTTTGGCGGCAAAAGCGGCTTAAGGGGGAGATGTGTTCAGCCCTGCAGAAGAATATATGAGCAGAATAAACAGAAAAAACGATTTTTCTCATGCCTTGATTTGTCTGTTGATGTTCTTGCAAAGGTTTTAAAAGATATCCCTGAAGTTGGTACATGGAAGATAGAAGGGCGAAAAAAAGGACCTCATTATGTTTTTTATACAGTCAAAGCTTACAAACTTTTAAGGGATTCAGGCAAAGATCCTGAGAAGAGAAAACTTGCTGTTTCGTATCTTGAATATGCCATGGGACGACCGTCAGGGCATTATAATCTTCTTCCCCAAAGAATTAAAAACCCTTTATCCCATGATTCTGAAACCGGGTCAGGATTGTTTACAGGCAGGATTAAATCCCCCGGGGATGCCTATGTCGTTACAAGAGAGGCTCTTTTTTCCGGTGATTTGTTAAGGGTAGGTTATGAGAATGATAAATGGCATGCCATGGAGAGAGTTACAAGGGCAATCCCTAAAAAAGGGAAGTTTTATTTTAATAAAACCATAAAGGGAAAGGTTCAAAAAGGAACAAGTGTATTTATAGTAGATAGAAGGGAACCTGCTGTCCAATCGTTAATCGACCGATTAAAATCTGAGTTTGAATCCATTGAACCTGTTAAAATCAGACCCATTAAAAAAGGTCTTGCATCAAAAATTCTTAAAACAAAGCATAAAATTAAAAAGCCTTTTCAGAAACCTGTTGATATCAACCTTAAAAGGATAATAACTAAACAGGACAGGTTCCCGGGAGATCAGGCTTTATGGCTGTCTTCAGAAGAAGTGGGAAAATTCCCTGCAAGAATGGTGAAAAAAATATGGTGGTGGCTGCCGCCTGTGGTATTTCCCAATGAAGAGCATGCCCTTCATGAAGCAGTAAAAAAAGCTGTGAAAAAAGGCGGGCGCAGATTTGTTCTAAATACCTTTTGGCAGCAGGCTTTGTTTAAGACCATCAAAGGCTTGAATGTCTGGGCAGGACCTTTTTGTAATATTGCAAACTCCGAAGCCATAACCCTGGTTAAAAAATGGGGTTATTCCGGTGTGATTCTCAGCCCTGAACTTGATAAAGAAACTTATTTCTCTCTGCCCTATAATTCTCCTTTACCTTTAGGCATAGTGATCCATGGTAATTGGCCCCTTGCCATATCCAGAATAGTATCTGATGATTTAAAACCAGATAAATTGTTTACAAGTCCAATGAAAGAAGGAGCATGGGTTTCAAAAATAGATAATAATTTCTGGGTCTTCCCTGACTGGAAACTTGACCTCACACAGAAAAAGAAAGATTTAAAAAAAGCAGGTTATTCTCTTTTTATTACAATCTTAGAGCCTATTCCCAAAAATGTGAAGATGAGGAACCGCCAGGGACTCTGGAACTGGAATTTAAAACTATTATAATTAAACCATTGTATAGATAACGCCACCCCAGGTGAGACCTGCTCCAAGCCCGAAAAACATTATATTGTCTCCTGATTTAACCATATTTTTTTCCAAAAGTTCATCAAAAGCAATGGGGATAGTCGCAGCAGTGGTGTTGCCATATTGTTGAATATTATTATAGATTTTTTCTTTTGGGATTTTCATTTTTTCCCTGAAAGCCTCATTGATGCGCAAATTTGCCTGGTGGGGTACAAACATATCAATATCTTCAATGGACATGTCTGCTTTTTTAACCAGGGCTTCTGCCACAATGGGAAGCTTTGTTACCGCATGTCTGAACACGGTTTTGCCTTCCATGTATGGAAAATGTTCTTTGTTTTCTACAATTTCCTTGTTAATGGGTTGACCTGATTTTCTGGATGGCAATCCAAACTTTAGTGCTTTGGCATATTTCCCATCAGCATGTAAAATTGAAGTAATAAAACCAACTTCTTCTGTGGTTTCCATTGCTTCCATACATACAACTCCTGCTCCGTCGGCAAAGATAATGGCAGTATCACGATTTTCTGTTGTAAGTTCTATGTATCTGCTTTGCAATTCAGCCCCGACCAGCAGAATTTTTTTTGCTTTTTTACTTTTTATATAAGCATCACAGATTTCAAGTCCGTATAAAAATCCCGTGCATTGCTGACGGATATCAAGTGTTGGTACATGCCCGGCATTAAGTCTGTCTTGCAGAAAAGGACCGGAACCCGGAACATTTAGATCAGGGGTCATGGTGGCAAATACAATAAGATCCAGGTCCTCAGGTTGCCAATTGGCTCGCTCCAAAGCTATTTTGGCAGCATTAAAAGCCAGATCAGATGTACCCGTATCCTCGCCTTTGTTTACCCAGTATCTTGTTTTAATACCTGTCCTTTGAACAATCCATTCATCATTTGTATCCATGAATTTTGTCAGATCATTATTTGTTACACATTGTTCAGGGATATATCTGCCAGTACTTTTTATTATTGATTTGATCATATTTTAAAATTCCAATCTTAAATTTATTTGTCCGATTTTAAGACCCTGTTAAATTAAAGCCATGTTTTGCTGAATATTTTTTTTATAATAGATAGGAAATCAGATGATTAGTCAAGAGGGAATACAAAAATTTGATCTGGATTTTAAATTCCCTGTGTAATAGCCTTTTCACGATACAAATTTTATCTTGACAGGTCTTAATTGAAAGTTTTATGGTATCGGGTTGTAAGCCTTTGATTTTTTTGTAAACATGGCAGAAGCTGAATAAATTTCAATTTTATATTGTTTAAAAGGTCATTATTGTCATGATTAAAAAATATATTGAAAACCTTACAGGTACTAAAATCAATGGAAACAGCCCTTATGATATACAGGTTCTGGATAATCGATTTTTTAAGAAACTTCTTTTAAAGGGTGTATTGGGGTTGGGGGAAGCATATGTTGAAAAATATTGGGATGTTAAGGACTTGTACGCACTTGACGTCAAGCTTCTTGCAAGTCCACTAATAAAAAAGTTATCTGGAAGTGTCTGGCCTGGAGATATTTTTAATTATTTAAGGGAAAAATTGTCCTTTGTATCCATTACTAAAGCAAAGTCAAATATTCAGTTTCACTATGATATTGGGAATGAATTTTATGAGGCAATGCTTGGTAAAACAATGCAATATACATCTGCATATTTTACTGAAGAGGGTATGGATTTAGACCAGGCACAATTTAAAAAATTTGAAATAATATCAGACAAGCTAAAGGTTTTTAAAGACTGTTCTGTTCTTGAGATCGGGTGTGGCTGGGGCACCTTTGCAAAATATCTTGCTGAAAAAAGAGGGTGTAATGTTACTGCAATTACCTTGTCAGAGCAGCAGTATCAATATTGTCAAGAAAATTGTTCAAATGTGGAAAATGGCAAAATACAATTTTTTCTGTCTGATTTCCGACAAACCAGAAATTATATTGACCCCAAACAGGATAAATTTGACAGAATAGTAGGTGTTGGTACTATTGCTCATTTTGTACCCATGTTCAGTGCCCTTGTGAATATTATCACATCACAACTCAAGGATGGGGGTCTGGCTCTAATTGACGATGTGTGCCGGGATACAACCTGCAAACGATTTGTACCCTCTCAAAGTGCATGGACAAATAAGTATATATTTCCCGGCACTCAATTTTTCTCTCCTGATAAAATCACAAAATATTTTAAAAATAAATTAATCATTGAACAATGGACTTCAGATAGATCTTATTATCGCGATACATGCCTTGAATGGCTTGCAAATATAAAGTCAAAATGGGAAGAAATATCCCGGGCAGGCAATTATGACGAGAAATTTTACAGAACATGGGAATACTATTTATCCACAGCAGCTGCCGGGTTTGAGTCAGGTTTTTTAGGACAATGGCAGATTCTGTTATCAAAGATGTCAAGTCCATATAAAAAGAATGTCAGGATTGCAATATGATGAGTTTTTTTATTAAATGAAGAAATTTTTATATATATTAATTTGTTGTATTTTATTGGTTATTACTTCACAAAAGGTGGCTGCCTCTGAAGATGTAGTCCTGGATAAAAATATTTCTGAATATGAAATCGGCTTGAATATTTCAATCTTAGAAGATAAAAATAAACAATATTCCATACAGGACATTGTATCACCAGACATATCAAAACTTTTTGTGCCCTCAGATCAGGATAATCTTAGTTATGGGTTTACTGATTCAGCATACTGGGTAAAATTCAAAGTTGTTAATCCTTACAATAACCCATTTGAATGGCTTTTGGAAATATCCTATCCAATGCTTGATAATATTCAATTGTTTGTTAAAAACAATCAGAACTTTGAAATGAGACAGGCAGGAGACAAAACTCCATATAAAAAAAGAGAAATGGACTGTAGAAATTTTGTATTCTCTCTTTATTCTGACCCGCATTCTAATAATACATATTTTATACGATTCTCAACCAGCAGCGCAATGAATATTGGATTAAAGATATGGTCTCCAAAAGCTTATTTAAAAAAGATGAGTAATGAACAGATCGTGTTAAGTGCTTTTTTTGGTTCTATTTTGATGATGATTTTTTATAACCTGCTTTTATTTGCCTCATTGCGTGTTGTTTCATATTTACATCATGTCCTTTTCATGTCTGCGAGCGCTTTGTTTTTATTTACACTTTATGGTCTGTCCTCTAAGTATTTATGGCCGAATCCGATCTGGCTTACAGACAATAGTCTGCCTATTTTGATACTTTTATGCAATATATTTTGTGTGACCTTTGCCAGGTCATTTTTAAGCACTAAAAAAGCAACACCTCTATTTGACAATATCCTTATTATATATGTAATAATCAATTCTATCCTCATTCCTTTGGGATTGTTTTTCAACTATGCAATAGCAATAAAATTTGCTACTTTTTTAGCAGTTTTTGCAGCATTATTACCATTGATGATATCAATCAAACTTGCTGTTCCCATGAGGCAGGCGAGATTCTATCTGGTGGCATGGAGTTTTTTATTGTTTGGAATAACTGTTTATGGATTAAAGACCTTTGGTGTTTTATCAAGTGTTTTTATTACTGAGTATTCTATGAATATAGGTCTTTTTCTTGAAATGATCCTTCTTTCCCTTGGCATTGGCGATCAAATTAATACAATAAAAAAAGAGCGCATAAGAGCACAGCAAAAGGCAATTGATGTCCAGCAGCAGGCATTTGAGCAACAACAAGAAAGTGCAAAAGAAAAAGAATTATTGGAATCACAAATTCGCCAGTCTCAAAAAATGGAAGCACTGGGTCATCTTGCTGGTGGTATTGCCCATGATTTCAATAATATTTTAACCATAATCACAGGCTTTGCAGAACTTACTTTGATGGATAAAAATACTTCAGTGCAAATCAAGGAGTATATGGCCAGTATAATCTCGGCAGGCAGAAGAGCAGAAAACCTGATTTTACAAATTCTGACATTCAGCCAAAAGAGTATGAAAGATAATTCCGATATAATATTAGAACCAATGATAGTTGATTCTGCAGTAAAAGAAGTATGTGATTTTATTAAAAGTACTCTTCCTGCAGATATAGAGATTGAGCAGAAAATAAATTCAGGCTCTTATCAAGCTTATGCAGATCCTACAAACATTCATCAAGTTGTAATGAATCTATGCACAAATGCAATACATTCAATGGAAAATAGCGGAGGCAGGCTGTTAATAGAATTGTCAGCTGTTGAAACAGAAGGTATGCTTACATTAACAGGGCAACTTGCACCGGGAACTTACCTTGAAATTGCTGTCACAGATTCTGGTGAGGGTATTAATCCTGAAATTATTCATAAAATTTTTGATCCATACTACACAACAAAGCAACATGAAAAAGGAACAGGACTTGGGCTTTCTACTGTTCATGGAATTGTAAAATCATATGGCGGTGAAATAAATATTAAAAGTGAACTAGGCAAAGGATCAACTTTTAAAGCATATTTTCCTGCAATCAGCCCAGATAAAAGTTTTAAAAAAGAACCTGTTAAAAAAAATACAATAAAATCAGAAAAAAATGTAAAGGTCCTTTTTGTGGATGATGAAGAGACAATTACTTATATATACAGCAAATTATTACAAGGCATGTACGGTTATGAAAGTAAAACTTTTAATTATCCTTTTGATGCCCTTAAGGCATACGATCCTGATGATTTTGATATTGTAATTACAGACTATAAAATGCCAAGAATGAACGGCATTAAATTTGCTGAAAAAATAAAAGAGAAAAACAAAAATGCCATAATTATTTTATGTTCTGGCAACCCTCCTTTAATAAATGAAGAAGCGTGCAAAAAAGCAGGGATATATATGGTCTTAAAAAAGCCTCTTAACATGGGAGTGCTTTCTGACATTATTCAAAAAGCAATGGCAGAAAAAATAATTAAATAAGCTCCTTTTTTTTGATTTTACCAAGTGATGTTCGTGGGAATTCAGATTTGAATGTTATTTTTTTAGGCCATTTATATTTTGCAAGTTTACCACGACACATTTCAATAACTTCTTTTTCGGTAAGAGATGCGCCATGAGCTACAAGTACAAAAGCATGCCCTGATTCCCCCCATGTATCATCAGGAACTCCTACAACTGCCACTTCTTCAATTTCAGGGTGAAGCTTGAGAACTTTTTCAACTTCAGCAGGATATACATTTTCACCACCGGTAATATACATGTCGCCTGACCTCCCTGCCAGATAAAAAAAACCATCTTTATCCATCCATGCCAGGTCTCCTGTATGAAGATAGCCGTTTTTTATGGTTTCTTCTGTTTTTACAGGGTCCTGCCAGTATTCTTTCATCATAATAGAGCCTTTAACAACAATTTCACCTATTTCACCGGGCTTTGCCATTTTACCATTTTTATCCATGATAGAGACCTCTGCATGGAATACAGGGCGGCCGACTGTATCAGGTCTTTTTAAAGGGTCTTTTTCAGATGCCCATAAAAGTATTGATGTCTCTGTCTGCCCCATGATTTGTCGGAATGCAAGCCCTGCTTGTGTACATTGTTCGATCAGGTCTTTAGTGAGTTTTTCGCCTCCACCGGCACATACTTCCAGAGAAGATATATCTTTCCTTTTTTGGGGTTCAACTTTTAAAAGTTCCCGATATACTGTTGGTACTCCCAGGAATTTGGTTACCTTATATTTTTCAATATCCTCGTAGATTTTTAAAGGACGAAATTTTTTATGCAGCACTATGGTCGCACCTTTATAAAAGATGGGAGCCGCCTGAATAAAGAGTCCGCCTGAGTGAAAAAGGGGTAAAAATACCAGCATAATATCATTAAAGTGAAGCTTGAAAAATATATCTGCATTCAGGCAGTTAAAAAAAGTTTTTCTATGGGACAATACAGCTCCTTTGGGCTTGCCAGTTGTGCCTGAGGTATACATAATTACCTGGGGCTCTTCAGGATCAGCAGGTCCAAGTGATCTTGTGATAAAGGCACGTTTGCCATCAAATTTTTGTGTTTCATAGCTGAAATCAAATATTCTTACATCTGATTTTACCTGTCCCACAACAGCTGTCATGAGTGGAGGCAGATAGCTGTCCAGGTTCAGGCTTTTTACAATTTCCAAAAAATTGTCACCATGAATAAAAAGTCTGGGGCGGCAATTCATTATGAAATAATCCAACTCTAAAGCTGAAATCCTGAAATTTATGGGGACAAAAATTGCTCCTATTCTTGAACATGCCAGGAACAGGTCTAAAAATTCAGGGCAATTATTTAACATGATAGCAACTCGATCGCCTTTTTCAATGCCAATGGAATGGAGCCAGGAGCTTGTCCTGTCTGCACGTTTGCAAAGTGTTTTATAAGAAATAGTCCGGTCTTCAAATATAATGGCTGGTTTATCAGGTGTCAGTTCTGCCCAGCGTTGTACCCACCAGGCAATATTCATGGATTTAATCATTTGATCTCCGTTATTTTTGCTGATTTTATCAGATCCTTCATACTTGGTATTTTTTATACAAGATTTGCATGGTGTGAGCAAGGACAAAGCAGTTAAAACAGCAATTCTCGGTCAAAAAATATGAACAAAGCAGATACCCGCTTCAAAAGTCTTACCTGTATATGAACAAGGAACAAAAAGGGGATTTTGCTCTGTCAGGCTAAACCGCAGGAACTGCGGGCAGGTGTGTCCTCAAACAGCCTGCG
>Ga0256845_1001292_pt1 | contig 20376 bp, 17 predicted proteins | sample RiftiametaG_FD_189101 | JGI IMG/M metagenome (GOLD analysis project Ga0256845, IMG submission 189101) | Tube worm associated microbial communities from hydrothermal vent at the East Pacific Rise, Pacific Ocean - Riftia | ecosystem: Host-associated > Annelida > Integument > Unclassified ...
TTTAAGCGTATCGCCATTTTGTTATGATGAACTGGCGCAACTGTTTAGCAATAGAGGATTACAGTTTGACAACAATAAAAATCCTAACCAGTTGTCCTTCTTCGACTTATGATGGGACACTAGTGACACATTTGCTGACACAGCTGGTCATATCAGTATATATTTTGTAGTTTCCTGCCTGGTTCAGTATGCTATTCTACCGCGCTCCGAAGTCTAAATAAATATAATCACTGTATCTTGTTACAGTACTGTATGATAGCAATATTGATCAGCAGTTGAGTGCTTGTAACCGTCTCTACATCACATTAGGCTTGACTTACAGTGATTAACCAGTTATTTAGTGTTTGATCGCTGGGTATTGGTACAGTTATTTTTAGTCAGTGGTGTTCTAAACAGATCCTACTTCCGGGTTAAACATTTTGTTTATTCCCGACAACACGAGAATGAAGGAGAGATAAATGCTGATACTGCTTCTTTTTGCTGCAACCCAGATATTTGCTCCTGTTACTGCTTCCGTTTCTGATGGTACAGATACTTATTGGGCAGCTATACAGGGAAGAGCTGGCTGGAATAACGAAGTCGCCCCTGGAACAGTCGGACATATACTTCTGGTCGATAAAGATGGTATCACTGTGGAAAGTATTGAAATAGATGAGAACGATACATTCTACAGTATATCGCTGACTAATGTAAACTGGGCTGCAGATCATTCCCCCTACTGGCTCACATACGATATTACACCCGATCAGCAGCCAATGGCAATTTGTATGAGAATACGGTACCCGGAAGATTTCCACTGGGAGTCGTATGGCGACGGTAGATATATGCAATGTGTCAGAAGCCTGTTTTTGTAAAACACTGAAACACTGACAGTGTCAATTCTCAGCGGTCACACACACAGTGTTTATGCTTCATCATGTACGATTTGAATGTCTCGGTGTATTCAATGTGGCTCGGAAGAACTACGAAAAATACTTCACTATCTGTTGTTTCTCAGGTAGAAAAGCAACAATTGCCCCGGCAAGGCCAAGCACTATAGCAAGACAGAATACCGGCTGACCGCAGTGAATACCTCCCACCAGTCCTTTAAATGTTTCAACGGAGAATACCGCAGTGTAATCAACGCTCCCCAGATTCTGTCCGCCAAACCACCGGGCCATAAGGTAGCCCAGTACCGAGAACACAGCCACCACAGAAACAGCGGCAAGCCATGGGAACACAGGACGACTGGGCATCAGCCTCACGCTGAACCCATCCGGCTCGGAGCCACTGCTTACACTGGCTGCAAGCATCTCTTCTATTTTGTTGTTCAGTGTGTTATTAACCAATGAGTTCATCCTTTCTCTCCTCCAGTAGATCCTTCAATCTGGCTCTCGCCCTTAAAAGATACACTCTTACCGTTCCCGGGGGAATCTCCATGATCTCTGCCACTTCAGCAGAGGTCAGCTCCTTGAAATAGCAAAGAGTTACAAGCTGCCTGTCTCTGAGAGACAGTTGAGACACGGCCTCTTCAAGAATAATACGGGAACTGTCGTAAGCTGTCGGAAGGGTAGGGTTCAGGTTAACAAGAACCGCCTCCTCCTCGCCTACTTCCATCTTCCTGTTTCTTTTCTCAACAGCGTTGAGACATGTTCTGCGGGCAATGGCGGCAATCCATCCGGGAAAAGCTGCTGGCTCCCGCAGCCTGCTCAGTTTCAGCCATCCTTTCAGGAAGACATCCTGGCACAGATCCTCTGCCAGGTGATGATCGCCTGTCATTCGAAGGGCCATTGTATACACGAAGCCGGTGTAGTTCTTTACAAGAATACCGTAAGAATCTCTGTTTCCGCAGGCAGCGGACTTCACCAGTTTAACGGCCACTTCATTCATACTTCTATGAATCCTTCTTCACAATGAAAAAAGCAATCACAAACTTCGCCACAGCAAGCAAAGTGAGAACTATACCTGTAACTGTAACGCCATCCATGTCTTCAGGAGATGACACTACAATGCGCATAGCAAAAAAACTTAAGCCAAGAGCAAGAAGAATTGTACCGTGTACCAGGTTTCGCTGCTTTGGCATTACAGGTTTTTTACTGCTTTCCTGGTCGATTGTTGCAATCAACTGATCAAGAACTTCTGGAGAAGCGTTGCTCTCTATTGCCTTTTCAATAACATGGTACTTTGCCAGCTTCCTTTTGTGATACACAAAGAGGGCAAAGACAATAACTGCCGCAGGCAGTCCAATTGATGTTGTTATTGCGACTATCGGTATCAGAATTGCTCCCATTTCACTGTCCTTTCTTTTCGGATTACAAACACAGGACAGTCGGTGTGTGTCTTGTGTTACGCTCTGTAACCAAACCAGAACATAGTGTATTTGTTTTCTGTTCATTCTCCCTGCTCTTGGGAAGATACATCTCTTTGTATTGCATGCGTATACAGTGTTTCCTGTTTACAGTGGCGGGACATTGTGTGAAACAGGCTATATATTGCCCGCCGGTTTGTTCCATAGAATGAGCAGGGAAACGGAATACGGTGAAAATCCGTAGCGGACGCGCCACTGTAACTGACACATTTCCTGTCTCAGCCACTGCAATTGCGGGAAGGCTGAGCAATAAGGAGTCAGAAGCCAGGAGACGACCCTGTACAAAATGAGCACGACAGTCTCGCGATCGGGCTGGCACGCAGAACCGCAACACATCTTCTGTTGTTGCGCGTACCCCCATACCGAACAGTCGCTGCTTCTTTACCTGTAGGGAAGTACAAGATGAAACTGCACGAATTTCAGGGAAAAGAGTTACTGCGAAACTACGGAGTTGCTGTTCCGGAGTCTCTTGTTGGGCATTGCCCGAACGAGGTCTGGAAACTGTCTATGATCACAGGGGTTCCCTGTGTACTGAAGGCTCAGGTTTTGACCGGAGGCAGGGGTAAGGCAGGCGGCATACAAATATGTCACACACATGAAGAAGTCAGACAGAGTGCAAAGGAACTGTTTGGCAAAACTCTTTCAACTGAGCAGGGTGGAAAATTCCCCGTTCGCAGGATTCTGGTTGAAAGCCTTGTAAACTGGCAGGATGAATTCTACTTTTCTATCAGTATGGACAGAAATCTGTCTGTTCCTGTTGTTATGGCAAGCCGCTCAGGCGGGATGGAAATAGAGGAAGTAATACACAACAGCCCTGAAAAGCTGATGCGACTTCCCATCAATCCGTACACTGGAATAATGCAGTGCCACATCAGGCAACTTGGTTCCTTTCTGGGGCTCAACCATCTGGAAGATCAACTGATTTCCCTGTTCCGCACTCTGTACAAAGTATTCACAGAAAAAGAGTGTACTCTGCTGGAGATAAATCCACTTGTGCTTACTGAAAAGAATGATCTGGTTCCGCTGGATATCAAGATGGTAATTGATGATAACTCTCTTTTCAGGCAGAGAGATCTGCTTCGTATAAGAGACATTACCGAATGGGATGACAATGAAGCAGAAGCGCGTCTGTCCGGCATGAGTTTTGTTAAGCTTGACGGTAGTATTGGCTGCATGGTGAACGGTGCAGGTCTAGCCATGGCCACCATGGATTTTATTCAGAATACTGGCTCAGAGCCTGCCAACTTCCTTGACATTGGAGGGTCTTCAACAAGTGAAACTATAATGAAGGGATTTGAAATACTGCTGAAGGACAGACAGATTACAGGCATATTTATTAATATCTTCGGCGGGATAATTCAGTGTGATCGCGTAGCAAGAGGCATTGTCGGTGCTTTGCAGCACAACTCTGCATCAATTCCGGTGCTGATTCGCCTCAGTGGTACCAATGTTCGTGAAGCCAGAGATATTCTCAACAGTATCGATTTTGCTTTTACGGTAGTGGAGAATATGGAACAGGCTCGTATTGAACTTAATAACTGGAACAGACCGAAGGAGAGTTAGCCATGTCAGTTGGAATCAGCAAAAATACACGGGTACTGGTTCAGGGCATTACCGGCAGGGAAGGCAGCCTTCACACCCAACTCTGCCTTGAATACGGTACCGATATTGTCGCCGGAGTTACTCCCGGCAAAGAAGGCTCTGTCTGCAACGGTGTTCCGGTGTGGAATTCTGTATCAAAGGCACGAACCGAAACTGGCGCCGACTTCAGCTTAATTTTTGTTCCACCTCTTTATGCTGCAGATGCCATTCTTGAGTCGATTTTTGCAGGAATTGAAACCATCGTATGTATAACTGAAGGTATTCCGGTACACGATATGATGAAAATTAAAAGGGTTCTTACCACACACAAAACAACCCTTATCGGCCCGAATTGTCCTGGAATAATCACCCCGGGGCAGGCCAAAGCAGGCATTATGCCCGGCGCTGTATTCAAGCCGGGAATTATGGGTGTTTTGTCCCGAAGCGGAACTCTGCTGTACGAGGCATCTCATCAAATCGTTCACAGTGGCAAAGGTGTTTCAACCGCACTTGGCATTGGAGGTGATCCAATTATCGGTTCAGATTTCTGCTTCTGGCTGGACAGATTCGAGACGGACCCTCAAACCGAATCTGTCATGATTATAGGAGAAATAGGAGGAGATCTGGAAGAACAAGTTGCCGACCACATTGGCTCCGGCAGATTCTCAAAGCCGCTTTTTGCCTTCATTGCAGGAAAATCAGCTCCAGAAGGCAAGAGAATGGGGCATGCAGGTGCTATTTCATCAGGAGGCAGTGGGGGCTACATATCGAAGGTTAACGCACTGGAAAAGGCCGGAGTACACATCATTGCTGATCTGGCTCAAATCAGATCTGTAATTGCTTCTTTCTGAGACTGGAGCCTGTAGTGTTTGAAACCAGACAGCAGGTTGCAGGCAGGCGGGAAGCAACTCCCCGCCTGCCCGATTTTTACATACACCAAAGCCTGGATTGTATACTGTTTCAGAAACAGTATCTACTTTTTGCGAGCCACAAGATAGCTGCCTGCTCCGGCCAGCAGCAGCCCTGTGGCAAAGTGCAGTGTTACCGTTTCTCCCAGGAACAATATGGCAAGAACTGTAGCTACAGCTGGTTTCAACAGAAATATTGTTGAGGCATTTCCCGCTCCCATTTTTCTGATAGCTGTAATAAAAGTTACATAACCAAGCCCGCTGACACCAATTCCAAGAAAGAGGAAAGAAGGAATCCCTGCTTTCAGCGGCGCAGGACTTATAGGAACACCTTTTGCAAAAAGCCATATTCCAAGAGCTAAAAGACCAAAGACAAATGATATGACATTGACTGCAATTGGGTCTGCTTTAAGAGAAGCCATTCTGCCCAGTAGAATGTACAAGCTGAATGTAAGTGATGCCAGCAGTGCATACACAGTTCCGGTGTCTACCTTCAGGGTGTACATTCCGGTAACTAGAACAAGACCAGCAATTCCAAGTAGAAGGCCAAATCCTTTCCGCTTTGAGAAGCGTTCCCAACCGATTATCGCTGCTATCAAAACCACAAATACAGGATTTGAGCCAAAAATAGTGGCTGCTCTTGAAGCTTCAGTGTTTTTCACTGCGAGCTGAAGGAAAGACATACTCATAAAGGTATTCAGTACACCCATAACAGCAAGAATTGACATGGTCTTCAGTGAAAACTGTACCTTTCTTCGGCGTACAGCCATAACTGCACCAAGAACAGCAACGCCGCAAACAAATCTCCAGAATGTAAGAACCAGCGGATCAACAGAACCCATCAGAGGCTTGCTGGCTACTTCCATCGAGGCGAACAGAAGAAGAGTTATGATGTAACTGAGCATTCCCATCTTGGCAAACTCCTTTTGATTAAAGAGAAGAAGATCTCCTGTAAAAATATCGCAGTCACAGGCAGTCTTGTCAAGCCCAATACTTGCAGTTATAGCTGGCATATATTACTTTTACTTGCTACTTACTTTTGTTTTTTTATATAACTGCGTTGATATATCAGTATAGCACCCTTCATCTACTGTATCTATATTGTTACGCGTATTATCGCATGATAAATTGCCTATAGCTGAATCAGTCAATACACTCCCTGCACGCAGACATGCTATTGACTGTATTGTACACGCATATATATTGAGTCCACATGTTTTGCTTTTGCACGGCATAAAGCGTTTGCTGCATGTGGTTTATGGTATTCGTCCGGCACTGCCTGAAAACGGCAGGTTGTCTGGGTAGCTGGATAGATGTTTCTTTTTAAAGGAGTTTGTTATGAAACTGTTTAGTTTGTTCATTGTAGTATTAACTGGCTTTTTTACACTTAGCGTTCAAGCCGAACCCTTGCTGACTGCTTCAGAAGGGCAAGCCTTCCTTTGCCTGCCTGTCTTTCAGGAAGTAGAGTCAACGGCTTGTGTGCCAACTCCGCTTACGAACCAGATTGATCAGAATCAACCATCAGACCCAAACAATATGGCCGCCTTCGATCAAACCTGTCTCGCCCAGTCTTTCCAGCAGACACACACCAACATTTCCGGTGCCGGAATCAGTTTGATGAATAGTTTCGGCAGCTCAGATACTGTTACAATACAACTCTGGGCAAACGGGCTTCCAAATGCCTCGGGAACCATGCTTACAGAAGCAACTGCCATTGGTACCGCCGGGCAATGGGTGGATGTATTCTGGACCCCGGTTGCAGTTGTTCCCGGAACAACCTACTACCTTGTATTCACAGGCAACACCACACTGGGAATAAAAGGCAGCAACTACAACCCATACCCCCACGGCTATGTCTTCGCTAATCCGGGATACTATCAGTTTCCAAACTATGATTACACATTCCATACGTACTATGACGATGCAGTAAGCCTTGAGCGCAACACCTGGGCAAATGTAAAGGCTTCCTTCAACTAGATATTAATGGTTGGACCACCACATCCGATAGGGTAACTTACCCTTATTGGAAACTTCTAACCGAAAGGGTGATCCGTGATGTTAATACGCAATGTGGGGCTCGCTGTCCATAAGGATAGTACCCTGTCAGGGAATAACTGCCGCATTCTGCTCGTTCTTTCAAGCTCCAGCGGCGTTACTGGTTCAATTACATAGCGGTGCTATGCGCATAAACCAGTGCCTTGCTGGAAAGCAGCAGAGCCAGTAACTGAGGGCATCCCAAATGTTGGTTTGGAACCGAAATAGCAACGCATTATACCGACATAATCCCATGACAAAGCAGTACTAGGAGCTTGACCGAAAATACAGCATGGGCATTAGACACCACACGGAGCTACTTCCAAGTGTCGATAGACGCATGTCGCTTTTCTACTATGTGTATCATGACAATCGTGACGGCGCTAAGCAGTTTGCCTACATGCTTAGGCCTCGATGTACACAACCCCGTTGCTTTTTCCGTGTTTTCGCTAAGGATGCTCACTAGAACAGCAAATGATGCTTTCCAGCTGTCATGAATTGTGCTGATACATTGATACTCCAAATGCAAGGGGTTTGGGCCCAATTCTGTTTACATGCATATATGTTAGCTAGAGTGCTTGTTGGCTATTACAAGGCATTGACCGTTACGTATATATATATGTATAGTGCTTCTGTGCTCTAATACAGTAGGTGCGCTTGCTGTATGATTTCAAGTGCCCTCAGGCACATGGCGGAGAACAGTAAGTTACCTTGCAAACCTGAACCTGTGTTTCTCGATCTATAGGGAGTTTACGATGAAGTTATTTGGTTGTTTTATTGTGCTGTTAACTAGTGTTTTCGCATTCAGCGCTGATGCCGGAGCCCTGTCCGCCACTTCAGAAGAGCAAGCCTTCCTCAGCCTGCCTGTTGTTCATAAAGTTGATTCACCGACTTGTGCTTCAACTCGACACGCGAATCAGATCGATCAGAATCAGCCGAACGCCCCAACCTACATGACGGGGTTCTCTCAGACTTGTCTTGCTCAGTCTTTCGAACAAGCGCACACGAATATTTCTGGTGCCGGAATCTACTTGGAATCAACTGTAGGCTATTCAGATACTGTAACAGTACAGCTCTGGGCAAACGGGCTTCCCAATGCCTCGGGAACCATGCTTACCGAAGCAACTGCCATTGGCACTGCGGGGCAATGGGTGGATGTTTATTGGACTCCAGTTACGGTTACTCCCGGAACAACTTATTACCTTGTATTCACTGGTAACACTACACTTGGAGTCAAGGGTAGCCTGGTCAATCCTTACCCCCACGGCTGTGCTTACGCAAATGCCGGATATAGCATATTTCCAAACTATGATTACACATTTCGTACGTACTATGACGATGTATTGAACCTTGAGAACTGCACTTGGGCAAATGTGAAGACTTCCTTCAACCAGTAAGCAGTTTCGGCAAATCTGGTAGGGGGTCGCTCGTAAGCCACCCCCTACCCATATCCCGTCCGGCTTCATGTCAGGTCTGCTCGACCTCATCCCCAACACCATACAGCGGTTCGCTGTTCGCTACATACACAGGTTCTGCCTCATGCTTCTTTCAAACATTCCATCTCAGGATATGCCCTTGCCTTGTTGGCGTTGTCCCTCCGTCCAGTAACCGCGGAGGCGTACCGACCGGTGCACGGAATAGCAATCTATTTGATGATAATACACGGGCATTGTAGCCGTTTATGTGGTTGTAAATGCCAACGTACTATCTCGGACATGCTCCTAGTACTCTGTACGCCTTAATATTTCGATATAATGCGCCGGTATTCTGAACTCCAGCAAGGCACTGGTTTATGCGCATAGCACCGCTATGTAATTGAACCAGTAACGATGCCGGGGCTCAGGAGAGCAAGCAGGATACGAAAGCTTAGGGTTAGTTTACCACAGCAACAGGGGCATTGTGCGCAAGGGAGTAGTGGCCGCTTGTAATAACGGCTTCTCCCTCTGCGATTCCGTCTGTGACAGACACAGATCCTCTGCCGGCAGGGCCCAGGGTTACGTAGCGCCAGTCGGCATGCCCGTCTATCACTGCAAAAACCATTGGTCTGTCATCACGGATAAGAACTGCCTGTTCGGGAATAACAAGAGAACCTTCATGCTCGGCGAACACAATCTCGGTTCTGGCCGTTGCACCTGGCCGGAGGTTCGGTATACGGGGAACATCCACCACAACGGTACCCGAGCGGAAGCTGGGGTCGATCACAGGAGATACCGACCTCACCTCACCCACCAGAACTGTATCGTTCAGTGAAGGTATTATCACAAAGGCTTTCAGGCCTGGGGCGCACTGGGCAAGCTGCCTCTCATCAAGATTCACCTCTACCTGAAGGCTCCATGGGTCTACAAGGGTTCCGAGTGGAGAGCCTGGATAAACTGTCATTCCATCCTGTGCGGTAACATCGGAGATCACACCATCAAAACCTGCGGCAACAGCAGAATTTCCGTACTGGGTTCTGGCACTTGCAAGGGAAGAAGAGGCAGCTTCCAGACCTGTTGTTTGCCTCAGCATACTCCTCACGCCATCGGTTATCTCACCACGGTAGTTGTCTATCTCGAACTGGTACAGAGCCTGTGCATTTCTGTACTCGCTGTTGGCGGCAGACAGATTGGACGCGTGCTGACCGCTGGCTACTCTGAAGATCACTTCTCCCTCTGAATACTCCTCACCTTCAAACTCCGGTGCCTGAACGATCTGACCCTGTATCTGTGCTGTCAGCGTCTGCGTTCTTCTGCTGGATACCCTGCCAGTTGAGGAGATTACCTCGTAAAGAACATCAATGGTTGCAACAGAAGCTGTAACAGGAAGAGGAGAGGGCTCCAGGGTTTCTCTTTCAAGTTCTTCCTTGTCTCCACATCCCGCAAAAAGAATGAAACTTACGGTAAACAGAAAAAGACTAATTCTCCGGAACATGTTTTTTCCTCCTCCGGGAAGTGATCTGAATAAGAGCCGGCAATGTAACAAGCACAAGCGGGGTAGAAACAACCATACCGCAGACCACAGTAAAAGCCAGAGTTCCCCACAGATCCTGGCTTGATATAGGCCAGAGAACCAGTGGAAGAAGCCCCAGAACCGTGGTGGCTGTGGTCTGCAGAATAGGCCGCAGCCTTTCTCCTACAACTTCATCAACCGCTTTGCGCAGGTTCATGCCTGCCCTCTTCTTTTTTTCGAAACTATCTATTAAAAGAATTGAATTGTTTACCGCAATTCCAACAAGGAAAACGCTTCCAACATAAGCTTCAGGGCTAAAAATCCTGTCGAAAGCCCAGAAACCGGCTGCAACACCTACCAGAGCCATGGGAATAACCGCCAGCACATACAGAGGAGCTGTAAAGCTTTCGAAAACAACGGCGGTAACAGCAAACACCGCCAGTATGGCCAGGGCCACAAGAAGATTCATATCCATTCCCTCTTCTTCTGCCAACCAGTCCGGCAGGAAGGTTGTGTCTTCATACACTCTGTAGCCTGAAGGAAGCTCAAGGCTGGTTAACAGAGAATTACGGAACCTGGCCGCCATTCTCTCGGCACCCATGAACGAGTAGGCTACTGTACGCACATACTCTCCGTCATTTCTGTTCACAGACCCCTGAACACCAACGGTATCAATACTTATTATGTCGCGCATTCTCATAAAACCATCTCTTGTGACTATTCTGCTGTCGAGAATTTCGCTTAGCTCAGGGTCTTTCTGACCTTCCAGGCGGAAGGTAAGATCTGTTGTCTGATCGCCTATTCTTACCTGCGCCCCATACCCGCCGGCCATGTTGTACCTCAGGGCCATTACAAGCTGAAAGGGGTTGATGCCAAGATCGGCAAGCTCTATTCTGTCGAATACAATGGCCAGCTGATCTCTGTTCGCCATTCGCGGGTTCCAGTTAATATCTACCTCTTCCACTCTGGGATGCCTCTCCAGAAGTGTTTTGAGGTTAAGAGCAATACCCCGGAGGCCTTCGTAGTCAAACCCGCGCAGTTCCACAGTTTGCATCATTCCGGCACTGCTGCCCGGGTTGTTCCAGTACGACTCGGGGCTGATACCTGCAACCCATATACTACGTATACCGCCAATGGTGGTTGCAAGAGCAACGGCCTCAGACTCTATCCGCAGTGCAGTTCCGTTGAGTAAAGCTTCCTGGTCAAACAGGGCGTATATACTTCCACGCTCTCCATACACATTTGTTCTGGTTGAAACAATGCCTTGCCGACCAGCAACTATTGCCTCAAACCTGGTGGCAACTTCGTCGGATATCTCCTGGGGTGTTCCCGGCGGGAAAGAGTAGCTCACTATCAGGTGATTACGCTGGCCTCCAAAATTCCACGTTCTGCCGTGCTCAACTTTAGTAAGCAGTACGTAAACCGAACCTGCAATCAGAAGAACGGTGAAGATCACAGGGATCCAGGGCTTGTGATGAAGAACCGACACTGCCTTTGCAAGTGCTCTGTCCCACCTTCGCTGGCGGTACCAGCTTCCCTTTTTCCAGTGCCCTGCTATGGATGGAACGAATGTAAGACACACCGCATACGATGCCAGCAATGTGGCAGCAACTGTGAAGGCAAAGGGTCTGTAGTAAATTCGCAGAACACCCTCGCTCGCAAGAAGCGGTACAAGCGCCACGAGGGTGGTCAGTATGCCACCCAGTACAGGCATTGCCACTTCTTTTGCCCCGGTTGCAGCAGCTTCAATGGCATTCATACCCTGCCTGCGCCTGTAAGCGATGGCTTCCATAACAACAACAGCACCATCTACTAACAGGCCGAAAGCAATTGCAAGGGCGCTGAGGGTAAGCACATTGATGCTGTACCCTGCCAGAAACACCGCCGTTACAGCAAGAGCACTGCTGAACAGTATGGAGCTTAGAATAAGCGGTGTGGTAAGTGGGCTGGGGTTAAGAACAAGAAGAATAAGCATTATCAGCCCCAAGGAAACAAGAGCTCTCCAGGAAAGGGCTCTGAGGTCATCGGTGATGTCCTCTGTGCCGTCTTCAATAAGATCCAGCATTATTCCTTCAGGAAAATCCTGCTGTATCTTCACTATCTCGGCCTTCACTGCCGCAGCTACCCTGACTGCGTTGCTGCCGGCAGTGCGGTCTATCTGCATGGTTATCTGATCAAGACCGTTGTACCTGAAAATAACCCCGGAGTTCTCGGAGTAGCTCTGATAAATCCCGTGGGAGATGTCGCTCAGGGTTACAAAATCTGTACCTGACCGCTTCACTACGAGCTGTTTCATCTCCCACAGCGACACCGGAACGCTTGAAACACGCAGCACTGTTTCCAGTGCTGTGGAATCTGTAACTACCCCTACATTTCTGTCTACAATGCCGTTCTGTATCGAGTAAACAACCTGAGCAAGGGTGAGATCCAGTGATCTAAGTGCCTCCATATCAAGATCTATAAGAACTTCCTCGGAGCCAAGCCCTTCAACTATTACAGAACTTACTCCGTCTACTCTTTCAATACGGGGAACAACGATGTCTTCGGCAAGATTCTTAAGGATGGATTTTTCCGCACCTGTAATAGCGTAGATTAAAAAACCCTCGCTGTCCATTTCCCGGGGTATTGCCTGTGTAATTGTGCTGGCGGATACATTTCCCGGAAGGTCGTCTCTTATCATTGAGATCCGCTCGGTGAGCTCCATGGACGCCACATCCATATCGGTACCCTGGGCAAACGAAACCGTAACAACACTTCTGCCCTCGCTGGACGAGGATGAAACGTCTTTAACGCCCCTAAGCTGCCTGGCAGCTTCCTCAACTGGTCTTGTAAGCTGTTCGCACACAGCCTCGGGGTCGGCACCGTACCAGCCGGTTACCACATTCAGTTCGGGAAGGGTTGTGCTTGGAGAGCCTTCAATTGGAATCCGGAAAAAACTTACCGCAGCCAACCCTAGAAGTGCGGCAAAAACAATGGCAGTTCCACGGGGTCTTTTAAGAATGCCGGCGATCACGACTGGCTCTTCTCTCTCACCAGCACGCTGTAAAGAACCGGAACAACAACAAGGGTAAGAAGGGTGGCAACAGAGATTCCACAGATAACCGCAATGGCCAGAGGCTGCCTCAGCGCTGCTCCCTCACCCAGGCCGATTGCCATGGGAAGAAGACCCAGCACAGTTGTTACCGTGGTCATAAGCACTGGCCGGAACCTGTCTCTTCCTGCGTCTATAACAGCCTGTCTTACCGAAATGCCGGTTTTACGCAGCTGGGTGATACGTTCTACCAGCAGAATTCCGTCATTCACCACTATTCCCGACAGTATCACAAGACCAATGCCGGAAAGAGCGTTCCAGCTCTGCCCAAAAGCAGCAAGACCTGCAACAACCCCTATTACGCCCAGAGGAACTGTGATCATTATTATCAGGGGCTCAACAAAAGACTCAAACTGAACGGCCAGAAGCACATATACCAGAGCTATGGCCAGAAGAGCGGCCAGAATAAGGCTTGAAGCAGTTCTGCTCATCTCTTCTATTTCAGCGCCTGTTCTAAGTTTCACAGGCTCACCTCGAAGAACGGAATCTGCCATATCTGTTATTAGTCCGGCGGTTCCTGCCATGTTGGTTCCGCTGCCCTGAATAAAAACACCCACTGCTCTGTTTCCCTGATAGTGCTCTATGAACCCCGGAGTCTGGCGAACAGATGTGCTTACGATTCTGTCTACCTGAATCAGGGTTCCATTTACCTGAACAGAGCGCTGGAACAGGGAATCAACAGGTATCCCCTCTCCGCTGCCTGCAAGCAGCATTACATCTATCTTCTCATCCTGCCGGTAGTAGGTGGTTGCTACAATACCTCTGGAAAGACTCTCAAGGTAGTCTGCAACATCATCCGCAGAAATACCCAGAAGCTCGAGAAGTTCCCTGTCTGGTCTGACCACTATCTCTGGTTTGCCGGGCAGGAAGTTTACATCTGCGCTTACAACCCCGTCTATTCCACTCTGCGATGACTCGGCAAGAACCTGTGCTGCTTGCAGATCTGTTTCTATGCTTTCACCTTCAACGTAAATGGTGAAACCACTTCCTCCGCCCAGAATCTCTCCCAGAAGCGTACCCCGTGGCCCAACCTGAAGTGGAAAGCTGAAAGCCTCCGCCCAGGCATCACGGATGGGTTGAATCGCCATCTCTGCATCATGTGCATTCTCATATTCGCTCACGGAAAGTGCATCAACACCTTCATCGGCACGAACACCAATGCGTCCGCTGGTCCACTGCGCTCCGGCACCGGAAGCCATCTCACTGACTGCCGAGGAAAGATCAACAAGCTGAGGCATTGATGTTCCCTCTGGAGCACTGAAAGACATTTCAAGTTCACGTGCCGGGGTATCGGGAAGAAGCTGCATTGGAAGCATAAGTGCACCGACGAATGCAGCAGCAGTAATGATAAACGTAGTAGCAAGCACTCTTTTACGCCGGTTCAGGAACCTGTCCATGGTGATGGCATATCTGTCTTTCATGCCGCCGGTTACATCTTCTGTTACCTTTGTTTTCCTTATGCGGGATGCAAGGGCAGGAATCACCGTTACCGCAACAAGCAGACTTGCCAGAAGGGCAGACCCCACGGCCAGTGCCTGATCACGGAAAAGCTGGCTTGTAATTCCCTCCATGTACACAACCGGGAAGAAAACTACAATGGTTGTAAGTGTGCTGGCCACAATTGCAGGGCCCACTTCAGCGGTACCCGAGGTGGCTGCACTTACCCTGGCTTCACCCTTCTCACGCCTTCTGGAAATAGCTTCCAGAACCACAACAGCGTTGTCTACCAGAAGACCTGTACCCAGGGCCAGCCCTCCCAGAGACATGATGTTAACAGTTACACCAGCCAGGTAAAGGAAGAACAGGGCAAGAGCAATACTGAGGGGAAGGGAAAGACCGAGAATAAGAGGGCTCTTCCAGTCACGCAGGAAGAAGAAAAGAACTCCAAACGCAAGTATCCCACCCAGGATAAGAGCTTCAACAACACCACCTATCGATTGCTCTATAAACTCCGCATCATTCTGAATTATTTCAAGGGAAACACCTTCATGGGCCTGGTTCAACTCATCCAGTATAGCCCTTACCTGCCCTGCCACCTCAACAGTGTTGGCTTCCGCCATCTTCCTTACCCGAAGAATGATTGCCCGTTCTCCGTTGTAGCTTGCCCATTCTGTGGGAGGTTTCTCGGCTATGTAAACATCCGCTATTGAGCCCAGAAGCAGAGGTGTTCCTCCCAGAGAGCCTACAACAGTATTCTTCACGTCATCGAGGGACTCAAATTCTCCCTGGAGCGAGAGGAAAAACTCTTTGTCTCCGTCGCGAACCTGACCGCCTGAAGAGGTTGCATTCGCTCCGTTTATCGCAGCTGCAACGCTGGCCGGATCAACACCCAGCTCCTCCACCGCTCCATCACGAAGTCTTACATAAACCGCAGGGGAAGCCTCTCCGTCAATCTCGCATGCCGCAACGCCGTCTGCCTGCTCGATTCTGGTGGCAATTACCCTTCTTGAAAAATCGGTGATGTCTGTCCAGCCGCCGTCCATTGTTAGAAGAATCTCCATGAATGGTCTGCTTGACGGATCGTAATCAACTATTGTTGGTCTTTCCGCAGCATCTGGAAGCGACCAGCTGGCAACATCCAGCTTTTCGCGAACCTCCAGCCTGGTGTAGTCCATGTTGGCACCCCAGTCGAACTCCAGCGTGATCCTGCTCATATCTCCGTAAGACCTTGAAGAGTACGAGCGAAGCCCCCTTACACCGGCAAGTGCATCTTCCAGTGGATCGGTAACAAGCCGCTCCACCTCGTATGGGCTCGATGAAGGATACCTCGTTTCAATGGATATTCTGGGATATTCAACAGAAGGCAGAAGGTCCACCGGCATCTGAAGAACGGCAATGGCACCAAGAACTGCAGCGACAATGGAAACAACTGTAACGGCAACAGGCCTGGAAACGGCTATAACAGACAGCTTCAACTGGTCCCCCTTCACTTAAGGGTAGTCTATTTCAGTTCGAACTCCCGAAGCTAATGAATACACACCTCAGTTGGCAAATGTTCACCTTTTATATTGTAAGATATATGGCAATAAACGCAAATTCCCCGTTAACCGGTGGACACACCTGAAGGTATGCCCTGTAGGACTCTGAAGGCCGGCAGGACTTGACCAGGAATGGCGTATATCCAATAGTACCGAAAGCTGAGTATCGGTGTTTTTCGCTGTTTAATAGTTAGCACCGGGTGTTTCACGGCCTTCTGATCTCTTGCGTGAACGGAACGGAATGCACAAACCTTCTGTATCTTTTTTTTGCCCTGCATATTACGATGAGGGAAATATTAGAACAACAGTAGAAAACGTTTTGACAACCCTTGAACGGGTTGCAGATCAGTTTGACATCACGATCGTTGAAGATGGGTCTCCGGACAGCACTGCAGCGGAAGCCGACAGGCTGGCAGAGGAATATCCTTCTGTTTCGGTTATACACAATCCGGTCAATCTTGGTTACGGCGGTGCCCTGAAAACAGGTTTTATGGCTGCCGCTAAATTTGAAGTGATTGCATACACCGATGGTGACGGTCAGTACAACTTTTCAGAGTTTGAGAATCTTCTTGCTATCTGGGACGGCAGATCAGTGGTCTCTGCCTTCAGATTGAACAGGGCAGACACAGCAATGAGGGTTTTGCAGACAAAGGTATACGGTATACTGCTTAAGATACTCTTCGGTCTGAAAGTAAAGGATGTTAACTGTTCTATGAAGTTGTTTCCCAGAAAAGTCCTTGATCTGATTGAGATAGAAAGCGATAGCGCCTTTATCGATGCGGAAATACTCATCAAACTCTCGAGACTGGGCGTGACAATAAAACAGACAGGGGTACATCACTTTCCCAGACTTCATGGAGCTGCTTCAGGAGCAAAACCAGGTGTGGTGTTTAGAACAGTGACAGACATGTTCAAGCTCCGGTTCAGGAGAGTTGTAAATTGAAAGTTGTGGTTTTCGGATCCGGCGGAATGGTGGGTTCCGATCTGGTTCCTTTGTGGAGTAAATCCTGTGTGGTAAAGGGGTATTCGAGGGTTGATTGCGACATTGCCGACAGCAATCGTGTCCAGGAAATTCTAAGCGCGGAACAACCTGATGTTCTTGTCCTTCTGGCTGCTTCCACCGATGTGGACAGGTGTGAAATCGACCGTGATTATGCATTCCGTGCCAACACGGTAGGCACAGAAACGGTAGCTCAGGAATGCGGTAAACTGGGGATTTCTCTTGTTTACATATCTACGATTGCAGTTTTTGACGGAGAGAAGGATTCTCCTTATGATGAGTACGACAGGCCGTCCCCGGCAAATACATACGGTCTAAGTAAATACCATGGAGAACTGGCTGTACGGCATTTCTGTCCCAATCACTGGATAGTGAGAACAAGCTGGCTTTTCGGTGGCGGGATCAAGGATATGAAGTTCGTGGCCAGAATACTGCGCAAGGCAAAAGGGAATGACCCGATAAGTGTGGTAAGGGATTGCGTGGGATCTCCCACGTACACCGCCGACCTCGCCATGGGGATAAAGGAAATTGTGGAAAAGTTCCAATACGGCACCTATCATCTGGTGAACAGCGGTGTTCCAGCAAGCAGATACGAGCTTGCCAGAGAAACTCTTCTTATAGCTGGTTACTCTGCAGACAGGGTTTCTCCCTGCCTTTCCTCCGATTTCAATCTTCCTGCACACAGGCCCAAAATGGAAGCAGCCGAATCATTGAAACTGAGGGTGCTGAAAAATACCTTTTCTCTGCCAGATTGGAAAGACAGTCTGGCAGGATACATCCGGCTGTTGCAGGACGGGCCGGCAAATTGAACACTGTTCATGTGAAAGGCGGTTACTGGAACAGGGACCTCCCGCTGATAATGCTTCTCGTCTCTCTAGGGCTGACCCTGAGGTTTTTTCTGATTGGACACAAGAGTTTCTGGGGGGACGAGCTTTACTCCGCAGGTCTCATGGGAAACAGCATTCCGGATCTTGTCAGAAGCAGTTTCAACAGTTCGCCGCACCCACCCCTGGCTTTTGTGTTCACGCGGATATTCGCTGCCCTGTTTGGAACGTCTGAGGTTAGTCTCAGAGCTCTTCAGGCCATTATGTCTGCTCTCGCTTCAGTACCTCTGTTTCTCTTTACGAAGAGGTATACAGGCAGAATGCCCGCTCTGATAACAGGTCTTCTCTGGACCCTTTCTCCATATTCTGTTTCGCTAGGTCAGGAAAACTGGATTTACGCAACTCTTGCCTGTTTTGGTTTTTCATTTGTATACAGTGCCGACCTGTGCTGGCGGGGAAACAAAGCAGCATCGTTTCTAATAGTTCCTCTGGGACTTACGGGTATGCTTGTGCAGCACCTCTTTTTTCTGTTTCTCGCGGCGGGTTTTCTTCTCTACTTCACTTTTCCATCGGAAAGAAGAGTTCCCCTGAAGAAGTTTCTCCTTCTGAGCGGGATCATGGCCCTGGTCTATACGCCTTTCGCCTTCTCAGCGATCGAACAGGCTTCTATCAGAGCTGCAAGGCTTGCCGGTGCAGGCATTGCGGCAACTGCTGGACCAAGAATGCTGACAAGAATTCCAACCCTCTTTGCAAGGTTGATACCTGGCGGTCTTGCTGGAGAACTCAGTGGACCAATGCTGACTTTGTCAATCACATCCTTGATTTATGTTATTCCGCTTTGTTCAGTTGTTCTCTCACTGATTCTTATGTTTCTGGACAAGAAGATAGCTATAAAACTGAGGATCTGGATGTCTGGCGTACTGTTGATCCCCCTTCTCCTGTTCCTGAGAGAAGATCCCACAGTACGGCATCTATCCATTTTATGGATTCCCTTCGGATTTTCCGTGGCAAGCCTCTACCTCAGGCACAGACCGTTAGCCATTTCTCTTGTTGTTCTCGCGGCATTGATGCTTTTCCCGTACTACAGAATAGACACCTTTCCCCTTCACAGATCGAACTGGCGTGAAGCTGTTGAGATCGTTCTAACCCGCAGGACGGAACAGCAGAAAATTGTCGTTCTTGCAGGGCAGAACGGCGGTGTCGCATGGGACTACTACGCGGAAAACAGAGGGTCAGATAGAATTGCCCCAGGTGGCGAAAATCCGTATGAAACCCGGCCAGTCTCCAGTTCGCGCAGCCCAGTCAGCGTGGTGGACAGCCTTCTTTCCCGCGGTGAAGAGGTATGGGTTGTTCATGATATATGGGGAGGTCCAGTTGGGGCAGATATCGCTCCTGATTACGATGTTCTGTTCAGAGAAATGCCCAGTCCGCACATGGAAGTTATCCTGTTCGGAAACTGAACCGACCTGACCTTCTGTCGGTTCCAGATTCAGTACTCAAAATGAAGTGGCTTCTTCCGACCTGATTTCTTTTTTGACTGCTGCTTCTTGCTTTCAAGACGCCTCTCTCTGGAAGCTCTTGTGGGTCTGGTTGGCTTTCTCTTTCGGGGCTCTACAAGAGCCTGCTCAACAAGTTCTTCAAGTTTCCGCAGGGCAGCATTCATATTCATCAGTCTGCTGCGGTACTCCCGCGACTCTATAACTATTTCCCCGGAACCTGTGAACCTTTTCCCCGCCAGCTTCCTCAGCCGCTCAACAGCTTCTGGGGAAAGGTTTCCAATGGATACCTTGTAGCGGAGCTGAACCGCCGTTTCTGTTTTGTTCTGATGCTGCCCCCCGGGGCCTCCCGCTCGAAGATAGGCCCATGAGAGGGCAGCTTCAGGAATATCCACCATCAGTTTTTACTGCCCAGCCCTTTCTTAAGGCTGTATGCAAGCATCAGACCGGCAAGCACAAACATCGTGATCTTCGCAGGCCCTACTCCGTTGCCGAAACCGATAATTCCGGCGATAATAGCAGGAATGCCCAGGAATATATCGAACAGGGTTATCTTCGCCTTTTTGCTTACAGGGTACTCTGCCGAGAGAACCTCTTTGCTGGCTCCGTTTACCAGAGCACTGTACTGTTTCCCGTCTATGCTGTACTTGAGCTCCCACATGGGCACATAAACCAGATCGACCTTGTTCACATTAACCGTTGTGTCTACATCGGTAATAACATCGGTTTTAGATTCTGCCTTCTTCGCCTGATGGCTCTTTATGTTGCCCCGGGCGTTGGCCTCCGCCCGCTCCTGAGTTATCTGGCCATTCACAAGGTTCTCGTTCATTCCGGCATTTTTTACAGCCTCAATATCAAAGGGAATCTTTCCATCGAGCATGTTTCTGTTGGGAGCTTCTTTGCTGCCGCCCAGTCGGAGCCAGAACTTTCCCCAGTCAGGAAATATCGACTTTTTGCCCGGCTGTATGTTGGCTATGCCCCAGAACTCGTTGGGATTCTCTCTGGCGTATTCGGGCCACGTAAAATCCTCATCAAAGCGGCCACTTACAGGCTCGTACCAGGTCTGTGTTTTCTTGTTATCTCCGGTTCCCGTTGTCTTTGTTCTTTTCTTTTTACCGTGCCATGCAGTTGAGGCACTGCTTCTGACTATCCAGTAGGGAAGCATCAACCCCTTTGTAGAACTCAGTTT
>Ga0256845_1001293_pt1 | contig 20375 bp, 15 predicted proteins | sample RiftiametaG_FD_189101 | JGI IMG/M metagenome (GOLD analysis project Ga0256845, IMG submission 189101) | Tube worm associated microbial communities from hydrothermal vent at the East Pacific Rise, Pacific Ocean - Riftia | ecosystem: Host-associated > Annelida > Integument > Unclassified ...
CTCCGGGACCTCTTGCTGGCAGATCGGCTGGGTATACCGGCAGCGAGGATGAAATTTACAGCCGGAAGGCGGATCCGCCGGGCTGGGCACATCGCCTTCGAGCAGAATCCGGTTCAGGGCAATATCAGGATCGGTACGGGGAACTGCTGATAACAGGGCTTCAGTGTAAGGATGAAGCGGTATCTTATACAGTTCGTCGGCGGCGGTTAACTCGACCATATTCCCCAGATACATCACCCCGACCCGGTCGCTGATGTGTTCGACTACCGAGAGATCGTGGGCGATAAAGAGGTAAGTCAAGCCGAATTCCTCCTGCAAATCCTCCAGCAGGTTCAGAACTTGGGCCTGAATAGATACATCCAGCGCGGACACTGGCTCGTCACACACAATCAGCTTTGGTCGTAAGGCTAGTGCTCTGGCAATGCCGATGCGCTGCCGCTGTCCACCGCTGAAGGCATACGGATAGCGGTTCATGTGCTGCGCCCGCAGTCCAACCGCTTCAAGCAGATCGCGCACACGGGTTTTCAGTTCCTCACCTTTGGCGACCCCATGGATTTGCAACGGTTCTGAAACGATATCCAACACGGTCATTCGGGGATTCAACGACGAAAAGGGGTCTTGAAAGATGATCTGGAGATCACGCCGGAAGGACTTCATCTTTGCCGGAGGAATATTGGCGATGTTCACCATCTTTTCACCCCGGCGAAACAGCACTTCTCCCTCAGTTGGGTCTAAGGCTCGCAGAATCAGTCGACCTGTCGTCGTCTTGCCGCAACCCGATTCTCCAACCAGGCCGAGAGTTTCTCCTTCGCGAATGAACAGGTTCACGCCGTCCACGGCTTTCACATGCCCGACCACTTTCCGAAAAAAGCCTTTCTGAATCGGAAAATGTTTCTTCAGATTACGAACTTCTAACAATGTTTGGTTCTGGGATGCCATACACGTTTACCAGATGAAACAACGAAATACACGACATACACGAAAAAAAGTCAGGAGTATGCGATCTCTATTAATTCTGCTGAATGCAAGTATCCTGAGAGCAGTTCTGAACATTCCACTGATTCTATCCAGCAAAGTTTAAGAGCTCGTGTTCTTTCAAAGGAGTCGAATTCTCTTATGAGCGCACACTGAAGCATATGCACTCCTTCCCCTTACGTATAACGTAAAAGAACACGAGCAGCCTTTCTTTTTTCGTGTATGTCGTATATTTCGTTGTTTAAATGTCATGGTTTAACCTGTTACGAATACAAGGTACAGCGGACGTAATGTCCAGGCTCGACCTCAACCAACGGGACTTCCGCCTGGCATTCCGGCTTTTTTGGGGCTGGGCAGCGCGGATAAAACGCGCACCCTTTCGGGACCATAAAGGGGTCCGGTACACTGCCGGGGATCGGCGTTAAACGCCCCTTGACCTCTTGACCAAGCTTCGGAATTGATCGCATTAAGCCCACCGTATAGGGGTGTAATGGCAGTTTAAAGACGCTCCGTACATCAGCGTTTTCTACGATTTTTCCCATATACATAACTGCCACTTCATCGGCCATTTCAGCGACAACCCCCAGGTTATGAGTGATAATCAGGATTGCCATGCCGAATTGGTCTTGCAGGGATTGCATAAGCTCTAATATCTGGGCCTGAATCGTTACATCCAGGGCAGTTGTCGGTTCGTCCGCGATCAGGAGTTTCGGATTACACGACAAGGCCATCGCAATCATCGCCCGCTGCCGCATTCCCCCTGAAAACTGGTGCGGATATTCATCAAAACGCTGCCGGGGCGAGGCGATCCCGACTTTTTCCAGCATCTGGATCGAACGTTCTTTGGCCTCTGCCTTATTCACCATCTGATGGAGTTCAACCGCCTCGCCGATCTGATCGCCAATCGTGTGGACAGGGGAAAATGAGGTCAACGGCTCCTGAAAGATCATCGAAATCTCATTGCCCCGCATGGCTCGGATCGTTTCACCATCCGGATCGAGGGCGGTCATATCGATTGACTCGCTCCCATCATCCCGATTAAAATAAATATGACCATCAGCAATTTCACTGATACGTTTCGGGAGCAGCCGCAAGGCGGAAAATGAGGTCACACTTTTTCCACAACCGGATTCACCGACCAGTCCCAACGTCTTCCCGCGTTTTATTGCAAATGACACGCCGTCCACTGCGTGAACAACGCCATCCAGGGTATGAAAATAGGTTTTCAGGTTTTCTATTTGAAGTATAGGGTGATTCGTTGTATTTTCCATACATTCTATTAACGGCTGTAGGGGTCTGCGGCATCGCGCAAGCCATCTCCTAAAAAGTTAAAGGCCAGAATAGTAATCGCAATAAAGAGGGCCGGCATAAACACCCAGGGATAAATCGCGATCGACTGAATATTTTGAGCTTCCTGTAAAAGCACTCCCCAACTCGTCAAGGGCGCGCGTAGTCCTAAGCCCAAAAAGCTCAGCGCAGTTTCGGCCAGGATCATCGCCGGCATTGCCAGGGTTGACACCACAATAATATGTCCCAGAGTTGAGGGAATGAGATGTTTAAAGATAATCCGCTTATCGCTGGCTCCGGCGAGTTTTGCCGCCAGGATAAACTCTTCATTGCGCAATGTCAGCACTTTGCCCCGCAATTGCCGCGCCAGCCATGTCCACCCAATTAAGGAAAGAATCAGTGTAACGGCAAAGTAGGTGCGCAATGGCGGCCAATGGGACGGCAGCGCGGCTGATAATGCCATCCACAGAGGGATTGATGGGAATGATCGTACAAGTTCGATCAAACGCTGGATGAGATTATCCACCCGCCCCCCGTAATAGCCTGACGTAATTCCCAGTATCGTTCCTAAAAACAGGCTTAACGAGACGCCGATCAGGCCAATCGTCAATGATATTTGACTCCCTAACAGGATTCGTGTAAACATATCCCGTCCCTGACGATCAGTGCCAAACAGATTCACCGGTCCTCCGTCAGCCAGGAAGAAATGTGTTTCCGCCTCAAACAGGCCAAACAACTTATACGGTTCTCCCTTTGCAAAAAATCGGATCGGATAGATTGTCTTGGTATCAACGCTATAATTTTTGGCAAAGGTCTTTTTATCAATCGTGAGTTTCGAGCCGTACACAAACGGCCCAAACTTGCCATCATGGAAAAAGTGAACCCGTTGTGGTGGAAAATAAATACGCTTCCTGAACCGGGTGGTCAGCGCATAGGGTACGAGAAAATTCGCGAACAAGGCAGTCAAATACATGAGTAAAACGACCACGCCTCCGACAATCGCCGCCCTATTCCGCAGAAATTTGCGCCACATCAATTTCCATTGAGACGCGGCATACCGGGCCTCGTCTTTTGAGATCGCCTCTCCCTCAACCTCTTCCGGCAATTCTTCACTTCTCACATCTAACTCTTCATAAAGTCGAAAGAGTTCTTTCGCTTGCTCCGTATGCTTCATGAGTATCGTATCCTCGGGTCTGCCCAGGCTAACAAAATATCAGCCACGAGATTCGCAATCATTAACATTAATGTCATACATAACAACACCGTTCCCGCTAAATACATATCCTGCGACAGCAGCGAACGCAGGAAGAGGGGACCTAAGGTGGGCACAGAGAGCACAATCCCTACTAAAGCTGATGCAGAAATGATTTTAGGAATTTCTAACGCCATCACACTGATCAGGGGATTGATCGCGATTCGTACCACATACTTATTAATCACGTTTCGCTCCTTCAAGCCCTTCGCTCGTGCCGTGGTGATATACTGCTGCCCTAACACATCCAGCACACTGCCTCGCATAATACGGTGGAGTTGGGCAGTGCTGGCAAATCCTAAGATAATGGCCGGGGGCCAGAGATGATTAAAATAATCCCATAGCTTCGCGAAGCTCATCGGGGCATTTTTCATTTCACTGGAAATGACACCGCCCACATCGATCCGCAACACAATCGCTCCGAAAAACATCCAAAGCAGCGCCAGGAGGAAACCGGGCAGACACAACCCCAAAAAACTGATGGTGGACATGACATGATCGCTGATGGTGTATTGGTGGGTCGCCGAATACACCCCAAGCGGGAGAGCAACTGTCACCATAAACAGTAATGAAAAGAACCCTAACAGTAAGGTATAGCGCATTTTGCTGACGACCAACGGCAGTACCGGACTCGACCATTCCAACGACCAGCCAAAATCGCCGCGAAACCAACCGCCAACCCAACGCAGATATTGCATGTACAGCGGCTTATCCAGTCCATAATGTTCTCGCAATTTCTCCATCGTGGCGGAATCCTGCTGCGAGCCGTTCTCTGCCATCTCAGCCATCAGGCTGTCAAAAAAATCGCCGGGTGGAAGCTGAATAATAATAAAGGTGATAATTGATACCAACAACAGCAACGGCACCATTGCGACAATTCGGCGCAAAATATATGTTAGCATGAATAGACTCCTCTGAAAGAAACATTTACGTCGGAGAGATGGAGTCCACCTCCGAGGCGGTCTCCATCTTTTTTACCGAAAATCCTGAGAGGGGGAACCACATAAGAAGGTGACTCCCCACAATATCTCATATTCGCGGCTATTGTTCAATGTAGTACTGGCATGGGTCCTGAGTACCTGGAGCCATGATCAGCCAGTCAGCGGTGAAACCCTCTTCGATCACATTTTTGAAGTTATTTTTGATCACAACCGGCCCGGGCTGGAGACCATCAGTTTCAATGACCCACAAACTTTCCGTGCCTAAGCGAACGAGCTTCTTGCCGATTTCAACCTGCTTGGCCGCATCTGTTGTGGCTTTGTACTGCTCATAGAGGTCCATGGCTTTTTTGAAATCAGCCGTCGGTTCTTCACCTTGCGCCCCACCGGTTTTGTGCCAAATCCCAAAAGCCGGAGCCATCCAGGAACGTTCATCCATCGGCAGTTGATAAATGGGATCGATCATGGGAGTCAACCCACGGTCTGTCGACCATTCCCCGATCATGACTTCATTGGCAGAGGCACGCGGCCAATAAATGTCACGCTGCATCGTTTTCAACGCGGCCTTGAGGCCAATCGCCTGCCAGTTTTCAACGGCTAATTGGATAGCATCCAATCCACTACCAGCCAATTGACAGGTTTCAACAACGAGCTCAATTGGAGACCCATCAGGAAAGGTTCGAAAGCCATCACTCCCGGTCGGGAACCCGATTTCATCCAGCAACGCCTTGGCTTTGTCCGGCGCGAACTCGGTCATATAGCCTTCCAATTCCGGAATATATAAGGAACAGTCGGGCACAACCGTAATATTGCGCGGTTTCCCCTGGCCTAACCAGGACACTTCATTCATCAGGTCCCGGTCCAGAGCCAATGACAAAGCCTGACGGAACTTGAAGTTCTGCATCAACTCGCGATATTTTGGATCGGGGTAACTCTGATTTGGATAGAAGCTCACAGCTGAAGCGCGTGCTGTATTCCACAGGGCCATGTGATACCCACCTTTTTCGGCATTTTCCTGATAGACCTGCCATTTCGCCAGATCGATCCGCCTGTTCTGCATATCGATCTTTCCGGCAATCGCCAGCAGGTTGATGGCTTCGTTATTCTCCACGAGGGCAAAATCCACTTCATCAATGTAAGGCAACTGCTTCCCTTCTGGATCAACTTTCCAGTAGTAGGGGTTCCGTTTCAGAATGAGTTCGTTGCCTCCCGCTTCCCACTTAGCAAGTTTCCAGGGCGTCATGACCGGACGTTCCACATTATAATCAAAGGCTTTCTCTTCAAACAACGTATAGTCGGAAAGGTCTTTATTATATTTCGGATGGAATTGTTCTAAATAATGTTTCGGAGCAAAGAATCCAAAACGCTCAAACCCCAGAGGCCACTGATTGCCGTGGAATGCCAGGCCCAGGGTTTCCGCCATCCCGTTCGGGGCTGCGAATTTGAGTTTAATCGTTAAATCATCGACTTTCTCCAGTTCCATCGGCTGACCGGCCACCATCCACTCTGCATGGGGAACAGCAGTGATATTGGTATCGGTTTCGATAGCTTCCCACCAGAAAAGAACATCATCGACTGTCCAGGGTTCGCCATCAGACCATTTCATTCCCTTCCGGAAATACAGGGTTATCACTTTGCCATCATCGGACCATTCCCATTTTTTCGCCAACCCAGGCTGTACGGGGTCTTTCGGATTGCGGGGCCAGCGCAAGACCGGCTCATAGTTGATTCGGCCCCAAGCATGAAAATCCTTAATTCCGGTAAAGGCCCGGTGCCAGATTCCGCCATACTGCCCGATGGACTCCACGACCGGAACGACTAATGGTTCCTCTGCCATCCGTTCTTCTAATGGGGGAATTTCACCGTTTTTGACCATCTCTGCCAGCATCGGAGCTTCTTTATACTCCATCGCTCCAGCAATTCCGGCCAGAACAACAAACAATCCGATAAGTGCTATGCTTATCCAACATTTCTTGTACATACTTGAGTTTCTCCTGTTAGTTTTGTGTGAATGCTAATTTTTCCAATCGACGACAACCTCAATGTTTGGTCCAAATATCAGCGACTCCAGGCATCACCTCCACTCAAATAAACCAGCAACAGCAGCATCCACGCTGCTCCTTTTACAGTCAAACGTTGTAAGAACATACAGATGACGGAAAAAACAGCAGCCAATACTCCCTATCTTTGGCATGGAAATAGCGGCACGTCTTACAGATTAATACACCATCAGTGCAATCATAATGCCAACGCTGTAATTTTGAGGACGATTGCTGTCATAAACAGCATAGCAGAAAATGACGAAAACTAAAGAAAGGGTTTTTTACGAGAAAAATGTACAAATTTTTCACAGATTAAAAAGATTTTTCCATGTCTTACCTGGTAAATATGGCAAAGTTGGGAAATGTGAACAAAATGTATGTATGTACGTTTTTTTCACATTTTTTATCACGCCCTCTATTCCCGACGCATACAGCATGAGATGATTCTGATGAAAATTTTCGTGGTATTCCTTCACATACTCTCCTTCCGTATGGAACGTTGTGAAAGAATAAGACAAGTAAAGTCTCGAACGTCCCTCCGGGACGAAGGATAGAGGAGGATCGGGATCCCACCGATGAATCGGTGGGCTATTTTCGGATGTCCCTTCGGGACAGATGATGGGCGAAGAACCCTCGCCTTTGCCAAACGGCAACCCGTAACCCATCACACCTTTCATCTCGTGCATATGTCAATTCATGGTCATCGAGACTTCTCAGGGACGCCTTGCACATTTCATAGGCTATATTTTTTCAGCTTGTATTGCAGCGCCCTGCGCGTAATGCCAAGTATTTGGGCTGTCTTGAGCCGGTGATTGTTATTTTGGGCGAGGACTGTGGCGATCATCTGTTTTTCGAGCGCATTCACAGCTTCGGGAAGGGTCATGCCATGCTGAGGCTCTAACATCGTCACCCCAGGAGTACGTTGTTCTCCTCCACGGGTCACGCGAAAGAAGATGTTCTGGTCCAAATGCTTTGTCGCTAAATACCGCTGTAGCACATTTTGTAATTCACGGACGTTCCCTGGCCAATCATAGGCGTACAAAGCCTGAATGACTTCAGAGGGCAGCATGGTTTGGGCAACAGGCAGGTTGGGGAATTTCCGGTGATGGATCCGTTCCTGTTTGAGACGATAACGCTCCAAAAAAAAATCGATCAAAAGAGGAAGATCATCCTTCCGATCCCGTAAAGGTGGGGTCTGAACTTCAATGACACAAATTCGATAGAAAAAGTCCTGCCGCAGCCGTCCCTGCTCGATGAGGGGTTTCCAAGCCTTATTGGTTGCCGCCACGATCACCACATCTGCTTGTTTGGATTTGGGGCTTCCCAGCGGGGTATACACGCCGTCTTGCAGCACTCGCAACAATTTCGCCTGCATCCCAGGATGCAATTCTGTCACCTCATCTAAAAATAAGGTTCCCTGATGGGCCTGGTCAAACAGGCCGGGCTTATCGCGTTCAGCCCCCGTAAATGCCCCCTTGCGATGACCAAAAAATTCCCGCTCGAAGAGCGTGTCCGGGATTGAGGCGCAGTTCACTGGCACAAACGCCTGATCTTTACGCTGGCTCATCTGATGAATTGTTCGGGCAATTAATTCCTTTCCGGTTCCTGACTCGCCACAAATCAGGACATTCACTTCCGACGCGGCGGCGCTCACAATTAATTCGTAGATATGTTGCATCACCGGACTTTTTCCGATGAGTTCCCCAAATTTATAGCGTTCCGCCACAGTCGAACGCAGCGTAATATTCTCCTGTTGCAGTTGTGCCCGTTCCTTTTCCAGACGCTTTTCTTTGAGCTTCCGGTCAGTAATATCGCGAACTGTCAGCAAACAGGCGGGTTTGCCATGCCATGAGATGCTTGTTTGATCGATTTCAGCCCAAATTATCTGTTTCATCCGAGTACTAAGTTCTGCGTGCCAGCGAGGGTCGGAAAATTTCGGGCTGTCTGCGTAAAGCCTGGTTTTCACAAGGGGTTTTGACCGGGCATGAAAAAAGTTTATGGAGTCTTTTTGAAGGAGCGATTTTCGTGGATGCCCCAGCATTGTCGCAAACACCACATTTGAAAAGACTAACACGCCATTCTGGACAATCACAACCCCATCCATCACATTTTCAGCGAGGATGCGATATTGTTCTTCGCTCAGTCGCAACGCGTCTTCAATACGCCTCCTTTCCGCGATCTCCTCCTGAAGGCGATCGTTGATTCTGACAAGTTCAGCCGTGCGTTCTTTCACAAGGTCTTCGAGCCGATCACGATACTGAGCCAACTCCTGTTCGGTCCGTTTTAAATCCGTAATATCCCGAGAAATTCCGAATATCCCGATGATTGCACCATGCTCATCACGTAACGGCATTCTGGTCACAAGCGACCAGATGAGTTCACCATCAGAACCACGCATGGCGAGTTCCTGGTTAATCACTGGTTGACCACTCTGAATAATTCCCTGCTCCTGTTCATAGCGTTTTAGGGCTTCTTCTTCCGGAAAAAAATCAAAATCTGTTTTCCCCAATTCTTCAGAGGGACTCTGTAAGCCCAGCCGCCTGGCGTGCGCCATATTGGCCCGCGTAATGCGTCCCTCACAATCTTTGAAATAAATTCGACTCGGCACAGTGGCCATGAAGGTATCGAGGATGTATTTTTCCTGAGACAGTTCAGCCGTGCGCTCTTTGACCCGTTGCTCCAATTGTTCATTCAGTTGCTGCAACTCGCTAATCTTTTTCTGAATCTCGCTGCGCATGTGAGCAAAACTGCGGGCCAGCACGCCTAACTCGTCGTTTCGACTGGTATCGATGGTCTGTTGCAAATTGCCTTGCGCAATTTCGGACGCCGCGCGTGTTAAGGTGATGATAGGCTCGGTAAAGGTTGGTACAACAAGTCCTAACACCAGAACAATACTGACGATAATCCCTGTTCCGGCGATGATTGACACCGTCGTGAAGATTTTCTGAATGGCTTGTTTCTCGACAACTTGTGAAAGGCTTACAGTGATTGCCCCAAGTGTTGCGCCCTGAGTATCGCATAACAAACAGCCGCTCTGATAGTAATCCTGCCCATTTAACCTGGCAGACATGACCTCGATGTCGCGATTCTTCTCGGGCAGGTCATTACATCTGAGACGTCGGGTAAGCCATTCCGGTTCAAGCACGGTCTGCTCAGCAAGCGTTCCAAGGCTGAATTGTTCGCCTGCAAAAAAATTGATTTCAGTTTTGCTCAGCGACCGATAGTGCTCCAGCATGCTCTGGGTGACAAAGACTTCAGCAATGAGCATGCCAGCCATCTTCTCGTCGCGAAAAAATGGAGCCGTAATCCTGAATCCCAATTTACGATGCTCTCTGAAAAGGCTGCTGGAAAGACCGTTTGGCAATTCCTGATTAACGGTCTGCGTCATGCCAGAAATTGTACGGGTCTCCTCTGAGGAAGGAGCCATAGGGGGATAGGATGCCAACAACCGTCCACCGGCAAAGTACAATGCTAAACGATCAACAGAGGTGATATGCTTCAGTTTCGCGAGTTGGGAAACGAGGAACGGACGCAAGCCGATATTCCGCTCTAATGGATTTTGATCCTGAAGGTAAATATTCACAGCCGTCCGAAATGTTTCATCCCGCTGCAAATAGTCTTCAATCTTTTGGGCGTAAAATTGAGATTGACTGTTCAGGTCATCCAGAATAATCTCAAGCGCGATCTGAAGCCGCTGTTGGGATTCACGATGTTTATCCTGTTTCGCTAAAAAGTAATAAGCAATTGAAATGCTGAGTGTGGTGAGAAATACCAGCAGAATACATACAACCAATAGCTTTGTCTTAATCGAGGCTTGCATGGTTTTGTCCTCCGGTCTCGATACGAAAAACTTTGCACTTTTTCCGAGTCTGTTGGTTGAAGTTCATCTCGAAGGCGGCGTCTCGCTCGATGAAAGACGGCCTTGAAAGCGAGAACTCACCATGTGATACGACTCATATATATCGAGTTTGTCTTGGAAAGAAACGCGAGTCGTGGAATTCCCATGCCATAGTTTTATGTATTTCAAAATGCCGCAACAAAAAACTGAATGGAAAGATTGACAGGATACCCCCTGTGCGATCACGAACAACGATAATCATTCATACGAAAAACTTGACAAGCTTTGTGAGGTAATATGGCTTATAGTGGTTCTCAAAAATCATAAAAAGAATGATTATCGCGCTGGCGTCAGTTTTTCTGTCAAGCCCGATAAAGGAGATGTCATGGACGGAAGAAGACGGAGTAACATCGCACCAGGAGTGCATGTGCGGGTCGTGCAGAAACACGATCAACGATCAGGAAAACTAACCGCAGGTATTGTGAAGGATATTCTCACCAAATCGCCCACCCATCCTCATGGAATCAAAGTGCGCCTGCAAAGTGGAATTATTGGGCGAGTCAAAGAGGTTTCTCCCAGTGATGCCCATTGATGGGCGCTGTCGTTGGCTTAAAGTCCGCCACGCAATATCGCATGGAGTGCTGGAGCATTCGGAGTGGCAGCGTGTTTTCAAAACTCCAGGGTTCCATTCCCCTCTCCCAGCCTGTTATCAACAGAGCTTAATCCTCATCGAAACGGACAAGTACTTTTGCCAGAGAACCGTCATTATGGATCAGTTGCTCGAATGCTTCGACAACATTTTCCAGCGGAAAAACATGCGTATTTAATGGATCAAGTGCGGCTTTTCCCTCAGCGACAATGTCAATCAACGGCTCAAAGTCATTCAGGCTATTTCGCGAGCCGAACACATCCAACTCCTTTTTCAGGAGGAGAGAATGATTGAATGTGGTTTCCCGTTTGCCATTTCCTATCAAAATAACCTGACCGCCAAAACACACCTGATCGATACAACTGAGAAATGTTTCTGGCAAACCGGCCGCTTCGATACAGACATCCATTCCCTGGCCTGATGTCATTTGTCGAACCTGTTCTGTCAAATCCTCCGTGTGTGAATTGATCGTACCATCTGCTCCCAGCGTTCTGGCTAATTCTAAGCGTTGTTCAAATAAATCTGTGATATAGACCGTTGCCCCCCACAGCTTCGCAGAAATCATCGCCAAAATCCCGATCGGCCCGGCTCCAATCACCAGGACCCTGTGATGCGCCTCAATCATTCCGCGTTTCGAGGCATGATAGCCGATAGAAAATGGCTCGATCATCGCCAGGGTTTTGGCGGACAGGGTTTTCCCAGGATAGATCCGTTCGATTGGCATCGTGATGTATTCGGCGAATGACCCATCACGTTGTACCCCCATGGTTTCGTTATATTCACAGCAATTAGCTTTCCCCCGCCGGCACGAGTAGCAACGTCCGCAATTAAAATATGGATTGGCTGTCACTAACATTCCCGGCGTCAGTCCACGACTGTTTTCCTCGATTTCAACAATTTTCGCCGAAAACTCATGTCCCGGTATGCGGGGATACGTCGCAAAGGGCTGGTTGCCGGTATATGTGGCAATGTCAGAGCCGCAAATCCCGCAATATTGTATTTTCAATAACGCTTCCCCTGAGTGGGGAACAGGAATTTTTTGGTCAACAACCGTAATCTGTCCTGGTTTTTCAACATGAACAACTTTCATTTTGTGGTTTCTCTCTCGGCATACAGTTTCAGTAAATGGTTATGCTCCTTGTGATACAGTGTCAGCGAGAGGAATGTCTTTCAGGAGCACGTTGGCTGAACTATTTTCAAGCATAGCGTCAAACTGGTGCATGATGTCCAAGAAGGCCGCCAAATTTTCTCCTTTTGGATGGGTAATCTCGCGCACTCCGTGATGTTCTAAGGCCGTCATAACAGATTGGACTGACAGACGATCTATTGCCTGGGCAGGTTGGTAGGCAAAATCCTCTTTTCCCCTGAGCATTACGCGGGACAGGATATGGCAGTCCACTAAATGCGTAAGTATTTGCTGAATGAGTGATGGAGGACATTGAAGACGTTGCGCGATTTGGGATGAGGGGAGAGGGTCTGCCCCCTGTGAAAAATTTACGACCAGAAGATGAGTCACCTGCAATCCCAATAATTTTTGCAATGAGGGCGCAAGCTGCGCATATTGATACTCGTCTTGAGTTGTCGGCAGATTTTGATAAAAGAATGCGATTTCTGCGCCAAACAGCACGATCAGCCAGCTGATCTGTAACCAGAGGATAAAGAACGGTAAGGCGGCGAAACTGCCATAAATCGCATTGTAATTTGAAATTTTGACTTGAAAATAGATATATCCCCCTTGCACAAGTTGATAAATTGTACCGGCGATCAGCCCTGCAAATACGCCAGGAACGAAACGGACGGTCATATTGGGCATAAAGATGTAAAGCAAAGAGAATAAAATCCAGATAAGCCCATAAGGCAGCAATTTCAGCGAAGAGAGAATGAGAGGGCTGAACACGTCAAGGAACTTCGTTTTTTCCGCAATTGTGGTCACCTGCGTGGTGATAAACACTGAGACACTGCTCGAAATAATCGCCAGGAGCGGGGCAACGAGGGTGAGCGAAAGATAATCGCTGAATTTCCGCCCCAGACTGCGTTCTTCCAGAATCTTCCAGATATGATTGAAGGAACGTTCAATATTCCCGAGCACTTTGATCACCGACCAGAGGAGGAACGCGATCCCAATGCCTGCAACAATGCCTCCCTGCGTATTTTCAAGCAATTTTCTGGCAAAATCAATAATGTAGAGCAAGCCTTTTTCCTGGCCCGGAATATTTTCGAGAAGTTGCTTTTCCAGGATTTTTTCGAACCCAAAGCCTTTCGCGATCCCAAACGCCAGGGCCATGACCGGCACGACGGAAAGCAAGGAGTAGAGGGTCAGGGCTGAAGCCCGGAGCGAGCAGTGATCCTGTTGAAACCCCCGCATCGCAAGAAGAAAAATTTTAGCATATTTCCAGACAGTGACTTCACGCCAGGAATGCGCTTGCACCGGGATTTTATGGAGAAGTAAGGTGATAATTTTTTGTATCGGCATGATGTTATGACGTCATGTAACTGTTTATGAGACGGGAGGAATAGCCTCCCTCTTTTTCCAGAGACGACTTTCCGCACGTCAATATCGGGTTAGATGCAATCCCCGCCACAACGAATTGCATGGCTAATGTGACAAAGCCTGATCAACCAGGCTGATTTGGGCATAAGCCTGCTTTAACAGGCTGGTTGGACGGGAGCCTGTTAAAGCAGACGTTGTCGATGCAGCCACGCAATTCGTTGCGGGGTGGGAATTTTCAAGGTTGCTCAGGCCCTTTGAGCAGACGCACCGGTTCTGTTAATTCAAATTGTCCGTCCAGAATCCAGGCTTTCAAAATGTCGGCAATCTCTTTTGCCTTCTTATAACTGGATTGGCCGGCGGTTACAATCTCTTTGCCGTCGAGAGTAATGGTCCCACTTTTTAATTCCTCGTAGGAGACTTCCGCGATGACCCGATCTCTGGCATTGGGATAATCCGAAGAATAATCCACGACCGGAGCATAGATGTCGTCGTCCCGAACGGCGGTGTAACGCACGATCTCTTCATTGAGGATCGGGATGGGCACGCCAATGCCTACCATGAGACTGGCTCCATACCCGGTAATTGACGCTCCCCGCAGCCATTCTGACGACATCTGTTTCAAATCCCCCATTACGGCAAGGGTTCCTGAGCCTTCGCGGGGAACTTCGTTGTCACTTCGGCGGGGATTAGGGTTATGCTGCGTCCCTTCCCAGCATACGTAACCTTCGCCGCCTCCCAGGAAAATTCTGGTGCCGAGCCCGATCGTTTTAAACAGAGGATCATTTAGCAAAGGGCTTAATTGTCCGGCGCTGCTATAATTGGCATTCCCCATGTCAGGACGCAACATGCCAAGATAGGTATAAATGGTACGTTTGGCGTCTCGGTTCACGGCCACATTATAGTTTTGATAGGCATTACGCGGATTCATGAGAGTCGCTGAGCGCAGCGAATTGAGATCGAACCAGCTTTCAAATTCCTTACGGGGATAACAATCTGTCCCGTAAGAAATTGCTCTGAGATAGACCTCCTTTCCGGCGACCAAATCTTCGATCACATGCCCGCCGCCGTAACGAAATTCTCCCGGGAAGATTTGATTGGCAGGATCATCTTCGCGAATCTCAGTCGCTCCCAGATAGAAATCCACGGCGGCAATCCCAGCATAGACCGGGACATTATTCAACCAGGCTTTTTGAATCCGAATTTTCGGCGAGGTGTGCGGAATATTCAGGAACACACCAGAAGAACACATCGGGCCGAAGGTGCCTGTTGTCACGACATCCACCGTTTCAGCAGCTTTTTGCGGACCTTCCTCCCCGACAATGTCAATAATTTCTTCGGCGTTGACGACGACTGCCTGGCCTTGACGAATTTTCTCATTAATTTCAGCAATTGTTTTCGACATATCGCGTTATCCTTTCAGAATCGAATACTCATTGGGGCACGATTTCAGGACGATTAGCTTCGTATCCAAAACCTGGAAATGATTTTGGCGTAATTGCGTCCCATCACCTTATAGCCCTCAGCATTGGGATGCAGATCGTCAGGCAGCAGGTGCGCCAAATCCTCGCCAAAAACCTCCAGCCCATCGACATAGTAGAGATTGCGGTCGCCGTGAGTTTGAAGCGCGTCTACGGCTAACGCCACCTCTTCGCGTATCTGTCTGAGGCTGAAACCGGCGGCATTAGGCGTATCTTCACGCAACGGGGAGATAATTGGCGAACGAACAATGATTGGTATATCGGGGTGTCCATCCCGAATGGTCATCACAAACCCAATAATTGCCGGGCGGAAGGTGCGTTCGTTCATCGAGGCGCCGCCCTGCACGTTGATCCCCAGGTTCAGGGTAATCAGGTCCGCAGGCAAATCCCGGATCGTACGCGCCATCATCACATCTAAATGGCACTGCCCCCCGACGCCAAGGTTGGTCAGATTAAGACCCAGCGTGCGGGCAACGATGGCCGGCCAGGTTTGCGATGGCGACTCTGCGGTGCGGCATTGCGAGATTGAACTGCCATAATTGACCCATTTGGGGCGATTGTCCGCAACAGGACTGAGGATCGCACCATCGCTCAATTCCAGTTCCTTCAGCCGGAACTCACCAAACTGTGGCAGCCACAATTCAATCTGCTTGTCTCCCGGCGGCAGGTGGTCAAAACGAAAGCTGTCATGCCCCGCGAGTGGCTGTGAGGCCATAAACCCGTTGTCACACACCAGATCGATCTGTGAGGTGTCCGGGGACGCAACGTCGGCCAGTTTGCCGGCAATAAACAAGGTATCGCTGCGAAACGACAGGCGTACGCCGGATGGCATCTGCACCCGCTCACGCAGTATCTCTGGCGGGAATAGGATGGCATGACGGTGATCGATACGCCAGGGCGCAGACCACCCGTCGGCGTGCTGGATAGAGACCGCTCCGGGCCAGGAAAGCCGGGAGTCAGATGGAGGAATGTGGGTGGACATTGTATTCTCCTATGTAAAATATTATACCGCTGACCCCTGACAGGGTTTGAAACCCTGTCAGGAAACTTTCACAAGAATGCGACAACATTCAGGAAACTTCTTTGATCGCCCAGTCAAGAGCTTCCTGGAGCATGTCCTGGGGCGGGCGTTTGATATAGCCCTCGTCGATCAGATTATGCGTTAATTTCCGGGCCTGTTCAATATCGGCTTCAGCTTTTTGGAACGCTTCTTCCCGTGTCATCTCAACTCGCGCCAGCCCTTCCTGAATGGCTTGCATTGCAACATCAGCAGCTTCGTGTGGGAAAACACCAGCCTCGTTCATGGTGGCAATAATGTTGTCTGGCCCAATTCCACGTTGCTCGGCAAAATTTGCGAGGGAATTCGCGGCGGCAATCGCCATGCTGTCGGACACTTTTCTGGCCCGGACCAATAAGGCTCCCTTCAGAATCCCAGGGAAACCCACCGAATTATTCACCTGATTCGGGAAATCCCCCCGTCCGGTCGCCACAATAAAAGCTCCGGCTTCTTTGGCAGCATACGGATAAATCTCAGGAATGGGGTTCGCACAGACAAACACAATGGATTTCTTTGCCATCAGTGAAATTGACTGCGGTTTTACCGTATCGGGGCCTGGTTTTGACAGGGCGATCAGCACATCTGCCCCTTTCATCGCCTGATCAAAATCCATGACTTTGTGTGGGTTGGTCTGCTGACACAATTCCAACTTCCGATAAAAGCGTGGGTCTGCTTTGATGTCCTCACGATCTGCGTGTAATGACCCTTTGGAATCAAACAGGATCATATTGTCAGGATTGCCCCCGGCCGCAATAATGATTCTGGCAATAGTGGCGTTTGAGGCTCCGGCGCCTAAAAAGACCATTCTCACCTCTGACATCTCTTTTTCAGCAACTTTCAACGCATTGATCAATCCGGCTAATGTGACGCAGGCTGTGCCCTGAGCGTCGTCATGCCAGACCGGAATATCACATTCCTCCCGTAGGGTGTCGAGCACTTTATAACAATTCGGCTGGGAAATGTCCTCAAGATTCACCGCTCCAAAACTGGGCTGCACCATTTTTACGAATTCAATGATTTTGTCCGGATCGTGCTCCCCTTTCGCATTACGACTATCAACACACAGCGCGGTTGCGTCGATCCCGCCCAGATATTTCATCAAAAAGGCTTTGCCTTCCATGACCCCCAACCCTCCCGGAGGAGTACAATTTCCGTCTCCTAACACCCGGGTGGAATCACTGACGACCGCCACATAATTGCCGCGATTCGACAAATCATAGGACGCATCGTTATTATCTCGAATCGTAGTTGAAATTTTCGATACTCCTGGTGTATACCAGACATTAAACCAATTGAAACCGAAAACGCCTGCTTTTGGGACGGTTTGCATCTTCCCGCCATAAAAGTGGTGAGCTTTTTCTGCAAGGCGTTTCAGAAATAGCGTTTTCGCTGCAGCAACTTGTTCCGGGGTAAGCGATTCGGATAAAATTTCTTGTAAATTATCAAGCGTCCAGTTGACTGTAGTCATAATATGTTGTCTCCTCTGTAAAGTGTTTATATTGATCGAACTTTCCTGTTCGACATTGTTTACCTCGTTCCCAATTTTATATAGTTTTTTGTAAACACACTGCCCCCCCACTTGGTTGCCCTGAGTCTGTGGAAAAGGGCGAACGACATTATTCATTTCCGTCTTGTTGTTCTGTGACACGCTCCTTTGATGCGCTCAGGACGGGCGGAAATGTTACGACAGGCATGAGCACGTCTTCATCCCGATCAATTCAAGCCGGAATGTTCGGCTTTACTTTTTTTGCGACGGGTCAACCAGTCAATCACAGCGTCAAAGGACTCGCAATCCAGAATATACTCGCCGAGTTCTGATAAGTCATCAGGATACAGCCCCTCTAACAGCGGGATGGTCTCGTTCACAGGACGTTGGAATTTTTTGGAAAGTTGGCGGACTAATAAATTTGTATATCCTTCCTGTCGTCCTTCCTGTCGTCCTTCCTGTCGTCCTTCCTGTCGTCCTTCCTGTCGTCCTTCCTGTCGTCCTTTCTCCCAGCCTTCCCGACGTCCTTCCCGACGCCCTTCCTGTTTGAGCATTTGAGCAATCATAACGGTCTCCTCATGTTCCTGAATCTCGTGGTAAATAATCTCGCGTTCATCCTCTTTGATCTGGGCATAGATATCAATAAAATCCGTGTATTTTTCAAAGAGGGGCAGAGACACTAATTGAAACAGCCCCATATAGGCCTGCCGGATGACTTCCCACCGTTCCGCTGGGGCATACTTCATCTTTGGAAGCAGGATTTTTATCACGGGATTACAACTCGTATAGTAATCTTTCGCATTTAAGTCAAACAATTTCACCACGACATATTCAAAGTGCAAAAAGACTCGGCTGCCCAGCTTGGTCTCTAAGCGGCGCAGCACATCTTTCCGCCACCGTTTCCGATCAGTGAACAACACCATTGGAACCACGAGAGCAGTTGGATACGCTTCCATCAAGTCTGTCGTGTACCGCAACAATTTGTAAATAGAAAACTTCGTTTTATCCTCCTGAAATTCGACCAGCCACAGCAGGAGCTGTTGTTGGTCAAAAGAAAAAAGGATCGGCATGTCCAGGATAAGATATGGGTCAGAAAGCGTTCGCTTTTTCGGTTCCTGCCGGATGAACTCAATGTGTTGAATGTTCCCCCATTTATGAAGAGTTTCGGGCAACAACCACTCCAGGGCTTCCCGGGGGAAATCTAAAAACAGATTCTTGAAATTTTGATCATGAGTTTCTGGTCGCACAAGCTGGTTCTCCCCTTGATCGTCAGGTTATTCGCCATTAACGCCATTCGGGCATTAAAAACCTTACCGCCGGTTCGCTCGTTGCGAGGGAAAGGAAGATTGTTCCCTTTGCTTTGCTGGAGATGGGCCGGGGGAAAAGTCTATTCCGTTCATCCTGGGCATGTTGAAAACTGTTTAAGTTATAACAGAGTTCTCAAAAGTTCGGGGAACTCGGCGGTCTCTTTCGCCACCGCGACCCCAATCTGTTCAAACGCAGCGATTTTTTCGGCTGCTGTTCCTGACCCGCCTGCGATAATAGCCCCTGCGTGTCCCATGCGTTTGCCAGGCGGCGCGGTTTTCCCGGCAATAAACGCCACAACCGGTTTTTTCATCGTGCGTGAGATAAATTCGGCGGCCTGTTCTTCGGCATTCCCGCCGATTTCCCCAATCAAGGCCACGGCCTGGGTATCAGGATCAGCTTCAAAGCGTTCCAGCAGATCGATAAATCCCATGCCGATAATCGGGTCGCCTCCCATTCCAATGCAGGTTGATTGCCCATATCCGGCCTGGGTCAACTGATTGATGACCTCGTATGTCAACGTGCCGCTGCGCGAAATCAGCCCCACATTCCCTGGTTGAAAGATGTTATCAGGGAGAATCCCGATTTTACACTTCCCAGGAGAAATCAACCCGGGGCAATTGGGACCGATGAGGAGAGTCCCGTTTCGTTCAAGAAATTTGATGGCTCTCATCACGTCAAGCGTGGGCAATCCTTCGGTAATCGTTACCACCAGCTTTATGCCTGCTGCCGACGCTTCGCAGATAGCATCCGCCGCAAATCGCGTGGGCACAAAAATCACTGACACATCAGCGCCAGTCTCACGAACGGCTTTTTCCACAGAGTGAAAGACCGGAATGCCTCCCACGTTCTGGCCTTCTTTGCCGGGCGTGACCCCGCCCACCACCTGCGTACCGTACTCTTTCATTTTCAGGGCATGAAATTGCCCATCTCGTCCGGTAATTCCCTGGACGATGACACGAGTTGTTCTGTCAATAAGAATGCTCATTTTTGATATAAGTACTTCGAGTGCCTTGAGTACTTCGAGTGCCTGAATAAGTACTCCAAGTACTCCAAGTACTCCAAGTACTCCAATTTACTTACCCTATACCATGGCAATGGCCTTTTGAGCGGCTTCGCTCATCGAGGCAGCGGCGATCAGGTCTTCGCGTGCTCTGAGAATTTCCTGCCCTTCTTTTTCGTTTGTGCCGGTCAGCCGTACCACAATGGGGACAGTGATGTCCATTTGCGTCATGGCTGTCAGCAAGCCTTTCGCCACATCGTCACAACGGGTAATGCCCCCAAAAATATTGATCATCACCACTTTCACATTACTGTCACTCAGTAAGATATTCATGGCATCAATGACTTTTTGCGGATTGGAACTGCCGCCAATATCGAGGAAATTTGCCGGACGACCACCATACAATTTAATCACATCCATGGTCGCCATCGCCAGGCCAGCACCGTTAACCATGCAGCCAATGTCGCCATCGAGTCTGATATAGCTTAACCCTTTGCTTTTTGCGTCAATTTCCTGTTGCTCCTCGTCGGTTGACTCCCGAAGTGCTTCCAGCCCAGGATGACGGTACAAAGCA
>Ga0256845_1001294_pt1 | contig 20364 bp, 19 predicted proteins | sample RiftiametaG_FD_189101 | JGI IMG/M metagenome (GOLD analysis project Ga0256845, IMG submission 189101) | Tube worm associated microbial communities from hydrothermal vent at the East Pacific Rise, Pacific Ocean - Riftia | ecosystem: Host-associated > Annelida > Integument > Unclassified ...
GAACATTTAGAAATGAGTGTGAAATGGAAAGGAAAAACATTGGGTGTTGCAGAAATGAAACGCCATTACACCAATTATTTCAAAGGAATTTCTCATTTTAAAGAATACCGCATGAAGTTAGTCACTTCGTTTGACTTAGATGAAATTAAACTAACGTTGCGCTGGATCAAAGATCATGCGGAGGAATTTAAGTTGGTGGAGTGATGTATTTATTCTTTTTACAACGCAGACAATAGAATCTTTCCCTCATCAGAAATAGTGTATTTTTCGATTTTCTCTTTCGAAGAAATTATCTTTAAGTCATCATTATCATCCAATTCAACCTCTTCGATTGTTTTACGCACAGTAAATTCATTACTAGTTGTGAAACTAACTGTTGCATTTAAATCAATAGCAAGTGTGTACAGATGCTTCGCATCCAACTGATTGCCGTTAAAATCAAAGGTGAAATAATACACATCTTCTGTTTCTCCTTCCTCCCTAGAATATTGTACCAAAAACCAATTCTCCGTACTCTTCAAAATCGAAATAAACGTAAGCATTTCCACTTCAAAAATATCGTCACTACCTTTTAACACTAAGCCTTGAGGGAAAATATCTTTATTTTGTTGCTGTTGAACTGCTTTTTGAAAGAATGTCAATTCTTTTGCTTCTTCCTCAATAATTTCAAAATCTTCTTGCGATGATTCTTCAATCTTTTCCTCAATTACAGGTATTGTTTCACCTTCAATAGGAATACTTACCTGCTCAGCTTCTGTTGGGATTGAGTTACAGGAAAACAATACAATAGGAATGAAAAAGAAAAGAAACCTCATTAACGAACTAAATTTACAATAAACATATCTTGTAAATTTAACGAAAGTTCTTTGGATGCAGTTATCGTAATTGTATATTCCATGGTTTCACTTGAAGAAGAAAGTTTGTCCTTCTTTATTTTTTCTTCATTCCAAAAATAAGTTATTGCAAGATTACCAGTATCTGTTAATTTCCAATCTGCTTTCTCAACCCTTTGTTTCTCCATATATTTTGGGTCAAGCACAATGCTTCCATCACTATTAAAGGTGTAGTTACAAACTAAAAGATGCATGATATTTATCTCTTGTTCAGCAATGTGAATTAAATAACCATCTCTCGGAGTTCTCATTGTAATTTCATGAAACTCCCATTCGCCAACAATGGATGTTTGAACGATTTGGCTTACTCCCACACTCTTCGTTTTACTCTGTGAGAATCCTATAAATGCTAATGAAAGCAATATTGTTGTCATTAAAATCTTCATGCTTTCAAAAATTAAAAAAGCAAGCACATTTGTGCTCACTTTGATTTAAAATAGTCGTTTTATAAAGTAGGAATGTATTTAACCGTTTCAGGATAATTCATATCATACCAATAGTTGTATTTGATAATAACTTCGTATTGCGATTTTCCATCTTTCAATTCTTGTTGAATTTCTGGTGAATCTTCCATCATATCTAGAATGACATTGGTAGACGGTGAGCCTAAGAATGATCCGTAAGCATCACCATTCATTTTTTGTTTCTGCGAAAAAGTGTGGTAGATTGTTTCATTATTCGTTTCCACTTTAACGATGGAGATAAATTCGTGAATTGCTCCTTCTGACATTACAATTCTCCAACCAACTCCTGGGTAGTTTTTAAACAATTGACCACCAACAAAGAATGCTTGAATATCATTTTTACTAACCTGTTCTTTATAGTTCGGATCTTTTTGCGCATTCCAAACATCAATTTTAGCTGTTTTAGGATTGTGAAAGATAATTAAATTGAAATTATTCGCCAAATCACCCACAAAAAATTCAGGGAGACGATAAACAATATTTGCTTTCACTATTGAACCATCATTTTTCACATAATAACCTGCCAATGGAATGTCAACTTTATCCATTAAATAGTATTTACTTACTTCAGGTCCCATCACTTCTTTGGGAAACGCTTGACCAATATAACCTTTACGAAATTGGTTAATGGAATCCATACGTTTTTGTTCTGCAGCACCTAGATTACCTAAACTATCATTGAGGTTACCCAGTTGATTCATTGTACCCAAGAAACCTGTACTATTTCGGCGTTCTTTTTCTGCTTCAAACTCTGCATTCGCCAATTCTGTTCCTTCAAATCCATCACCTTCTACAGTGACACCATCGCCTAAATACCAACTCAAGTTTGTTTGAATACAGTTTTTTAAAACGAAAGAAACTTCACCCGCAGTTACTGTACAATGTAAAACAATATCTGCAATTCTAATGGGCGTTTCTTGTACAATTCTAACTTCTGAATTTGTGTAGATATGGTTTGGAATAACCTTTTTAATCTCTGTTAATTCTTCTCGAATCTTATTTTTATTTTCTACTCTTTGTTTTTGTAAATCAGCAACAGATGTTCCTGTTTTTTCAGAGATAAATTGCAATGCTCTATCATCTGGGAGTCGATTTACAATATACTCTGGGACAAAAGAAAAATTAATTTTCTTTGCAAAAACGTTAAAATCGTGTGTTTTTTTAGGTTTTTGAGCCAAAACAACGCTTGAAATGACTAAAAATGCGAATAAAAGTGTTCCTTTTTTCATTATTTTATCTTTTATTGAATTATCTTTTTGAAATAACTTTCTTGTGTTTTTTCAATTTCTTACGTGTAAAGTCATCCACATTAGAAAAACTTTTTTGCGTATAACTATCTAACAATGCAGAAGCAGGAAAATTGATTTGCATATATTCCGTATTCTCTAAATTTGAAGTAACGAGAGATGAGGAAGAAACTAACCCCAGAACTAAACCTGTTCTAGAACCATATGCTTTCATTTTATGGTCAACCACCTCATAGAAAAATAATTTCGACATAATTTGGAGATTGTTTTTATACTCAAAAACCGTTTTACCTTCCACTTCTTTTTTGGATAAAAATCGAGTATAATCACCATCTACGTAAAAAACAGCGTAAAAACCATCTTCTAGACTGGACAAATTTAATCCTCCCATTTTTAAACCATCCTTAGGTACAGAAGAAATATCTCCTTCTACGAAAGCTCCTTCTAATTCTAGCCCTGAATTTAAATGACTGATTATCCCGTCTTTAATTGTTGAGCTATAAAAACCACTCGGCAAAGTCGATCTACAATCTGTTTTGGCATTTTTATCTGCTTGTTTTAATTTTTTTTCGTGTGATTTATCAATTATCTCTGTATTGTAATTAAAGAAAACTTTAACCGGTTTATTCGCTTCCACTTTTTCAATAAACGTTTTCTTGTCTTTTCCTTTTGAATAAGTCAATGAAGACAATAACCCAATAACAAGGAAACTAAATACAATCTTTTTCATAAATGTTTTTGTTTTAAATTAATTCAGTTCGAATATAGTAAGTATTTGATTACCAAATAATTTGTTTTTGTGAATGAAGTCATTATTTTTGTAAACATCTGCCCTTTTTTTGTAAACAAGCCATATTTATGAAGTATTTACTGTTATTAATTTCCTTTATAGGGGTAATTCAAATTTTCGCACAAGCAGAAGACTATCAAAACAAATTGGATAGTCTCCACTCTATTGTCATAGAAAATCAAGGAAATGATACTATTGTTGCCAATGCATACTTACTTGCAACAGAGTCGCTTTTCAACCACGACCAAGATTCTTTACTTGATTTGTGTCACGTGATTTTAGAAAAAACAAAAGAAGCAATTCATTCAACAACTGATAAAAACACACTCCGTAAACTAAACGCAATTCGTTCAGGGGCATTTAATAATATTGGTGTGTATTACTTTTACAAAGGTGACATTGAAAAAACCGTTGATTTTTTTACCCAAAGTTATGAATTAGACAAAATCAATGGAAACATTGAAAATGCAGCGGAGACGATTAATAATATAGGCTTTGTTTACCAAGAATATGGAGATACTGATTTAGCTATTAAATATTTTGAAGAAGCGTTAGCTATTCATAAAGATAACAACGATAAAAAAGGGATTTCTACTTGCTTAAACAACATTGGATTGGTTTATTTTAAAGAGAAAAAATATGACAAAGCCTTAGAATTATTCAATCAAAGTCTTGATTTAGAAATGGAAATTGGTGACGACGAAGCGATGTTGATTAATTATGAGAACATTGCTGCTGTTAACAGAGAATTAGGGAACCTTGACCAAGCATACCAAATGTATGAGCATGCATTAAAATTACAAATTAAAAACAAGAATGACAATGGTATATCTTTGTCATATAATCATTTAGCTGTTATTGATTTAGAAAAAAATAGGCTTAATCAAGCAGAATTTAACGGTGAAAAGAGTTTAGAATACGCCAAAAAATTAGATTCTGATGCGAGTATTAAAACAACAACGAGCATACTTTGGAAAATATACAAAGCAGAAGAGAAGTGGGAAAAAGCTTTAGAAACACATGAGTTATTCACAGAAATGGAACAAAAAATCAATTCTAACGCGTTAGACAATGCGCTACTTGAACAAGAATTGAAATATAATTTTGATAAAAAAGAAGAACAAACTACTTTATCTCATGAAAAAGAATTGACCATCATTGCCGCCAATCAAAAGGTTCAAAAAATCATCACTTGGTCAATTGTGGTTTTTACACTTCTTATAATTGTCTTTGCGATGATCATTGTTAGGAGATTAAAAAAAGCAAAAGAACAAAAAATGCTCATCGAAGAGAAAAATACAGAGAACGAACTTTTATTGGGAGAAATTCATCACCGAGTAAAGAATAACTTACAGGTGATTTCTAGCTTATTAAGCCTTCAAGAAAGAAACATTACAGACAAAACAGCAAAAGCTGCAATTCTTGAAGGAAAAGAAAGGGTTCAATCCATGGGCTTGATTCATAAATTGCTTTACCAAGAAAATAATTTTGCCGGAATTGACATGAATGATTACGTTCAGAAGTTAGTGGATGGTTTACTCGATTCTTTTGGCGTATCAAAAGAAGAAATGGAATTAGACATTGATTTTTCTAAAATAGAATTAGATGTTGACACTGCTGTTCCTATCGGTTTAATGATTAATGAATTGGTCATTAATAGTCTTAAATACGCTTTTGAAGGAACAGAAAAACCAAAACTTACGGTAAAAATTGAGGAAAAAAATCAACAATTAATCCTACAAGTAGAAGACAATGGAAACGGAGATGTTGAATCTATTCTAAAAGCAAAATCTTTTGGGATGAAGTTAATTCGATCTTTATCAAGGCAAATAAATGGTGTTTTAGAAATTGAAAAACACATTGGTTTATGTTTCAAAATTAGTATCAATGATTATAAAAAAGTGAGCTAAATGTCTATAAAAATACTTATTGTAGAAGATGAAATACTTATTGCTGAAGACATGTCTGCTGACTTAGAAGATTTAGGCTATGTCGTTGTTGGTATTGCACTTTCTGGAGATGAATGCATTGCGGAAGTAGAGAAATATTCGCCAGATATTGTTTTAATGGATGTTAAAATAAAAGGAAATATCGACGGAATAGAAATCGCACATATACTTAAACGAAAAAAGAATATTCCAATCATTTTTATTACTTCCAACACAGATAGTCAAACCATGAAAAGGGCCATTGAAAGTAAACCTCAAGCCTTTTTATCAAAACCTTACAATAGAAAAGAACTTGGTGTTGCAATAGAATTGGCATTTAACAATCATAATGAGAATGAGTTTTCCATTAAAAATAATGAAGAACCTGCTTTAAATTCATCCATTTTTGTGAAAAATGGTGAGCTTTATTCAAGAATAGAATTAGATTCTATTTTTTACATTGAAGCAGCTGGGAGTTATTGCACCGTAAATGCGGAGAAAGGAGAATTTATACTATCCAATAATCTTTCTCACTTTAAAAACAAGGTCAACAATCCTAATTTTATACGCATTCACCGCTCATTCATCGTTAACATTCAAAAAGTAGATGGTTTTGATACGAATCACGTCATCGTCAATGGAAAAGAATTGCCAATCAGTAAATCTTTCAGAGCAGAAGTAATTCAATTGTTTACAAAAGTTTAAGGTGCTTTTCAGCCTAAATAGCGCTCATTTTACCACGGTTTTAATTTCAAAAATCAGTTCATCTATTTATTAAAAATATCCTTATCTTAGCATTTCAAAATAAGGATAAAATGCAACGATATCAAAATTACGTACAAGGTCAATGGGTTGATGGACAAGGATCTGAACTCGATTTATTCAACGCCATAACAGGTGATAAAATTGGTGAAGCTTCAAGTGCTGGTCTCGATTACGAGTCAATTCTAGCTTATGGACGTAAAACAGGTGGAGAAAAGTTACGTAAAATGACTTTTCAAGAACGTGGTCGAATGTTAAAAGCATTGGCATTTCATTTATTAGAAAAAAAACGAAAATATTACGAAGTAAGTGCATGGTCAGGAGCTACGAAAGTGGATTCTTGGATTGACATTGAAGGTGGAATTGGCAATCTTTTTGCCAACGCATCATTGCGACGTCAGTTTCCGGATTTACCTTACAATGTGGACGGTGTAGCAGCAGCGCTTTCCAAAGAAGGTTCTTTCATTGGACATCATATTATGGTTCCAAAACGTGGTGTTGCTGTACACATTAATGCATTCAATTTCCCAATTTGGGGAATGTTAGAAAAAATAGCTGTAAACATGATGGCGGGAGTTCCTTCTGTTGTGAAACCTTCAGAATTTACCTGTTATCTAACGGAAGTTATGGTGAGAGATATCATTGCATCTAAAATTCTACCGGAAGGTTCATTGCAATTGATTTGTGGATTAGGCCGTGGAGTAATTGACCACGTTTCTTCAGAAGATGTTGTCACTTTCACCGGTTCTGCGAAAACAGGTCGTATTTTAAAATCAATGCCGCACATTGTGGAGAATAGTGTTCCTTTTAACTTGGAAGCCGATTCATTGAATGCTACAGTTTTAGGAGAACATGCTACACCAGACACGGAAGAATTCAAATTATTCATCAAAGAATGTGCGAAAGAAATTACGGTGAAAGCTGGGCAAAAATGTACGGCTGTTCGAAGAATTATCGTTCCAGAAAATTTAATTGATGAAGTAGAAAAAGCAATCGCAAGTCGTTTGAGCACAACAATTATTGGCGATCCAAGTCAAGAAGGAGTGAGAATGGGTGCTTTGGCAACAAAAATACAAGTAGAACGCGTTCGGGAGAATGTTGAATTATTAGCGAAATCCCAAGAAATTGTTTACGGTGATTTAGATAATTTTGATGTTGTTGGAGCAGACAAGAACAAAGGTGCATTTTTCCCACCAATTCTGTTTAGAAACAACGACCCTTTCACGAAAACCGATGTACATAACATTGAATGTTTTGGACCGGTTTCTACGATTATGCCTTATAAATCTTTGGAGGATGCCATCGAACTTTCTCGTATGGGTAAAGGTTCATTGGTTTCTTCTATCGTTACTCCAAACGATGAAGAAGCAAAAGATTTTGTCATCAATGCAGCACACATGCATGGTCGAATTTTAGTATTGAATAAAGAGTGTGCAAAAGAAAGTACTGGTCACGGTTCACCGATGCCGTTGTTAACACATGGTGGTCCAGGTAGAGCTGGTGGTGGTGAAGAAATGGGTGGAAAACGTGGTGTTTTACATTACATGCAACGAACAGCCATTCAAGGTCACCCAACAACAATTACTAAAATCACGGAGCAGTTTCAAGTTGGTGCAGAAATGCCAGAAGCCAACCCACATGTTTTTAGACAACATTTTGAAGAATTGACTATTGGAGACACTGTTTTTACGCATAAACATACGGTTACAGATGCGGATATCGTAAACTTTGCGAATGTTTCTGGGGATAATTTCTATGCGCACATGGATGAAACTTCTTTGGAAGGAACCATTTTTGAAAAACGTGTAGCACATGGTTATTTCTTACTTTCAAAAGCAGCTGGTTTATTCGTTGACCCGAAAAAAGGACCTGTTTTATTGAATTACGGTGTAGAAGAAGCACGATTTACGAAACCTGTTTATCCTGGCGCAACAATAGGTGTTCGATTTACGGTAAAAGAAAAAATTGACCAAGAAAAGAAAGACGAAAACGATATCGCTAAAGGAATTGTGAAATTTTTAGTGGATATGTTTGATGAAACTGGAGAAACGGTTGCAATGGCAACTATCTTGACAATGGTGAAGAAGTTGGACCAGAGTAAGTAATTTTTAAAAGTGTGCTAAATCGTTGATCACCTGAGTTTGTAGAAGGTTAATGACGTTTATCTGCATATTGTGTGGCATTAAACAAGATAAATAAAATACAAAATTAGAAACTTAAAAAAGAAAAAATGTTTGGAATAAAACACGTTAAATTTGACTCGATGACTTACATTTTACAATACAAAAACGGGGATGTCAAAAAAGAAGGAAGAGGACTTTCATTCTTCTACTTTGAACCGAATAGTTCAATTGTCGCAATTCCAATGGGAAGTAATGACTTACCATTTATTTTTAACGAATCTACAAATGACTATCAAACTGTTTCAATTCAAGGACAAATTAGCTATAAAATTGAAGACCCTAAGAAACTTGCAGATGTTTTAGATTTTACGGTTGATGGAAATGGTAATTATAAAAAAAATGATATAGAAAAGCTGAATCAAAGGATCATCAATGAAGCTCAGACATCTACTTCATCATTTATTCATAGCATAAAATTAAAAGACGCAATTCGTTCAGCAAAAGAAATTGAATCTAAAATAGGAGAAGGTCTAAAATCATCATCTGCAATTAGTATAGTTGGAATTGAAATTTTAGGAGCGAATATCTTGTCAATTAGAGCAACGCCTGAAATGGCTAAGGCATTAGAAACAGGAACAAGAGAAAAATTACAACAAGAAGCTGATGAAGCTATTTATGAGAGAAGAAATTTTGCAGTAGAACAAGAGCGTAAAATAAAAGAATCTGAATTAAATACAGAAATTGCAGTAGAAGAAAAGCAAAAACAAATTGCAGAAAAGAAAATGGAATCTAATGTTCAAAAAGCAGAAAATGATAGAAAACTACGAGAAATGAATCTTGAAGCCGATATAGCAGTTGAAAATCAGAGAAAACAACTAATCGAGCAAAAAACCGACAATGACAAAAAAGAAGCTGAAACACAAGGTTATGTTTTAGAAACAACCTTAAAACCCTATAAAGACTTTGATTGGAAACTTTTAACAGCTCTAAATAATAATACAGACCCGAAATTTAACATTTCCCTTGCTTTCAGGGAATTAGCAGAAAATGCGGACAAAATTGGAAACTTGAATATTAGCCCCGATTTATTGGACTCATTGTTAACTGAAAAGAAAGATTTCGAATAATGAGTATTGAATATGCGATAATTATAAAGAATAAAACAAGACTTGAATCTCTAATTGAAAGATTTAACACAAAAGCACAAGCTAAGTTTTATATTGAAAATCTTGGAGGTGATTTTAGTGATTATGAATTAGAAGATTCTAATTTTCACCGGTCTTTAAATTCTTTACAAACTCAATTATCTAAGATAATAAAGCATAAGACAATTGATAGAGATTATTTACCTTCCTATATTTTTTCACAAAGCAATATAATAATCGTAATTGGACAAGATGGACTTGTAGCAAATACAGCTAAATACGCTAACAATGTCCCCATAATTGCTGTAAACCCAGACAAGAATAGATTTGACGGAGTTTTATTACCATTTGATATTACAGATTTTTTGATTGGAGTCATTGCTGTTATTGAAAATAAAGCAAGTGCAAGAACATTAAGATTTGCAGAAGCTAGATTGAATGACAATCAAAGACTTTTGGGATTTAACGACTTATTTATTGGTGCATCATCTCATGTTTCTGCACATTATAAAATTTCTTATAAAAATAAAACTGAAATACAATCCTCCAGCGGTTTAATAATATCAACTTCTGCTGGTTCAACTGGTTGGTTAAGCTCAATATTTAATATGGCTTATGGTGTTACGAATTTGTTTGAAAAAGATTTGAAACCCAAAAACCCAAAATTAAAAGAAAGTCAATTATTTTTTGCTGTTAGAGAGCCATTCAAAAGTATTAGAACCCAAATTGGAATTACAGCAGGTATTGTGCAGAATTCAAATAAGTTGATAATTGAATCGTTAATGCCATCGAAAGGAATAATATTTAGTGATGGGATTGAAAAGGATTTTTTAAATTTCAATAGTGGAGCAATTGCTGAAATTGGAATAGCGGATGAAAAAGCAACCTTAATAATAAACACAACGCCACACAACAACGATGAATAAACTGAGAATAATAACAATTATAATTTTGTTAACTTTCATAAATTATTCAAACAGTCAAACCATTACTGGAAATGTTAGGTTTCAATCCGATAGAAATAATTATCAGTGGACTTTTGCTAAAATTGATGGAGTTAAAACAGAATGTGATTCAACAGGTAACTTTGAATTAAGTAACATTAATAATATAGATACTCTTTTAATAATTCCAATACCCATTTTTATTAGTGTATGTATTTACAATTTCCCAAATAACATTGACTCACTACACTTAGATTCAATTCCTTTGTTTAAAAATTTAAACCGAACTATTCCAATTATTAATTTCAAATCAAAAAGAGCTTCTAAAAGATATTTTAAAAAACTCGATAAAGAAAGAAAGTCTGAAAAGGAGGAATTAATAAAAGAAATATCTAATTACAAATTCCTTTGGAAGGATAGAGGATTTAAATTAAAAGTAATTGAGTCTGATAAAAATTTATTTATACTAATAGATTTAAACCAGTAAAAAAAATTATACTAAAAAAGCATACGAGCTGCCGATACTTCGACTAACTCTGTAACAAAGGCCAAGTGAATGCATTGTTGACAACCGAACTTGTGAGCTCACCGAAGGTAAACCCGTTTCAATTTCTCGAGTGTTTCAAAATATCTCTATGGGGAAAATGAATTCACAAAGAGAATGAGAAATAATTAACTGCATCTAAACTACCTTTAACTTTCATAGATTAATTTCTATCTTTAAGGTAAAATATGAATAAGGTAGTTTTAATATATTTCATTGGAGTTTTATTGATCAGTTGTAAATCAAAAGAATCGTCGTCGAAAAAAACAAACATTGTTGTATATGAATTGATTAAATCAGAAATTGATACTGTACCAAAAGATAATTTTATTGATTTCCCAATACCTGAACTTGATTCTATTTTACCTTATTTTGAAACATCTGGCGCTGTTGAAAACTCCCCATCTGAACGATTTCACAACCCGACAGATACAGGGATTTTTGTTTTCTATACGTTATTCGATAAAAGGAAAAACTCAGAATATTCATTTGACGAAATCAATATAGGAAGATTGACAACTCATACATACAGAAAGTCTAAATATGGTTGGGCGGCAACTGATAAAGATCAAACATTCATTCTTCTTCATTTAAACGGTCAACCAATTACAATTGGAAAAACAATACAAATAGGAATTACTTTTAAAAATCTGATTAAAGAACTAGGTAAACCAATATATCAAATTGACTCAACTTTTATTTTCCTCGGAAAAAACAAAATTGTTGGCCAGTTTAATTTTAACAATCAAAAACTTGAGTCATTAACTTATGGAAGGTTTAATTTAATGGATGAAATTTTCGAAATTGATAGCATAAGCAGAAAAGAAATAATTGAAGAAAAATTGAAAAGATAGAAAAACGTCCGTAATCATTTTACCTCAACAAATTACATACATCTTTCCCGGTAGACTTCGTACAACTCCATTCATTTCTAGGGTAAATAATTCTTGATTAAGTAAAGAAATGGGCATTTTAATTTCCATTGAAAGAAAATCAATGTGCAATTTTCCATTTTTTCTAAGACAATTTACAATAGTTTCTTGCGGTTCCGTAAGATCGAGGAATAATTGGTGCTGAACACTCGAAACTTTTTTATTTTTTTCTTCTTTCCAATCCATCATGCGCAGAAAATCGTCTGCATTTTGGATTAAATGGGCTTTTTGTTGAGCAATTAATAAGTTGCACCCTTGGGAAGTGTCCATATGAACTGAGCCTGGAAATGCAAAAACATCTCGGCTATAATCGTTGGCTAAATTCGCAGTAATTAATGAGCCACCCCGTTTCTTACTTTCAACAACAATCGTTGCGTCCGTCATTCCGGCAACAATACGATTACGCAAAGGGAAGTTTTGTCTATCGGGAAGTGTTCCTGGAATAAACTCGGACAACAATCCTCCATTCTCCACCATTTTATGCGCTAATTCTCGATGTATTGCAGGATATACTCTGTCTAATCCATTGCCTAAAACGCCAATTGTAGGTACATTGTATTTCAAACAAAACCGATGTATATAAGCATCTATTCCATGTGCTAAACCGCTTACTACTACAACATTCTGACCTTCGAATGATCGAATGATTTTTTCACAAATCTCCTTTCCATAGTCCGTTGCATCCCTTGTCCCAACAATGGCCACCATTTTTTGATTGTTCAAACTAAAATCTCCTTTCGTGTAAAGTAAAACAGGAGCGTCAGAACAACTTTTTAACCGATGAGGATAGTTCTTATCCGTGTAGAAAAGTGTTTCAATATTTGTGTTTTTCAGTGAATCAACAATGATTTCAGCCTTTTCTAAGGCCTTTTTCCGTTTCATCTTCTTCAGTATTTCACGACTTAATTGATAAGTTCGTTCTAAATAAAGAGGCGTTTTTTCAAAGAATTCCTCAATAGAAATATCGGATTCAACAAGCTCTTTTGTTTTTACAGCACCCATTCCTGAGAGGCATGTTAAAGCTATTTGATAGTGTAAAGTGGTATATTTCAAAATAATTGGTATTTTAGGCTTCTTGAATTTAAGCAAAAAACGAATGAAAACTACATTATTTATACTACTTTTTTTTCCTTTCTTGGGATTTTCCCAATTATCAGGGAAAATTATCGACATTTCTTCCAAAGAACCTATTTACGGTGTTAAAATTATCGCATCATCTGGAGATAAGCAACTGAGTGACTTTGACGGTTATTTCTCAATGGATGTTACCAATTACCCCGTGACTCTTGTTCTTTCTGCTCAAACATATTTAACAGATACAATTGTTGTTGATAAAGCAGGAGAATATACTTTTAAAATGGTGGAAGCCATCCAAGAAATCAAAACCGTAGTCGTCTCAGCAGGTAGAAGAAACCAAGATATTGAAAATGTATCTATTTCTATGGAAATCATTAAACCTGAATTATTCGAGAATAAAGGATTGGTTACATTGGAAGAGGCGGTAGATCAAAGCCCCGGTGTTTATGCCATGGAAGGTCAAGTAAGTATCCGTGGTGGATCTGGTTTTGCTTACGGGGCAGGAAGTCGTGTTTTATTGTTGTGGAATGGAATACCACTTGTTTCTGGTGATGCAGGCGATGCAAAATGGAATACAATTCCGATTGAACAAGCTTCACAAATTGAAGTTATTAAAGGTGCATCATCGGTGCTTTATGGATCAGGAGCCTTGAATGGAATTATTTCATTAACAGAACGTGAACCAGGAACAAAAGGAGAGTTTAGGGCTAAAATGCAAATGGGTATTTATGATAATCCTCGACGTTCTACGTTGAAATGGTGGTCTAAAAGCCCAATTTTCTATGGTGGTGATGCTTATTATGGTATCATGAAGAAAAAATTTGGTTACACTGTTTCCATCAACGGATTTAAAACAGATGGATTTAAAGAAGGGCAAACAGAAGAGAGAGGTAGACTTTCTGGAACATTATTTTTTCGCCCTCAGAAATACAAACGAATGAAAATTGGCGTTGGGTACAATGTTCAATTGCAAGAAACAGGTAACTTTTTGATTTGGGAGAGTGACACTTTTGCATACACTCCAAGTGGTGGTGCGGATATTAATGATCCAGCTTCTACGTTAACAATAAATAAAGGAACGTCTTTGAGTGTTGACCCATACATTAAAGTCTACGATAAGAAGAACAATTTACATACGCTAAAGACGAGAATTTATTATTTAGACCGTGAAAATTTAACCAATTCATCCCAATCTAATTCATCTACATTGATTTATGGAGATTACCAATTTCAGAAAAAATTCTCCCCTGGTACAGTTTTAACAGCAGGTTTAACAGGAATTCGTTCTGATGTGAAAGCAAATCTATATGGTGATCACTTTTCCATGAATGCAGCTTTGTATGCTCAATTAGAAAAACGATTTGGAAAACTAGACTTAACAGGTGGTGTTCGTTTTGAATATTTCGAACAAGACAATCAAACAGGAGATTCTGAATACTACTTTAGAAAAGATACAACTTCAAGTTTTAAAATGCCTGTTTACCCAATTTTTCGAGCGGGAGCACACTATGAATTGTTTAAGTATACGCACCTTAGAGCATCATTTGGACAAGGAATTAGATACCCTTCTGTTGCTGAGCGATACATAAAAACATCTGTTGGTGCATTGAATATATTCCCAAACTCTAATTTAAAACCAGAAACAGGTTGGGCGGCTGAAATAGGAATTAAGCAAGTGATAAAAATTGGAAAAAAATGGAAAGGAATCATTGATGTAGCTGGTTTTATCAATGAGTATGACAACATGATGGAGTTTACATTTGGCGTATATTTACCCGATGGAGTGATTCCTAGTTTAGATCCAAATTCACCTTTATACATTGGGAATTTTGTTGGTTTTCAAGCACAGAATGCTGAGAAAGCTAGAATTACAGGGATTGAATTATCATTCAATAGTCAAGGTACAATCGGTGAAGTTGAATTGACTTCTTTGATCGGTTATACATACATGAATCCAATTAGTTTAAATGACAATCCTGCTTATTTGAATACATTTTCTGATTCTGGAACAACAACTTTAAAATATAGATTTAATCATTTAGCGAAAGCTGATGTAGAAGCAAAATGGAAAAACATTAGTATTGGATTCTCTGCTCGATACAATAGTTACATGACAAATATTGATAAAATATTTGAGGATGGTGTAACATTAGCAGATGGTTCTAATGTTCAAATTCTACCCGGGTTAAAAGATTATAGAATAAAAAATAACACGGGTTCTTTGGTTTTTGATGCCAGGATAGGTTACAATATTAAAGACCATTACAGAATAGGTTTCATCATCAATAATGTACTCAATACAGAATATGTTACTCGCCCGGGTGATGTTCGTGGTCCGCGTTCTTTTGTTTTACAATTGCAAATAAAATTCTAATGAAAATAGTTGGTATTATTCCCGCTCGATATGAATCTTCTCGTTTTCCAGGTAAACCGTTGATTGATTTAAAAGGAAAAACAATGATTCAGCGCGTTTATGAAGGTGCTAAAAAATCGACTGCTTTAAGTGAAGTAATCGTAGCAACGGATGATCAGCGTATTTTCGATGAAGTCCTTTCTTTTGGTGGAAAAGTAATGATGACGAATCAGAATCACACCACTGGTACGGATCGTTGTGGAGAAATTGCTCAAAAAATTGAGGCTGATGTCTTTATTAACATTCAAGGAGATGAGCCTCTTATTGATTTTCGACAAATAGATCAACTGGCAAAAGTTTTTACAAATAATGAGGTGAAAATCGCTACTTTGGGTATCATTAGTAATTTGGATGAAGCAAAGAATCCAAACCGAATTAAAATGGTTCTTGACAAGCAAAATAATGCTCTTTATTTTTCACGTAGCGCTATCCCTAATACAGCTAACGCAAAAGAAAATCAGGTAAATTCATTTGACTTTTACCGCCATATAGGTGTGTATGCTTACCGCAAGAATACTTTACTTGAAATTATACAATTGGAAAAAACTGCGTTGGAACAAATTGAATCTCTTGAACAATTGAGATGGCTCTACCACGGTTATAAAATTCAAGTTGTACAAACATCTATTGAAACACCAAATATCGATGTTCCGGAAGATGTTGAGGCGGTTATGCGTCAATTGTAAATTTTTTCCTTATTTTTGTTTGTATGTTGACAATTGAACAGCTTATTGGAGATTTATTATTGCAGAATAATTGTGTAATTATTCCATCTTTTGGTGGTTTTGTTGCACAACAAATTTCGGCTAAAATTGATTTTAAAACAGGGAAAGCATTTCCTCCAAGTAAATCAATTCTATTCAATAAGCAACTGATCAACAACGACGGTTTACTCATCAATGAATTCGCTAAAAAAAATAGTAAATCCTATGACGAATCAAGTGTTGAAGTTGGTGAGAAAGTGACAGAATGGAACCAAACTATTCAAGCTGGAGGACGAGTAGAACTAGATCGTATTGGTATTTTATACAATGATGCAGAGAATAATCTCTGCTTTGAACAAGATCGTTTTTTTAACCTTCTTCTCGCTTCTTTTGGGTTAGAACAAGTGCGTTTTATTACCGAAGAAGATGTTCAAATTATAGAGAAAACAATAGAATTTAAAGAAAGGAAAGTTGTTCCTGTTGTTGAAACAGAATTAACCGTTGAAAAAACGACAATTATAGAACATCCTGTTCTTCAACCAAAAAAGAAAAAAGCGTGGAAATACATAGCAGCAGCTTGTTTTTTACCCATCGCTTTTTATTCAATTTGGATTCCAATGAAAACAGATGTTTTAGAATCGGGTCTAATTTCTTTTCAAGATTTCAACCCTTTTCATACAACAGAATTGGTTCAATATAGTCAAGAAAGTACAGCTCTTTCTTTGAAGCAAAAAGATGAATACTCGTCTTTATCTGACCAAATCGAAGAACTACCGAATGACGTTTCTGTTTATTCATACAAATACTCAGATGAATTATATATGCCGGTTGCAGTAGATAAAACTTCTGACGAGAATTTAGAAATAGCAAACAGTATAAATGAAAATACTGTTTCCAATGTAACTGAAAAATCTGCTTCAAACGGGAATGAGGTGTCTGTATCGAATGCAATTGAGATGCCTGTATCGAGCGTAGTTGAGATGCCTGCATCGAACGTAGTTGAGATGAACTATATCGTTGGTTGTTTTGGAGATAAAAATAACGCTGTGAATTTAGTTGAGAAATTAAAGAGCGAAGGTTTAACTGCACGAATCATTGATTTTCACAATGGTTTACATCGAGTAACCGCTGGTTCTGCTATTTCTTTGGAAGAATTAAACAGAATAAAATTGTCTGCAAATTCAATCGGGTTAAAGGGTTGGACCTTAAAATAAACCAAACTTCTCATTTTTCAGCCTTGATGGTGGCTTAGTATTTGTTATCTTTGGGAAAAGAAAAAAATCAAAGCAATGTTAAAACAAATAATAGTCGTAGGGTTTCTTACGCTTTCATCATTATCGTTTGGCCAGTTCAGTAATACAGAACGAGGTTCTAACGCAGAAAACAGTAGTTATGTTTTCACTAAAATATCTCATTTAGATGCAACTCCCGTTCAAAGTCAGGGTTGGACAGGGACTTGTTGGAGTTTTTCAGCACTTTCTTTCTTCGAGTCAGAATTGATCCGCCAAGGAAATGAAAATCCAGATTTATTGTCTGAAATGTTTATTGTTCGTAAAGCTTATGAAAGCAAAGCGGATAAATACATTCGCATGGATGGAAAAATCAATTTTTCTGAAGGAGGAGCTTTTCATGATATTCCTTACGTTATACGTCGTTACGGAATTGTTCCATTAGAAGTGTATCAAGGATTAAATTATGGTTCAGAGCGTCACGATCACAGTGAAATGTTTGCTGTTTTGGATGGAATTGTTCAAGGTGTATTATCCAATAAAGGAAATGGTGTATCTTCAGCATGGAAAACTGCATTCAATAGCACATTAGATGCTTATTTAGGAGAAGACCCTACTGAATTTGAATTCAAAGGAAAAAAATATACACCAAAATCGTACGCTAAAGAGATCGGTTTAGACATGGATGATTATTTATCCTTGACTTCATTTACTCATTTCGAAGAAAACACGAAGTGTATGTTAGCCATTGCAGATAATTGGGCTTGGGGATCAAGTTACAATGTAAACTTGGACAATTTAATGAAGATGACTGAATATGCACTTAAAAATGGTTATTCAGTTGCATGGGGAGCAGATGTCTCCGAGAAAGGATTTAGCTTCAGCAATGGATTAGCAATTAACCCTATCGACGGATCTACTATTCAAGTAAAAGGAAGAGACAATAAAAACTTTTCTGATGCAGGTGCTGCTAAAATTTCCAACGCATTTACAACTCCTGTTGATGAAGTTGAGATTACTCCTGAAATTCGTCAAAAAGGATACGATAATAAAACAACAACTGATGATCATGGAATGCACATTGTAGGTCTTTACAAAGATCAAAATGGTACAAAGTACTTCTTAGTGAAAAACTCATGGGGAACTGGGAATTATCCTGAAGGATATTTGTATGTTTCTGAAAGCTATTTTAAATGGAAAACAATCAATGTTTACATGCATAAAGATGCTTTATCTCCATCAATGAAGAAAAAGTTGAATTTGTAAGAATACAAGTTTTAAAAAAATGAAAAAGGTGCAAGTGATTGCACCTTTTTTTGTTGTATAAATTATAATTGAAGAACTTAAAGTTCTTCTTTTCTTGACTTTTTTGTATTTTAGTAAAAACTAAAACGTTTAATGTGTTTTAGCGATATGTTATACTCAATGAAAAGTTTAACTAAAATATTAATATACTCGGTAACTATTTGCCTAACGACAAGTGGTTGTACGAATAATTCAAATAAAACGGAAAGCGAAGAACTTAATCCTACCTCTTTATCTCACAATTCTGATTCAACTACAATTATCGTCGATTCGAGTGACATTGTTCCAAATGCGAAATCGATTCTTTTTTCTGATACAATTTCTGTTGGTAATTACTTACTCATAATAAATCAACGGATACTGTTTCTAAATTAGTTGATTATCCCAATCCAACTCTATGGTATTACAAAAAAGCAAATCTTGATAAGGTTAAAAATATCACTCGTGCGCCAGATTCGTTGAATTTTCAGTTATTCAATGGAAAAAAATTATCATTGATAAACGAACCATATTTAGAAGACGAAAGTAATTATGCGGAAAATGTTTCATACCATTATGTAAATTCAATAGGTGATTATTGGCAAGTTGATGCTCTTTGTTATGAATACAACTTTACAGTTCTTGTGAATCAGTATACTGGTGATACGATTAATACAATTGCCCCTGGCCCTATTTCACCTTCAAAAAGGTTTATTATTTGCTCCAACGTTGATTTAGAAACTCAGTATACTGAAAATGGAATTGAACTATTTGAGCTAAAAAATAATCATCATTCAAAAATTGGATTTACTGAAATTACAAATTGGGGACTTTTCCAAATCGAATGGATTACGGATAATAAATTAAAGGCGATAAAAGTTGATATGACTGAAAATTACAGCTATATTTTAACAAACGTAACCATTAACTTGATAAAAAATGAGTATAACACTCACTAAAACACATAAACCAGCCAACCTAACCGTTTTTACGTATTTTAGTGTTGGCGTTATGCTTAACTATATAAAATGAAAAAACAACTTATATTTTTAATCTTTGCTTTAATTGTTACCTCCTGTAATAGTGATTCGAATGATACCAAAAATTATATACTTACTCATAATCTAACAGATAGCTTGACAAAAGTTATTGATGAGCAATCTACGGTTATTAATGAACTATTAGCAGAAAAAGTATCATTACAATCTTCATTCGAGGAGAATAAGTCAGAATCTAATCCGAATGAATTGTATGGGGTAATTACTCCAATTAAAATCGCTGATTATACTATAACCGAATTACTAAATCAAGTGGATACAAGTTTTAATTACTATAGTAGACCGAAAGATATATCCGTTACGATATTCCGCTGTAGCAACGGACCTTCAGACCCAAATAAAGACTATTGTAATGGATCATATAATTTATATATAGCAACAGCACAGACTGACCTACCTCCTACATATTTCTTACACGAAGTTGGCCCATTTGTAGACTTAGAAATAGATAGTGTTAATATTGATTCTTCTCTATTGCATATAACTCACGACAATAACGGTAATGTAAAATCTGAAATCATTGAAATCACATTGAATGACATAAAAATATAAGCACACACATCATCTATATTTTATAGGGCAGTTGGTAGTAAATTGAAACATTAAAGCAATTAATAAACACCGCCAAATGTTTAATTTGGTGTTTAAAATGAAAAAGTTAAAACAAAATATAAAAATGTGACTCTGTGCTAAACGGAAGTATGTACATTTAAAAAAGCAACGTTTCATACATAGGGCGTCAGACTGCGCAAAAACTAACATCATTTTCTTCATAACTTAGCTTTCAAAAAACATCTATTTTTCGTATCTTTAAATAGTAATTTGAA
>Ga0256845_1001295_pt1 | contig 20362 bp, 15 predicted proteins | sample RiftiametaG_FD_189101 | JGI IMG/M metagenome (GOLD analysis project Ga0256845, IMG submission 189101) | Tube worm associated microbial communities from hydrothermal vent at the East Pacific Rise, Pacific Ocean - Riftia | ecosystem: Host-associated > Annelida > Integument > Unclassified ...
CAGTCTTGGCAGGTTTAAAAATTCCAATACCCCCGCGTGTCCGGGGTGCCTCCCTTCTACATTATCTAGAGCGGCCCAAAGCGGGCGAGCGTCGCGGTCAAAATGAGGACACCTGGGCAATAGCCGAGACCGATGACTACACTCTATTAGCCGAACAAAACTTTCGCCTCATCTGTCAGCGTCGCTCGGGGGCTTGTCAGCTCTTTGATACAATCGAGGACCCTGGGCAACTCAATGATGTTTCTCGGCTTCATCGAAAGCGTGTAGAACGCATGCGCCAACGAGCCCGCAAGCTTGCCCAGTCTCATGGCAAGTACGAGTCCCAGGGCCTGAGAGCCGAAGGAAAAGGCTGGCCCCCCGAGATCCTTTTGGGCATGTCAGGAAATGCGCAGGTTGCACCTCAGCTAGCATTATTTTTGGACGACGCCGACGTGGCAATTCGTCGAAAGTCCGCCGAAATTCTTTTCAAGATTGCCTCCACTGGCCAGGCCCCTGCGTTGCGTCTGGCGATGTCCCGCGAAGAGGACCAACGGGCGCGGGCATGGATCGCTCTGTCACTCACCAAATTGGGGCAGGGGGCACCTCTTGTTTTTGAATTACTTCAAGACCACGATTTAGCGATACGCAGGTTGGCGGCCCTTGCGCTTGCCTACCAAGGGGACTCGTCCGGAGAACGTGAGCTGATCTCTTGGTGGTTAGAGCGCGACAAGATGGAATTTGAGACGGCTCAGTCGGTGCTCCACTGCCTTGGCGCCATTCGATCGAAAAAGGCGGCGCCCTTCTTGATGGTGTCGTTAAAGGACGGGCGCTTGCGGCCCTATATTGCGCGCGCTCTCGCCGAGATTGGAGACAAGGACGCCCTCGCTCATTTGGCCATTCAACTAAGAAAGGAACGCTTTCATTCCCACCGTGCCCCCTTGGCCGAGGCCATCATCCAATTGGGTGGAGACGATGAACTTATTTTACCCTTACGACGGTTTTTGGGGGTACCCGATCCTCTCACCAATGGCATTGGAATTGGTCTTGCCGCGGGAATTCTTGAAGAGATTGGAGGCCCCCAACCCCGCCAATTGCAAAGATTGCGTCAATTGAGCGATAGTGGAGTGCAGTTGAGTTTGGTAGTGCCTCCTGCTCCAGAAAAGGCGAGTCCGGTACGGATAATTGTGCGAGTGCGCTCGCGTTCGGGCAAAGGCGGGACAGTTTTTCTGGAACCGGGTCGTGCGCGGGCCCCCTTAAAGAAAGGAAAGATTCGTTCCCTCAACCAACCGTCCATTTCTTCCTCCAAAGCGCTTCGGCTGCACGTTGCGCCTCGCTCTGCTAGCGAAAAAAGTCAGTTTCAGGAGATTTTTGTACAATTGCCCAAGAAATTTGGTGCAAAGCCCGGCCACACCCTGACTTTGGAGGTATTTTCCCCGAGAGATATGGAAATAGACGCCCTTGTCGCAGTACCAATGCGGGACGATTTACCTCCGCCTGCTCCAAAAGACTGGAAACCTGAGGAAAAAACCGGGGATTAGAGAGTTGAAGGCTCGCGATGAGGCACTCTTCTGGTATAGAGGCGCCCGTGAGCGAAGAGCAGGAAAATCTCAGTCGACGTGAGCGTCGCGCCCAGGCAAAAACCGGAAACGTTGGAGGCGAGGCTACCGATGAGGTCAAAGACCGCAATCACAAGCTGAGAGCCGAGGCTGCGGCCAAGCGTCGTAAGGTACGGGCCAGCGAGCGAGCCGCTGCCGCGAACGAAGGGCTGGACGCAGGCGAACTTGTGGACGACGCTATGGTACGCGGTACTGCGGCTACGGGGGAGTTTCTCAAGAACAACTTCGTCTGGTTGCAGTGGGTGGCCATAGCCGGAGTAGCCGGTGCTATGGGTTATCTGATCTATGATTATCGTGCCGAAGTCGCGCGCGAAAAGCAGGGGGCGCAAGTTGCAGCTGTCCTGAACGATCAATATGCGCGCATTGCGAGTGCCGACACGCCTCAGCAACCCAATGTCCGAGTGGCAATTGTCGACCCGCGCAAAGAGTTTGCTAGCGCTGAGGAACGCACTTTAAAGAGTTCAGCTGCGTGGGGATCGCTTCAAACCAACCAATCCCCCGAACTCAAACTGATAGCCCAATTAGGGAGCGCGGGTGCGCTCTATGATCAGCGTAAATACGCTGAGTCCCAAAGTGCCTACGAGACCGCTTTGAGTGCTCCCCAAATGAGCCTCTACCAAGAGCTCCGGGGCAGGGCGCTCGAAGGAGTAGGACTCTCTCTCGAAGCCCAAGAAAAAGGCAAAGAGGCATTAGAAGTCTTCGAAAAAATGCGCAAGGTCGAATGGGGTTCATTCAAGAGCCTCGCTTCGTTTCATATCGCGCGCGTGCAATTTGTGAGCGGCGACAAAGCCAAGGCCAAGGAGCTTCTTGCTCAGCTTGATAAAGAATTGAGCGTCGGTGCCGGTGCGGGCGGTCCTGAAGATTATTTGGGCGCCGCCGTGCGCGACCTACTTAAAACGGTCGATCCAAAGCGAGCGGCCGAGGAGGCCAAGGCCATCTCCGCTGAACGAATGGCTGAGATGATGAAGCAATTTCAGGAGATGCAGAAGAACGGAGGGTCAACCCCATCTATTCCTGGTTTTCCGGCTCCTGGCCCGGCATCTCCTCCGGCAGATGCGCCTGCTCCGGCAGATGCGCCTGCTCCGGCAGATGCGCCTGCTGTACCCAAAATCCCAGCACCTGAAGCTCCGCGCTTACCTGAGCCCTCACAGCCCCTGGCGCCCGCACCCACTTCCAAGCCAGCTCCAGCAGGGGACAAGTGAGCCGAGCGGCTCTCCGATTTCGAGCGCGCTCTAGTCTGGTAACCCTTGGGGTCGTTTTAGCGAGCTTGGGTTCGGTGGGCTGCGATACGGTGCGCTCGCGGGCCAATCCTCAGGCCCCCGTCTGGAAAAATCGTGCTGGTTGGGTGATTCACGTCGAATATTCGAAGGATTTAGTAGCGCCTTCGCGTAAAAAGGGAGAGCCCTATGAGCGTGGTCAACCGGAGATCGATGTAGTTGGTCGCCGGGTTTTTGTCGGTTCGAGTGATGGGGGACTCTACGCCATGAGTGCTCCTCATGGTGAGGTGCTTTGGCGTTTTGAAACCCTCAGTTTCGTTCAAAGCGCGCCTCTGTATGATCCCGAAGAAGACGTGTTGTACTTTGGCTCTCACGATGGGGCTCTCTACAAAGTCGAGGCCCGATCAGGAAAAATGCTTTGGCGGCTTTCCACCCAGGCGGAGGTCGCTCGACGCCCAGTTCTCAGTGGCGGCTTAATTTATTTTGCAAACGCTAACGACACCTTAATCGCCGCGGATGTATCCACTGGTCAGATACGCTGGACTCAGCATCATACACCAGCAATGGGCATGGAGGTTGCGGGTCATTCGGGCCCAGCAGTGCATCAAGGTTTGGCGTTTATGGGTTTCAGCGATGGGACAGCCACGGCGTTTGATGCTCTTACCGGTGAAGAGCGCTGGCAGCCAGTCGACTTAGCTGCGGAGGCAGAGGACATCTTGGGAGAAATTCCCGTTTACCTCGACGTGGACACCACGCCCGAAATCGTCACGACCAAAGCCGGTAGTCTCGCGATTTTTGGTTCCTACGAAGGAGGCGTTTACGCTCTCGATAGCAAAGTGGGTGTGATGGTCTGGTCTAATCCCAATGTTCTCGGCGTAACGGACGTCACTTTGTGGGAGCAACCTGGTTACGAAAGAGCCGGTATTGTACGCCCAGCCAAAAGACTACTTTTGGTTTCCACTGGAACCACAGGGCTTTGGGCGCTTGATCCTGAAGATGGCGCGGTTGTTTGGCAGCGAAAGTTACCCTTGGGCGGCGTTTCTAAACCTGTAAGCGTCGCTGGTGCTATTTTAATGAACGCAACTCAACTGGGGACGTTTCTTATGTCACCAATTGATGGCAGTTTGATTGACGGCATACACTTAGATGCCGGGGTCTCCACGACGCCCGCTGCCTACGGTCGACGAGCGTATATACTCAGCAATGGCGGCACGTTCATGGCATTGAGCATCAACGCACCTGTGGAAGAAATTGGCGATCCACCGTCTTTTCACCCGCCACTTGAAGGATATTGAGATTGATTCGTCCCGCAGAGGGTCGGAGGTCTTGCACTCAAGGCTCATACAATAACCGCGCATAATATATATTATGTAAACTTTTACTGCGAGGGGGAATTGAGCTGAGCTAGCTGGGATCAGACTGAGCTAGCTGGGATCAGGCTCGTCTAAAGCACGAAGCGGTCGTCAAGAGCCGTGATGGCCAGATTGACGCCCTTCAACTTGGCACACTGTTGTTCAACCTCACGCTGAAACACGGGCTTAATATGATAAAGTAACGTGGGAACATCTTTGGGATGTGCGAGTTTCTTGATGTCAGTGATCAGCGTGCGCGGCGTGTGGTGACCACTGACGGTGGCCAATCGTTGCTCCCTATCAGGAAAACTCACTTCGCAAAGGAGCGCTTTGAGATTGGGCGTTTCATTCAGTAGTTCCCAAAAGCGCTCGGTTGGTCCGGTGTCACCACTGTAGGCTAAGGCGCCACCTTTTGACTCAAGAATGAACCCACAAGTGTCGATGGTATGGGATACGCCAACGGCTCGTACCTTGTAGCCCACGAAATCCATCGGCTTTTCGAGTTCCATTTCTACAAACTTGATGGCTGGATTCTCCTTGCTTGGAATCACCGAAAAGTCTGGCCAAATGATATTGTTAAAGAAATGCTTTTTGAGAGCATCAATGGTGGCTTTGGTAGCGCCAACAATGAGTGGTTCGGTGTCGGCCTGGCATCGATTGTCAGCAATGGTGGCGAGATCACGAATGTGGTCCAAGTGCGCATGGCTGATCAGACAGGCTTCAAGCTGCATCTGTCCCTTGAGATCTAAGCCGCTCGTGAGTGAACCCGCGTCGATCGCAAGTCTCTCATCGAGTACGAATGCACTCGTTCGATGTTTGGGGGTTTCGCCACCATGGCAACCGACGACGCGAAGTTCCATCCCCCCTATCCTACCTTGCCCCAACCCGAGTGGCCAAGAGCTGGGGCAACTCCGCGCAATTAAAGTGAAAAAAGCACGTTAGACTGGAGTCCAACGTGCTTTTTTATTCTTACGGTGCCCGTCGTAACGAGCGAAGGCCTTTCGCTCGGCTTCATGAAGAAACCGACTGATGAAAGGCCGAAGGATCAACCCATGGGGAATCCGCCCATGCCGCCCATGCCGCCCATACCGCCCATACCGCCCATGCCGCCCATGCCGCCACCAGGATCGGCGGGTGCAGGTGCATCATCAACCGGTTTCTCGGTGATAGCTGCCTCGGTGGTGAGCATAAGGCTTGCGATACTACTCGCGTTCTCGAGAGCTACGCGAACGACCTTGAGAGGATCGATGACTCCAGCTGCCTCGAGATCACAATAGACCTCTTTGCGTGCATCGTAACCGTTGCTGCCCTGAAGACCGCGAACCTTGTGCACAACAACTTCGGGCTCGAGGCCCGCATTTGCTGCGATCTGAGCGAGGGGTGCGCTGGCAGCCTTGGCCACTAGCTGAGCTCCCATGCGTTCTTCTTCGTCGTCAAACTTGAGAGAAGCTACTACCTCGGACGCGCGAATCAGACTGACGCCTCCGCCGGGGACGTAACCTTCTTCAACCGCAGCACGAGTTGCCGCGAGTGCGTCGTCTACTCGATCTTTTCTCTCCTTCACTTCAATCTCGGAGTGTCCTCCAACATTGATGACGGCAACACCGCCGGCTAGCTTGGCTAAGCGCTCTTGAAGTTTCTCCCGATCGTAGTCACTGCTAGTGTCTTCGATTGCGTTGCGGATTTGGTCGATGCGACCCTTCACGTCAGCGGGCTTGCCCTTGCCGTCGATGAGAACGGTGTTGTCCTTGTCGAGCGTAGCGCGCTTCACTTCGCCGAGATCTTCTACGGTTGCACTGTCGATTTTACGACCGAGATCTTCCATGAAGGGTGTTGCGCCAGTCAATGCCGCAATATCCTTGAGCATCTCTTTGCGGCGATCGCCAAAACCAGGTGCTTTACACGCTGCGACCTTGAGAACTCCGCGCATGCGGTTCACAACGAGCGTAGCCAAAGCCTCGCCGTCGATGTCCTCGCTAATGATCAACAGGGGGCGACCCGACTGATTCACTGCTTCAAGGACGGGAAGAAGATCTGCCATGGCACTGATCTTTTTCTCGGTGAGTAGGATGTAGGGATTCTCTAGTTCGACCTTCATTGTCTCCTGATTGGTGACGAAGTAAGGGGAAAGATAACCCCTATCGAATTGCATGCCCTCGACAATGTCGATTGAAGTGTCGAGGCCCTGGGCCTCTTCAACAGTGATGACGCCGTCTTGAGAAACCTTCTCCATCGCCTCGGCGATGTAGCCAGCAATTTGCTCGTCGCCATTGGCGCTTACCAAGGCAACGTGACGAATGCGCTCTTCAGAGGTGGCATCTTTGCCCTGCGCCTTCAGAGAAGTTACCATGGCGGCAGTAGCGCTCTCCATGCCGCGCTTGATGCCCATGGGGTTGATACCCGCTTCGACTAACTTGAGGCCCTCGGCAAAAAGTGCTTGGGCGAGGACTGTGGCGGTTGTTGTGCCGTCACCGGTGTCGTCATTGGTTCGGGAAGCAACTTCCTTGACCATTTGTGCTCCAAGATTCTGCAGCTTATCGTCTAGCTCAATTTCTTTGGCGACGGTCACGCCGTCTTTGGTTACGTTTGGTGCGCCCCAGCTTTTCTCTAAAGCGACGTTTCGGCCCTTAGGTCCGAGGGTCACTCTAACAGTGTTTGCGAGGGCATTGACGCCGGCCAACATTTGGCGGCGAGCGTCACGACTAAAGGCAATATCCTTGGTGCTCATTACGTGCAGGAACTTAAGCCTCCCAAACTAGGGGTCAACCCCTAGAATAATCTATTCGAAACAATTTTTTTTCAAAGAACACTTGCACAAGCAATCGTAGCAGGATAGTTACCCGTCCCGCCTGGCAGAATCCGGGGCTTCGGCCGAAGGTTTTGTCGCCGGAGCTTGCTCCAAAGGCCCTTCTATCCTGATATTCGGGTGCGAATTTTGGGGCATCGTCTAATGGCAGGACTCGGGTTTCTGGTACCCGCTATCATGGTTCGAATCCATGTGCCCCAGCCCATCTCGGGCTTTACCGAGACTAGAAAATCGTACACCTAGAACGTTTTTCAAACAGACTCTCCTCGGAGAGAAAGACGGCCCCATCGTCTAGCGGTTAGGACACTGGCCTCTCACGCCGGTAACACGAGTTCGAATCTCGTTGGGGTCACCGGTAAAAGCCCTCCAAGGAAACTTGGAGGGCTTTTCGTTTGGGTACGCTCAGCGTCAAGGTAGCCTTTCGGACGCCCAGGCGATGAAGCTTTCCAACTGGGGCCGAGTTCCTTCAATAGTGGGCTCAGGCGACCATCAAGTAGCGCGCGTGTGCTGCGCTTGGGGGGCTCTGTAGAGCCCTTTGAATTCACTCCTTTTTTCAAAAAAAAAGCAGGGTAAAGTGCACCTATTTACGAATTTCCTCTAGAAAAAGTGCAATTCACCACGTATTTGTCGGATATACAAAGAGACCAAGAGCGCGCGGTGAATCACCGGATCGGAGGCAATGTTTGACTTGCCACGCGTCCATCCCGGACAAAACACCGCTCTATGGTGGGGTGCCTCAAAAAAACACCCTGACCCTACCATCGAAGACTAAATTGATTCCTCCAAGTCGGTGTTTTCTGAGCTGCTCCGCGTGTCGCCTTCAATCTGTGACGTGGTTGGGTCATCTGAGTTTGCGGTTCTTTGAGCTCGCGAAGAGGAAAACGCTTCCCACGTTTCGCCATTCGCGGGGTCCACCAAAACGTCGTGACTTTGATAAACGCGAGGTGTACTAAAAAGCAATCGAAGCGCTTGGCCAATGGGAATGCAGCGGTATCTCTCGGGATACAATTGCATAATGACGTCATGCACCTGGGGAGCAAAGCGGTGGCTCATTGTCGGAAAGAAGTGATGCTCGACGTGGTAACAAAACCCGAGTGTATAGATGCGGAACCAGCGGGGTACCGTGAGGCTGAGGCAAGTCATGAGCGGGTCGTCTTCGTCCGCGAGGGATGAAAGGCTATGATTCGTGAGAATACTCGCCATGACCATCACGTTAGCTATCAACATCGGTATGAAATAGATAACCACAAAGGCGAGCCAGCCAAAAAAGAAACCAACACTGAGGGCAAGAGCGATTGCAACGGTGGCCTCGCAATAGCCACGAAATTGAAGCGATGCTTTGAGGTAACCACGCTTTTTTGCCACCACCAGCATGTGTAAACTTTGAATGGTGAAGCCGATGACAAATGCGAAGATGCCTGCGCGTTGACCTTTTCTTGGCGAACCAAGATCGACCATCAAGCGTGTACCCAGCTCGGTCTTGTACTGATCCATTGTGGGATACGCATCGGGATCAACTCCGACCACATTGGCGTTGCGATGATGTATGCGATTGTGCCAGGCGACCCACAGAGTCGGCGAAACCAGCACCGGAGCGAAGCCAATCCATCCGATGACAGAGCGCAACCAACGAGTGCGGGTGATGCCCCCATGAAGAGTCTCGTGAGCTACATAGGCCAGGCCGCCGTAAGCGAGCCCCAAGGTAACCGTGAGCAGTGGAATTGCCCACATTGTGCCCCAGCCAGAAAGAATCTTCAGAGTCAGGACGACGCAGAAGGCAATGATTGAAAGGTAAAATGGCACCCAAAGTAAACGGCTGGTCGCCGGCTGGAAAACATCTCGCCCTAGGCGTGCTCGTAGTTCTTGATGAATCGTCACTCGTAGTAGGCCCAGCATATCGACGGCATTCGGCGCGAAGTCAACTCAAATGCCGGTGGAAGGCGCTGTAGCGCTTGATAGACGCTGCGAGTCCCCCACCCTTGGTGACGAACGCAAAAAAGGGAGACCCGATGGATCTCCCTTTTTTGCTTCTGTCGGGGTGAAAGGATTTGAACCTTCAGTCTCCTGCTCCCAAAGCAGGCGCGTTACCAGGTTACGCCACACCCCGTGGGGCGAAGCTTCTGGCACAGAATGAAGCCGGGAGCCAGAGCAAAACTCCATAAAAAGGAGCTCGTCTCTGAGGTCGCAACTTCGCGCGCTTGAGCGCTTACTTGAGCGCTTACTTAAGTGACTTAGTTTGGAGCGACAATCTTCGTCAATTCGCCCGAATCGTGAAGCTGTATCACGATATCACAACCCCCAACGAGTTCACCGTCCACATAGAGTTGAGGAAATGTAGGCCAATTGGAGAGCTCTTTCAGGCCCGTTCGTAGGTCGGGATCACTCAAAATATTGTGAGCGTCGAAGGTTGCGCCGGTCTCCTTAAGAATGCCCACCACCTTTGCCGAAAAACCGCATTGGGGAAACATTTTATTGCCCTTCATGAAGAGTACAATTCGGCTAGATTTGGTGAGGCCAACGATGCGTTCACGAAGTACTTCGTCCATTATGCTTTTTCTTTCTCGGCCCAGGCCGTTGGCGTGTAAGTCTGCAAGGCAAGAGCGTGAATCGCTCCTTTCATTTCTTCTTGCAACGCCGAATAAACTAATTGATGCTGTTGAACCGGGCTCTTGCCCTCAAAAGCCGAGCTAACGAGCCGTGCTTGATAATGGTCTTTTGTTCCCGTCAAATCTTCCAGATGAAGGTCCATGTCGGGAAAATGAGTCCGTAGCAAGCGCTCAACTTCGGTTGGTTCAATCACGCAGGGAACTTAGGTCGCCCTTGCCTCCTGTCAACGTCTGGCTAGCGACCGTAGCGCCTTCGTCGAGAAGAGTCCTGACTGCGTGGCTGAGAGTGCGCACCAAGCCCGAATGACAGCCCAAAGTGGGTACCCGAATTAGATGCATGCCCAGGGCCTGCACTTGCTGTTTTGATTCGATATCGAGATCGTAAAGTGTCTCGATGTGCTCAGAAAGAAACCCAATGGGAGCAACAACGACGTGTGTACCGTTGAGCGTCTTCACGTTTTCAAAGGTTTCCGATAGATCGGGCCCCAACCACGCGCCGCCGCTGGCTCCTTGGCTTTGGTAGGCGACATGAATAGACGGAGCTTTCAGACCCAATTGATTGCGCGACTGCATTACTTTCTCGCCCACCAGGGCTGCACATCGTTCAAATTCATGGCTGTAACGATCGCCTCGGTCAACAATGAATTGAGGAAGGCTGTGGGCGCTCAGGATTAGATGGGTGGTTTCGGCGGGAGTTTCCTTCAATGCCTCTAAGATTTGCTCGGCATGCGCTTCGATGAGAGCAGGTACTTCACCCCAGGGTTCAATACATTTAAGGCGAGGCGGCGACGCTAGTTGCGTCAACTCTTTACGCGCCGCGTCTTCGTAAACAGCCACACTAAATGGGGCGATTGGTACTAAAACCACGAGATCGTCGGGCCCTAGATCCTTCACCACGTCACGAACCCGAGGCTCCCAGAGCCGCATAGCCACCCGAGCCTCCAGTTTGAGCTCCTCTTGAATACGCTCGGCCAGAGCACGAGTGTCCTTCAGTAAGGGAGAGCCGCCCACAATACGGTAACGGTTTTTTAGATCTTCAACGAGTTCATCCGGAGCAGCGCGCCCCATGCGAATTTCGTCGAGAAACGCAGGAATGTCGTCTTCGTGTTCGACCGTCCCATGAGCAACTACAAGGATCACCTTTTTCACGATTTGTACAATCGTACATGTGGCCGCAAACTACCAGAACGAAACGCTCCATTGTTCCAGGCAGGGTCATCAAGTAGCGACGAGATTGCGCCATCGAGAGTCTGAGGGCTCTCCGGCTCGTCTGCATCAAAAATAGAATCGAGCGCAGCGTTCGTACTGAGGCGGGATTCCTCTGTTGCACATACGATAAAAATGGAGAAGTTGCGTTGATATTTGTCCCAATTGCCAAGAAGCCATTCGACTCTTGAGTAAGAAGGTGCTCGATTGCTCGCGAGGAAATGTAAACAATTGCCCATTTGCATGGCTCTGACCCTAGGGAATTGGCTCGTCTGCCCGTACAATCCGGCTCCGCGATATTATGCGTCAACGTACCACTCCCGCAGAATTGCTCCTGGGCCTTCCCTTGCAAAATGACCCAGCGATTCAGGCTGCAAATTTTAGGCAGGCTCTCGCCGCTCTTGCCCAAGAGACCAATGCACTGGGCCCCCCACCCCTCGACGGCGTCGATAGGGTCTCACTAGAAGTCGCTGCGCACCTTGCTGTTGAGCTTGGTTTTGCCGACCAATTGGACTTTATGGACGCAGGCTCGGCTGCAGTTGCTCTCTACGAATTGTCTTCGGCCGTACCCCCCGGCCAAGTTAAGCGCGAGTTACGTCGAAGAGTATTTTCCCTGCTCTATCAGGGAAACGCCGCAACATTTGTTCCGGTAGCGAGCCGTATTGCACTTGGAGCTGCTGGACCTCTAAAAACTCCGACACTCCAGGCTCGCGTAGCACTTTGTCTCGATTTGCCTTTGGGCGCTAGCGTAAATGTTGGGCCTTTAGCGTTGGCCCTGGCGACTCGTAGTGCGACCCATCACACGTGGGTTGGAGAGCCTTCTACCAAAGCTCTACCCTCTCGGCGTATGGCAGCCCAGCTCTACGAACACGCGGCTCGTGAGGCCGTTTATCGATTCCAATTGGGCGATCCACAACCTCGAAATAGTTTGCTGGCCGCCGAGCTTCAAGTCGCGTTCAAGCGACTACTTTGGGATCGTGAGCCTTTAGTATGGCAACCAGCGGCCGTTGCCCGTGGTCTTCTTGCCGCTATCGAGCCCACAATGCGAGAAAAGGTGGAGCAAGCGCTCGATCCTGCTTTGACGGCCACAGAATGGCGAAGGGGCGGGGTTTCGCTGGTTGCCTCGGTGGTGTTGGGCGACGAAGAGGCGTTTCTTTCCGTTCTCTCGGTTCTAGAAAGCGCAATTGCGAAGGAAGATCGAGGCCTGACGGCTTCGATGGTCGCCGGTCTACCCCGCTTGATCGAGATGGAGCCCAATAAGGCCGAGGACATTGCAGACCGCATGGCGCTCACCAAGCGACCCGATGTCGCAATCGCTATGGCAGCTTTGTACGCACGCACCCGCGATAAAGATTTTGCCGTGGCTGCGCGGGTTATTCTGCGTGATGCTTTAATCGATGCGGGCAAGAGTCAAACAAAGATCGAAAGGTCCGTGGCGGCACGCGCTCTTCGGGTACTCTCGGCTCGCCAAGACGAGGAGCCTGACCTGATTGCGCGCGTTCAACAAGCTCTCGTGGCATTCGAGAGTGAGGGGGCAAAAGCCGCCTACGGCGTAGCAAAGACAACCATTGCCGAAGCTCATGAACTTGCCGCATTTGTTGAAGCTACAGAGCCCAATGACACAGCAGGCGCGGGGCCTGCAATTGCCGCCCTACTCGAGATAGATAGCGGCGCGTTGGAGCGGGCCACTCTGAGCCACCTTCTATTGTTGGGCAGAGCACCGGGTGATCCCGTAGGCTCGGTCGAGCAATTTGAGCGATTGCAGAATCGTACTAGTCGCTGGATTCTAGAGGGAATTGAGCAATCTGGACGCGCTCCTTGGTCTCGCGACGGAGCCATTGCCGACCAACGGCGCCTCCGTGTTCTATTGCACCTGGTCGATGCGGGCAGTTCAACGAGAGTGGAGGGGGAGCAGCGCCCTATCGTTGCGCGATTGCAAAGATCAATTCGTGTCCTCCTTGAACGACTTGGAGATGGTCCTGACGCAGTGGTTCATCGGGTGCTTTGTGCTGTGCTTGCGCGATCTTTTGATGCCGCCGTGCGCGAAGAAGTCATGCAGGCAAGCGATCTTCTGTTGATTGTAGCTAGCCGTTTGGACGACCACTACTCGGTGCGCATTATTGCAGAAGCTTCGACCACCCAAGACGTTTCAGGTCCCCTTTCCGCTTTAGCGGATTTTATTAGCCCCGATTTGTTAGATCCTAACGATTCGGAGAGTTCCGCCGCATTTACATTTGATCCGACTGCTGCCGATAGCGAGCAAGTCGCCGATTCTTTACGAAAGATCGGTCGCTTGATGGCGCTGAGCCAAGGTTTGGTCGGCGGAGGTGGTTACCATGCAGAGGCATTGCGGCGGGTATTCTTTCGCCTCGGTCGAGCTCTTGAGAGAGTAGCTGTGGCGCGAGCCCAGGCAGAGTTGGTGGAGCCCCGTGATTCAGGTGCTCCCGTACTAGAAGAACTCGCTTTAGGGTGTCACGAGTTAGCGGAAATGGTGCGTTGCGCAGAGTTGCGCGTTGTTGGAAAACAAGAAAAACAGGGTGGCGTCCAAGACGAAACAGGACTCTACGAGGTAGTTGAATGCGGAGTTGAATCGCAACATCCTCCCGAAGGTGATGCCATAGCCCGGGCCGTCGAGAGCATGGTCTCTAGCCTGCCAGAGCCAATAGCTCGCGCCATCGAGCACATTGTGTTTCACATTCAAGAACTCCCGCAAGTGTCCGACTCGGAGGTCATCTCCATCCCGTTGGCTCAACGACGCGCAGTACTTCCTAACTGGCTCTTACCTCGGCGAACTATCGGCTCGTTTCACGTGGTGCGACCTCTTGGAAGCGGTGGAGTGAGTTCTGTTTTTCTTGTTCGGCGATTAGAGGAGCGAAATAATACCGAGGCGGAGGCGTTTGCGCTCAAGATACCCGAGTACGATCCCGCTACGGCACGCAATATGTCGGAGCAAGACTTCTATCAGATGTTCAAAGACGAGGCGGGTGCGCTACTCTCCCTACCAACCCACGAAAATTTGGCTCGTTTCGTCACGTTCGATCTCAGTGCACGACCGAAACCCATTTTGGTCATGGAGTTAATTCGCGGCACACCTCTCGATAGGTTAATTCGCTCGCGGGCCCTGACCATGCCGCGTGTGGTTGCTCACCTAGATGGGATGCTCGCAGGCTTAGAGGCAATGCACGAGGTTCAGGTAGGCCATTTGGACATCAAAGCATCTAATATTATTTTGCGTGAAGGCAATGCGCCCGTTCTTGTCGACTTTGGCCTCAGCGGGCGAGCCTTACGCCCAGGTTGCGGAACAATCGAGTACACCGCTCCAGAGGTTCTGGGGGTCGTGCCAGAAGGGAGCGTTGGGTCCCCCATGGCGGCCGACATTTATGCCTTCGGTTGTCTGATTTACGAAATGTTGACTGGAGCTGTGCTCTTTGATGCACCCGACGAGATGGCGTTGGTGAGCAAACATGTCTCTCATGATGGTTGGCTCGACGAACTGGCTGCAATGGCGAAGGTTCCAGAGCTTTCGGTAATTGCAAATTTGATTGGGAGTTGTTTGCGCCATGATGGGCGCAAGCGACCAACAACTACAGAGTTGAGAAACTCTATTACCCCAGCCCTTCTCCCCCTGACCGGGATGAGTTGGCCCCTTGAAATCGAACTTTCTTCTTGACCCATTTGTTTTGGCAAGGAAGGCGCATTCGTAATTGGAGTGGGCTGTCTCTCCTCTTGTGGTTCATGCTTTTGGGCCTCCTAGGTTGCAAAGGACGCGAGGAGACTCAGCTCAGTCTTCAGCTTGGCCCTGAGCGAATTATTGGCTTTGAGGCGAAATCTGGTTTTGCACACTATTATGAGCTGCCCGGTGAGGACGATGTACTTCGCATCGTCCTGGCTTCTTATTCTATTGGCTGCCATGCATTCACCCCACCTGGACCCGGTGAGGTATTTATTGCCATTACCGTGCGCGTGCCTGGCGATAGGACTCTCTCTGTCGGGCGTTACCCTTGGCCAGGTATCCAACTAGAGCCGAACGACGAGGAGGACGAAGTTCTCGAAGAGTCCTCGACGATTGCCCTGCCCTTTGTACGTCTAGCTGGTGAGGCCCGAGCGTTGCCTCCCGGTGGTGAATTGAGGTTGACGCAGTTTGAACCAGAACCGTTTGGAGAGGTAAAAGGCGAGCTGGCCTTTCGTAACGCAAGCGTCAACGAGCCGGCGTCGGTCGCATTATTGGGAAAATTCTCGGTTCGCCTCTGCAAGCTGCAGAAAGATCCCGCGCGGGCGGCCCCGAGCCAAAAGAAGAAAAAGCGAAAAAAGTAGGCAAACTTCGGTCTAGTTCGAGAGGTGTCAAGTTTCCCCAGCGGAGACCGTCCCCCTAGAGCAGACTGAGGGGCCCTCTAGGGGCAGTGGGGGGACAGAAGATGACCAGAACTGGTATTGCGGCACTTCTGAGTGCATTTTCTCTGCTGAGCTGTAGCGATAGCGAAACAAAAGAGAGCGAATTCACTGAGATTGCTGTCATGCTGCCTTTTTCCGGCGCAGCGGCAGAGATTGGTTTCGCCTCAGAGCGGGTGGTCGAAGCGATGGCCGCGTGGGTGAATGACGCTGGCGGCGCCCTGGGTAAGCCAATTCGCCTCGTAAAATACGACACAGGCTCTAGCCCCGATATGGCGGCAAGAGGAGCGGCAAAGCTGTTTTCCGACGGACACGAACTTGTATTTAGCGGACTCTTCTCCTCCAACGCTGTTCCCATACTCAGAGCAACCCTAGAGAACGACGGACTCTTTGTAAGCGGCGTAGTGGGTGATCCTGCCTTCAATGACACGGACACAGAAGGCAGATTCTTTCGCACCGTGCCTACGAGTACTCTGCGTGCAGAAGTGACCGTTCGCAATATGCTGAAAGACGATGTTAAAAAGCTATTTTTTGTACACGGTGGTACCCATCAGTTCATGGTGCCCCTTGTAAAAAACGCGTTGAAGACGCAATGCCCCCCCTGTGAGTTTGTCTCTGCGGGTGCGAGCGTGCCTGAGAAGGATGCCGCTTACGATTTTACGGCGCTCGCTCAAGAAGTGATAGAATCGAATGCCGATGGGGTCTGGAGCTTTGCTGCTGGGAGCTGGGATCTTCAATTTGTGCGAGCGCTGGTAGACGCCAACTGGAAGGGAGATCGGCTCTTTGTGCAACCACCAGTGATGGCAAGTGACGAACGCTTACAGCTGAACGAAACCATGGCCCCCCTGCTTCGCACGGTGAATTGGCTTGGCCCCCGAGGGGCTGTTGCCGGGGCTTACGAAAAACAATTCGTAGAGTTGTTTAATCGCCCGACGCGTGCGATTTTTCAGGAATTTAGCAGTGGCGATGCCCTGGGTGTTCTTGTGCTGGCCATTGAGGCCGCTGGTTCCACCAAGGCAGACGCGGTCCGCGAAAAAATCCTTGAAGTCGCCAATCCACCTGGAACACAATACGACGCAACTCAACTCAAGGAGGCTCTACGAGCCGTGAAAGCCGGTGAGGACATCGACTTTCAAGGTTTCACCGAAGTAGATCTGGATGAGGACGGAGAAGTAGCGGCGGTGGCATTTACCCGGTTTAAGCTCGATGGCGAGCTCAACCTGGTCGAGGCGCAGGAGGAGTAACCCCCTTTCGCTTTCACCCACCTTGACAGACGTAGCCTGCGAAGGGACGACGCAGAAGCCCATGGTTCTACGCACACAGCCTCTTCACTCGTTCGCTCACTTTTTGTCTTCACGGCTCAAACAATTCACGCGATCTACGGCGCCCTTAGTGGGAAGCATCGCCCTGTTGACGGCATGTAGTTCGAGTTCTTCGTCCACGGAAACGCCTGAAGAGCCGCCTACCTTGGAGTTACTCGGCGCCCAATCAGCAGACGGCACGACCTATGAGTTGTCGGACGATGTCATCCAGGTCTCCTGCGATCCCCGTGTTACTCTTTTGTTGGGACCAGCTTCGGGTACAAGCGGAGTGTTGGACAATTGGCGCCTACGCCCGACCCAGGCTTGTGATGGGCAATCTCAATGCGGCTACTTACGTATTGAGATATTAGATGACAATCGAGCGTCGCTCTTGACGATTCATCGCGCAAGTATTTCACCGGTAGTGTCATTGGGCGAAGTGGATGTGAGTTCAATTCGCGCTGTCACGGCGACACTGATGGACGCGAACACCGATGAGGTGTTTTTGTTGGATGAGGGAGGCTCCGTGGGCACCACATGGGACGTCAAATTCAATCTAAATGATTGTGAAATGGGAGCCGGGGGTGCTGAAAACCTTTCAGGTGATGGTGGAGCGCCCAGCATGGGCGGGGCTGCTGGTGGCGCAAGCCCTTAAGGGTGCACGAACACTACGGTTCCCTTCAACGGTAGAAGAGCACCGTGCCATCCAGCGGGCACTGGAGGATCCGTCCAATGAAAGATACGTCGAGCGTCCTCCGGAGAGAGGTTGATACAACCATGACTTTTAGGCGTGCCGAATCGGTCATGCCAATAAGCCCCATGCAGGGCATACCCCCCTTGGGCAAAATATTGCACGTAGGGGACGTCCCTCAACTCGAACTCTTCGCCTACGACGTCAGATGCCATGGTGGCTGTGATGTGTTTCGTGTGAACACGAAAGATGCCGCGTTTGGTCGCGGTGGAGGTCTCGTGGGACTCAAGGCCAGCCTCCCCGGTTGAAACCAATGTGGCATAGACTGGTTTGATACCTTCGTAGAGCACCAACGTTTGTTTGTTGATACTGATACTCATCCATTTTTCTCCTCTTTTGGCCCAGCGCGGCATCTTTTTTGCCAGGCGTAGCTCCGAAGCGAAGCGATCGGATATGTATTTACCACTTTTCGTCTCGTAGTGGAGTCGTTTGCGAATGAACTTCTTCTTTCCGGTGAGAGACAATACAGCGCGATAGGCTGCAGGTTTTCCGTCGCTGTATTTCGCTCCAACTCTTCGTACAAAAGCAAAGGGGAACTCAATATCTTTACCTATTTGTACTCCGTGAAAGTCGCTTCCTGCTATCGGGCGATAGCGATCTGTGGGAACAATTTCGAGGTGGGTCGTGAGCCCATAACGCCGACCTTCCGAGAAAAATGTGCTCAAGAAGGCGTGTCCCGTTCGGGGTGCTAGTCGACTCAATATCAAAGAGGTGGGTCGTGGGCTACGATCAGGACCTGCTACATTTGTTCCTGCGCGCAGTAGCCGGGGTATATTCACCGATAGTTGTTGAGTCCACGCCGTTTTTGCGGAGGTACCTTTTGCTCCCCAATTCCAGAGATCAGGTCTAAATTGAGAACCAATTTCCCCAGGTGCATCTAGCCAAAGGGGAAAGCGCCTATCAAAGTCAGCTTCGCTCTCTCTGACTTCATTCAAGGTCGGAAGGCGCGCGTATATTGGGCCCGGCTTACGCACCGTTCCGTAGAGATAGGGCAAACGCTCCCCTACCCGAGGAGGATGTTGCTCGAACAACTGATAAGTAGGGTCCGCTACTTCGAGTGTTGCTGCGGCACCTCGACAGATAAAGCCGTCTGGCTCAATTTTGAACCATCCTCCCTTGCAACCCGTGAAACTAGTTGCTTTCGCGCCTCGCGGAGCTGAACTGCCAGCCCTGAGATAGCCCAGTTTGGGGCTCTGATGACTGGGCTGCGAATGAACCCAGGCCCTCAGATGACGAGCGTAGATGCGAGAGCCCGAGCCGAGATGAGTTACGGCGATTTTTGAAGACTGACCACCCAATGAGATAGCCCGTGGACCGCGTGATGTTGCAGTAGAAGATGGTGGAAGGCTAGCGGGCCTATCTGCAGAATTGCCGCGCACTGGCTCCCCAGACTCAGGGCTGGCGCTAGACGGTTTTCTTGGAGCGCTCTCGTCGCCCGAATTCGAGCACGCAGCTAAGAGAAGGTAACTGAACAAGAGCGATGTCCCGCTCACACCCCAACCAATATTCAAACGCCCCGATAATCTTCTCCGCATCTTCGACGCGAAGACTACTGCTTAAGCGACAAAAAAGGGAAACCCCGAAAGCAGCGCTTGCAGGGTTTCCAAAAAAAGAAGGCAGCAGACCGGGCGGAGGGGGGGCATCGCCGCAGCCTGCTGCTAATGGGATCTATGCACATTGAATGCCAACTCTAACCCCAGTAAGATCAAGCACTTACTAGGTCTGTGTTGTAAATAGTTGCAGTAACGCAAGTGCGAGCCTTGCAGTGTTGGTAGGATCTCGGCTCCGGTGACCCCACATCTACGTTTGAAAGAGCCCTACTCTTCTTTCAACTCTTCTTTCAACTTTTCTTTCTTCAACTTCACTGCGCGTCCAAAGCATTTTACGCGAGCGTTGATTGGCACCCCCCGCGCGGGGACAACCTGCACTTGAATGGTCTCTCCATCCAAACAAGAAACTTGCCCTCCGTAAGGCGTTTTTCCAACCTTGCGTCCGTTGACATAAACGTCTGAGCGCTCTGGCCCCAAGTCTACAAGAATTCTACGAATTCGGATTTGAGGTCCAGCTTCCTCCAACTCATTTGCAGAGGCACCTGCTCCCTCTTTTGCAAGCATTTTATTCAGCTTATCGAGATCGGGTCTATGAGGGCCTCCCAAAGTTGGTCGTAAATGCGCACCACTCTCCTGTTCCTCAGTTTGTTCAAGCATTGTGAGCTGTACTGGAGAATCGCCTGCTTGAAAGGAGTTGAGCACCTCGCTACTAGCCGCCCAGAGCACACGAAGACTCAGAGCCAAAATACACCACTGGGCAAGCAGCGCCGTCACAAGAGCTGCCCGGGCCGAAATGCGGCAAAGTTTGTGAAGGGTCATCCGGCTACCCTCAAGACTTCAGCGAGACTTGTCTTGCCAGCCCGAGCTAGCTCCAGCCCCGCAGAGAGTAGCGAAATCATGCCTTCGGACACTGCGAGGGTGTGGATCTCTTCACTCGACCTTTTTGCAATGATAGCGGCATTGATTGGGTCACTCATCACCAATAACTCGGCAATGGGATATCTGCCCACATAACCTCTTCCTTCACAGGTTGGACACCCAACAGCTCGAAAAAACTCCTGGTTTTCTAGGCTATGCCCCAAGGACTTGAGGCGATCCGATTCGGCGGGAGTGATAGTATGTACTTCCCTGCACTCTGGACAGAGTCCCCGGACCAGTCGCTGAGCGAGGGACCCTGCGCACGAGCTTGCAAGAATGAAAGGCTCGACGCCCATTTCGATGAGGCGTGCGAAAGTGCCGGCTGCCGACTGAACGTGAATGGTGGAAAGAATTAGATGCCCCGTGAGGCCTGCCTGAGTGGCTATCTCGGCGGTTTCACGATCGCGGATTTCTCCCAGCATCAAGGCCCCGGGATCTTGTCGCAGCACCGCACGCAGGGTTGAACTAAAGCTCATTCCCACCTTCGAATTGATTTGAGTTTGTGTGGCGAAAGGTAGTTGCAGCTCAATTGGATCTTCTAAGGTGACGAGCGAGGTTGTGTCGCCCCGCCGTTCATGAAGAAACTGGAGCGCTGAATAGAGCGTGGTTGTCTTTCCTGAGCCGACTGGGCCACTGACGAAGAAAATTCCCTCTGGCTTCTGTAAAATATT